>Ga0233423_10000994_pt1 | contig 14327 bp, 15 predicted proteins | sample Watercolumn_Mata_FD_180713 | JGI IMG/M metagenome (GOLD analysis project Ga0233423, IMG submission 180713) | Freshwater microbial communities from Lake Matano, South Sulawesi, Indonesia - Watercolumn_Matano_2014_112_MG | ecosystem: Environmental > Aquatic > Freshwater > Lake | place: Indonesia...
CAACCGGCTCTTCCTCCGGAAGAACCTATCCCTGGGGGAACTTCCACGGATCGGCTATGGACCGGAATCCATTGAAGCCGGCCGGTACTGCCGGTTTGATACCGGGAATCAACGGTATGCATTCTGCCGGGTTCTGGAAGGAACCATAAGGGACGCATCGAGCGATATGCGATTCGGCCTGGAGGAGGGCTGGTTCCCGGTCACTGGCCAGACGGTCCTTTTTACGGATACCGGAGCCCGGATAGTCATGGAACGGGCGGAGTCGCTGAAGGGAGCTATCCCGTTCGCCCGGTTCCATGCAACCTGTCGTACATGGATGGTCCTGCGGGTTAATGCCCTCTGGGACGATCTCCTGGCAGAGGAGGAGGAGAGGATCCAGGCGTGGTCCCGCCAGGAGCGCGGGATCAGCGTTCAGATTGCCAGCAGTGCTCCCGGTACCAGCGAGGGCACGCAGGATCTCGCCCGGGTCTTTTTACGGATCCTGGAACATCTCGGTATGGAGGGAACCGGGGTCTCATCCCCCGCTGGCGTGCAGAGCATCCAGAATGAATCCGATCTGTTCCGGGCCCTCACCTCAATGGCCGAAGCATGTGGGGTACGGGTCCGGCGGGTCCGCCTGGAGGGGACATGGTGGGAAGAGGATGCCGGTCCGCTCCTCGCGATCGGAAAGGACAACACCCTGCTCGCAGCCCTCCCACAGCGACCCGGCCGTTACACCCTGTACACGGGCCATGGCATCCATGCCCGTTATGATCAGATCCGGGATCTTGGGATCTCTCCGACCGGATACATGGTATACCCTGCACTTCCCGACACGCCACTCACGCCGGGAGATGTCCTCCTCTTCCTCTACCGTGCGGTCTGGAAACGGGACTTGGCCGGAGTCTTTGTCTTCGCCTGTCTGATCGGAGTGCTGGCAACTGCAGTGCCGGTTGCAACCGGCCTTATCTTCAGCAACGCAATCCCGTTCCGGAACTACTCTCTCCTGTACGCGATCCTGCTTATCCTCTTCATGAGCACTCTTGCATCCTGTATCTTCTCGATAGCACAGTCCATCGCGATTCTGCGCCTTGAGGGCAGAATGGGTAGTTTCTTTGAAGGTGCGATCTGGAGCCGGCTGCTCCGGCTCCCTCCGTCATTCTTCCGGGCCTACAATGCCGGGAACCTTGCATCACGGATGGGGGTTGCCGGCGCTATCCGTTCGGTTCTCTCCGGAGTGACGATCACGGTCGTGTTCGGGGCGGTCTTCTCCATCTTCAATGTCGTCCTGATGTTCAGTATCTACCCGGGGATCGCACTCTGGGCCGTAGCCCTTGTTATCGGGGTCTTCTTCATCACGCTGGTGATCGGGTACCTGAGCATCCGCCTCAGGGAGCGCCTGATCGCCCAGGGGGGGCGGCTCTCCGGGCTCACCTTCCAGCTTTTGACCGGAATCGCCAAGATCACCGCTGCGGGCGCAGAGAACCGGGCATTCATCCGGTGGGAGAGGGAACTGAAGGACCAGGCAGCACTGAACCTGCGTATCAATACGTACGCTGCATACAGCCAGGTCTTTACCGTCCTCTGGCCTCAGCTGCTGACCCTGCTCATATTTGCCCTTGCAGGGCGATCTCTCTCGACCGCATTCACGGATGGGAACCTTGGAGGGTTCCTTGCATTCTATGCTGCGGCAGGGGCGTTTTCCGCTGCGGTGGTCGGCCTGGCGGGATCGCTCATTTCAGTCTGGAACATCCGGCCGCTCTGGGATTTTTTGAACCCGGTCCTCGCTGCCAAGCCAGAGGATCTTCCGGACCAGACGGACCCGGGACCGCTATCAGGTGCCGTCAGCATGAGCAATATCAGTTTCCGGTACACATCCTCCTCCCCACCAATACTGGACAATCTGTCGCTTGCGATCGCGCCGGGCGAGTTCGTTGCCATTGTCGGACCATCCGGCAGCGGCAAGTCAACCCTGCTCCGACTCCTTCTCGGGTTCGAAAAACCGGATAACGGTGCGATCATTTACGACAACAAAAACCTTGCCGGCCTGAATGTCCGGCAGGTTCGCAAACAGGCCGGGGTTGTCCTGCAGGACGGGCAGCTGATGGCAGGAAGCATCTTTGAAAATATTGCCGGGTCCCGGCCGCTCTCCCCGGATGATGCGTGGAAGGCAGCGGCTCTTGCCGGGATCGATGCGGACATACGGGAGATGCCGATGGGGATGCACACATTCATCAGCGAGGGATCCGGCAATATCTCCGGTGGCCAGAAACAACGGCTTCTGATCGCTCGGGCAATCGCATCGCGGCCGGCTATCCTCTATCTGGATGAGGCGACCAGTGCCCTCGATAACAGTACACAGGCCACGGTGATGCAGGGGCTCTCGCAGCTGAACCTGACCCGGATCGTCATCGCTCATCGTCTCTCGACGGTCAGGCATGCCGACAGGATCTATGTCCTTGAGAAGGGCCGGGTCATCGAGGACGGGACCTACGAGGAACTCCTGCAGCGGGAGGGATGGTTCAGCCGGCATGCAAAACTGCAGTTGGTGTAATGCCGTTGCATGTACTGTTATTGCAGGGGGAGGGTATTCTGGTCAGGAAGACTTCGGATGACAACAATATCCGAAACTCCTCCAGTGGACCATGAAGCGCGAGGGGTTCTCAGCGGAAGGATGTTCCGGGCACTGCCGGAAGAGGCCCGGACATCTCTGATCCGGAGTTCGGCTCTGGAAAGTTTTTTTTCGAAGAAAATGTGTCACTTTTTATGCGTTATGCGGGCGGGTTCCTGAGCGTCTGCGCTTTCGCATCAACAGCGACGAACACGATGCGAAGCATGGTGTGAGGAGCGGGCCCCGGCAGCCGCTGGCGTATAGGATAGTGCGACAGGCCGGAGACATGTTCGTTCACACAGGAAACTCGGAAAAACGGGGGAATGATATGTGGAACGGGCGACAAGCCCGGGGAGACGAACATAACCAGACGTTGCCGGTATGTCCCGGACAGCAGCAGGATATAGCAGCCAGCGTTGCCTGCATCACCAGGCCGGGTCGTGCGAGATCTCCCAACGATGACACGCTTCAATTCTGTCTGCCGAACCCTCCTATCCCTTTCTTCCCTCCCTTCCTCCCGTGCGGGCATGCCCACAGGCACAGCCCGCAGACCGCAACGCCCTGCTTCTTCTCCTGTTCCTTAAAGAAACGGTCACAGGCAGCCGCATCGAACCGTGTCTCGCGGGGCTCATCGGGCGTGAAGGTCCGGCCGGTGAACGCATGGATCGGGCAGGCATCAACGCAGGCCGTGCACTCACCGCACCGGGGCGCCATGGGGGAGCCGGTCGGTTCGAGCGGGGCATCGGTGAGCACATTCACCCACCGCACCCGCGGCCCGTGATTGGGAGTGATGAGCAGGCAGCTCTTCCCGATCCAGCCAAGGCCGGCCAGGTGCGCTGCAAGCTTCTGGGAGAAGATCCCGCATATGTGCTCATCGTCCGTCCGTTTCGACGCAGGGACAGGAAACGCACCGTACCCGGCATGCTGGAGATGGTTTGCCACCCGGAGCGCGATCTGGTCGAGGGCACTGTTGACCACATCGTAGCTGGCATGCCTGTACAGGATCGCTCCCGCTTTGTCGCCATCGGGAAGGAGCTCCACGATACTTTCCTGCAGCCGCATGCCGATGACGACCCCCCGCGGGTACCTGCTCACCCGCTCCCCGCCCCGTGCATGGATGAAGTCGCGGGCAGGGGTGAGGTCGGCCACGCCATAGAAATCTGCGTTAAGGGATGTTGCCAGGATCTGTAATCGCCGGTCAATGGTTGTGGTCATGGATATGTACCTGAGGGTTCCTGAGGAATTTCAGGATGGCGGTCAGAAAAAAGAGGGATGGAGCCTCTACACCTTCTGCATAACAAAGAACGTGTACCCGTAGTACCGCTTGTACTTCCGGTACATCTCCGCCTCGTGCTCAAGCGCGTCGAGGAGTGCGGCATCCTCCGGGTTCTTCCCATGCGTCTTCCGGAGCTCTGCGGTCCGGGCAAGCAGCGGAACAAGATAATTGTCCCACCAGCCGGCCTCGGGCAGGCGGTAGGTAGCGATGAGGCGGAGCCCGGCCCGCTGCACCCGCTCCTTCATCTCGTCCTCGGAGACCGGGAGGTAGCCCTCGCTCTCCCACCATTTCACGAGCTCTGCGGGAGGGTTCGGTTCGAACCAGTCGGCATCGGAGACCACCATGTACCCGCCCTTTTTCAGGAACGGTTTCCAGGTCACAAGGCCGTTCTCGAACCCGACAATGAAGATCGCTCCCTCGGACCAGATGAGGTCGAAGGATCCTTTCCCAAACGGCAGGGCGTCCATGGAGGCGCAGACGGTTTTTATCCGCTCTGCCCTCCCGGTTTTTTTCACCCATGCATCAAGCATGTCCAGGAACGGCTGGTGGTTGTCGACCGCGGTAATAGTGCCATTCGTGAGGGCGGCGAGGTCCCGCGTCTGGGTCCCGCTGCCGCACCCGACATCGAGAATCATCGCATCCTCAGGGAGGGGCGGGAGAAGCGAGAACACGTTCCGCGTTGCTTCCGTACAGCCGGGCCCCTGCCGGGGGATGGATTCGAAAATCCGGTAAAAAAACGGAGGTAATTGCATGATACCCCTCAGGTTGCCCTGTGCCGTTTGAGTCCTTTGTGGTTGCATAAGGAAAGCCTATTGTGGATCCTCATCCATCCTGTTAACTGATCTGCGCAGGGAACCTGCAGGAAGGCAGAGGTTATGATCTCGCTGCGGTTTATCCGGATCTATGACATCGGGCGCGATGTGGACTTGACCGAGCTCGAGCAGGCGCTCACGACGAGTTTTGCGACTGCGAGGGCCGGGTTTGTCCGGGTAAGGCCCAAATCCATCATCATGGAGGACCCGCCCCTCATGATCCGGATGCAGCCGTTCCATATAGAGCGGGACGGCAGTCTCATCGAGTTCTCTGTATCGGCCCGGATCTACGATGTCGGCGTCATCAGCTTCAGCTTTACCTGTGAAAATGCCGATGCGGATACCGGGGAGCTCGAGCGGCTCGCGTTCCTCTTCCCGCACCAGAACGGGCTTGCCGGGTACTTCGTGCAGTACCTGACAACCTTTGGTGAACTGATCCGCCCCCATATCCGGAACTTTACCTTAAACCCGGATTTCTACGAGGACTATACCATCTACATCTCCGGGCGCCGCGACGATTCCTTCGATCCCGTCCCCCTCCTCCTGAACGACCGGACGGTGATCGCTCCCTCCACGCGGCAGGACATCCTTGCCAACACGCTCAGCTACACCCCGGACGACCTCGCGGTTATCTCATGGGACGCCGCGTTCCTCTGCGATCTGGAGTATCCTGCCGATATTATCGACTTAATCGAGTTCGCCAATGTGCAAGTGCTCGAGCTCCGGTACTATGACCGTGAACTGAGCCGGCAGATGGAGAAGATGTATGATGACATCGAGGGAGCGGAACGGCTCTCCCAGTACAGCAGGATGCGGCGGTATCACGCGATCATGAGCGGGCTGATGGAGACGCAGGCCGAGATCTCCGAGACTATCGAGAAGGTAGATAACCTGATCAAGGTGACCGAGGATGTGTACTACGCCCGGGTCTATGCGACGGCGTTAAAAGTGATGCGCAGCGGCCAGTGGAGCGAGAGCGTGAACCGGAAGATCGCAGTCATCCGGGAGACATACGCCATGCTCTCCGACGAGGTCCGGATCCAGCACTCCAATTTCCTCGAATGGATCGTGATCCTGCTGATTGCGTTCGAGATTGCGATCGTCATCTTCGAATTCTTTGTTCATTGATTCTTCCCGAGTGTGCCCTCGGGACCGATCGGTCGGCTCTTCGGTTCATTATCCTTCATCCGGAAATACCTGGCCCGGCGGTGAGAAGTTCATACAACGCACCTCTGGGAAACCTGCAGTATTATGAGCCATCCCGCAGCATGCTTCTACCATGCCAATCCTTCACGAACCGGCCATCGGCCTTGAGGGAGTGAGAATCCGTTCTGCTACTCTTACATCCCTTAACCTCGACGTCACGATCCGGGTGGAGAACAAAAACCCCGTTGGTGTCACCCTGAGGGAGATCCCTTTTATCGTTCTGGTCCGGGACGGCGGAGGCATGCAGGAGATCGCAAACGGCAACACCGGCAACATCTCGATTTCGGCAAACAACAGCACAAGGTTCACAGTACCGGTAACGTCGCACAACGCAGCAATCCTCAAAGCGCTGGCGGGTTTTGTTGCCAAAGGCGGGATAGAGGTAACGATAAAGGGGAATGCTGTTGTCGATGCTGTCGGTACCGGATGGTCGGTGCCGTTTGCAAAGACCGTAAACGTGACAATGGATCAGGTAATGGGGATACTGAACGGGAGACCGGAACAATAATCCGGTGCCCGTTTTTTGCTTTCGGGCGATCCTGCACCGCAGGCACTTATGCGGCTGATTGAAAGTGGGATTGACGAAGGGCGGGTCTCTTTGCACAAAAGATTAAAGCAACCGCGAAACTACATTCCTCCATGGCAAATTCCAGAACAATTCTCCTCATAATCATCATCCTCATCGTCGTAGTCGGGCTCTATTTGTTCGTGCTCCCGTTTCTCGGGCTGGCATCATCTGCCAGTCAACCCCCGCCATCCCCGAGCATCACTGTTCTTGAACACAGCGGTGAGATCGATTCCCACAGCGGTACCTACATTGTACGGGGGACCGCAAAGAATACAGGAACTCTACCGGTGGTAAAGGTCTATATCGTAGTAACAACCTATGACTCAACCGGCGGTGAACTCGGGTCAACCTATGACGCACTGCTGAACATGAATCCTGGCGATGAGAGCCAGTTCAGAGTCGAAACCCGCCCCTATAACAGGGGGATTCAGGTGGCACGGTACAATATCGTCCCGAATTATAATCCCGTTCCGGGACTCTGATGGTGCAAACGGATGGCGTTCCTGCCATGATGTTCATAACCTGAAAAAGCCACTCAACCTTTCTTCTTACTCTTTTCCCCCGGACCTTCAAACAGCTCCCGGACCACCTTGATCGCACAGAGATCCCCGCACATGGAGCAGGTCTCCAGCTCGCCATCCCGGGCATGGATCTTTTTTGCAACATCGCCGTAGAGGGCCAGCTGGAACTGTTTCTCCCAGTCGAGATCCTTCCGGGCCTCTGCCATGGCAACCTCCCTCTTGTCCCGGTATCCTTCAGGCCGGCGCACTGTATCCCCGATATGTGCAGCGATCTTCGCGATCCGCGTGCCCTCCACAATATCGTCCTCCAGCGGGAGGGCAAGGTGCTCGGAGGGCGAGACCATACAGAGGAAGTCGGCGCCGTGCATGCAGGCGGTTGCCCCGCCGATCGCGGTGACGATGTGGTCGTAGCCGGGCGCGAGATCTGTAACAACCGGGCCGAGGAGGTAGAGCGGGGCATTGTCCGTAATCTCCTTGATCATCCGCACATTGTAGCCGACCTGATTTAGTGGCATGTGCCCCGGCCCCTCGATCATCCGCTGGACGCCAGCGGAAAGTGCCTGCTGCGACAGCGTGCCGAGAGTGACGTACTCCACTGATTTTGCAAGCTTCTCTGCATCCTGAAGGCAGCCGGGCCGCATCCCGTCCCCGAGGCTGATAGTGACGTCATATTCCGCAAGGATCTCCAGCAGGTAATCAAATTCTGCAAAGAGCGGGTTCTCCTCATCCCTCTGCACCATCATCGCACAGTGGAACGCACCACCCCGCGAGACGACCCCCATGATCCGGGGGTCTGCCCTGAGCGCTGCAAGCGCCTGCCGGTTCACGCCGCAGTGGAGCGTTAAGAAATCGACGCCCTGCCTGCAATGCTCCCGGATGACTTTGAACAGGAGGTCAGCGTCGACATCAGCTGCGCTCCCCGCCCTGCGAACAGCCTCATAGACCGGGACCGTCCCAACGGTCGTAGGAAGGGCAAGGATCTTCTTCCGGATCTCCGGCAGGTTCCCACCGGTGGAGAGGTCCATAATTGCATCAGCACCGTTCGCTAATGCCGCTTTTGCTTTCCTTACTTCCAGTGCCGGATCGCAGTGCGGGCCGGATGTGCCGACATTCACGTTCACCTTGACCCGGCACCCTTCCCCGATTGCGCAGGGAGCATGCTTCCGCTTCGGGTTCTTCGGGATTGCAACCCGGCCCCCTGCAACCGCCCGCGCCATCCGCTCCGGATCAATGCCTTCCGCCCGTGCTGCAGCTGCAACGATATCTGGGACGGTGCGGGAGCATCTCCGGATGAGCAAATCCATAAGAAACATCTGCTTTCAGTCCTTATTATTCTGCATGAAGGTGACGTGGATCGCGGGGGCCGGATTCTGGGCGAACTCCTACCTTTACGGGGATATCCTTGTCGATGCCGGCGTGGTGCCAATGCAGGTCGCACCCTATAAGGATAAGATCGCGACCATCGTGCTTACCCACTGCCACTACGACCATACCGCCCGGTTGCGCGAGATCGCGCACATGTGTCAGGCGAATACAGCGATCCACAAGAACGATGTCAGGGGGCTTGTCGAGGACCTGTACTCGCTCTCAATGAATTTCGGGGCCCGTCCGCCCGGTATTGTACCGGATATCATACTCAATGATGGCGACTGTATCGGAGAACTAAAAGTCCTCCACACGCCCGGCCATACACAGGGCAGTATCTGCCTCCTTTCAGAACAGGACCGGATCCTCTTCAGCGGGGATACCGTGTTTACTGACGGGGCGTTCGGGAGGTACGACTTCCCGGGCAGCAGCAGGGAGCAGCTTGCAAAGTCCCTTGACCGGCTCTCCGTCCTCGATATTGAGGGGCTGTACCCGGGCCACGGGGAGCCGGTCGATGCCGGAGGAGGCCGGCATATCGCAGCTGCGAACCGGCTGATGAGAAGCGGTTATGGATAAGGGGGTCTACTGCCTTGTTTTCAAAAACCCGGCCTCCACCGTCAGGATCGGTGCGCTGGGCGACCTTTCGTTCAGGGCCGGATGGCACATCTATGTGGGATCAGCGCTTGGGGGCGGGGGGTTGAAGAGGCTTTTCCGGCATATCGGTCTTGCACTGGAGAAGAACAGGCAGCCGAAGTGGCATGTGGATTACCTCACCATGGACCGGCATTTTCTCCTTATGTATGCGATCTCGGCCGCCACTACCCTCAGGCTGGAATGCCCGCTTGTTGGCAAGATTGGCGGAGCTTACGTTCCGGGTTTTGGGTGCAGCGACTGTTCCTGTAAGTCCCACCTGTTGTATCGCAACCATGATCCCCAGAAAGAGATTTCCGCTTCATTTCAGGCACTGGATCTTAAGCCGGATATCAAAAGAATCATGAGCCGGGAAACCAAGGCTATCTTATGAAGGTTCTCGGGCTCTCGGGAAGCATGCGGAAGGACGGGAATACGTCCCAGCTGATCAAGGTCATCCTCAAGCGGTGTGACGATGCCGGGGTCAGGACGGAGTTCGTCTCGCTTTCGGGAAAGAAGATCCTGCCCTGCATCGGATGCGAGAAGTGCAAGGAGACAAAGTGGTGCGTGATCGAAAAAGACGATTGGGGGAAAGTCATGAAGAAGGTCATGGACTGTGAGGTGCTCGTGATTGGTTCACCCACATATTACTATGACCTGTGCGGACAGCTTAAGAATTTCATTGACCGGACCTATTCGCTCTACCATGACCGGAAACTGGCCGGGCGCAGGGGGGTTGCTGTCGCAGTGCAGGCATCGAAGGGGGCGACCCGGGCCATCCAGACCATAGAGGGTTTCTTAAGTACCCATGAGTTCTCATCGCTCGGATCGGTGAAGGGGACCGGGTATGAGGAGGGCGCAGTGCTCAGGGACAAGGAAGCAGTCGCACGGGCGCAGAAGATAGGGGACAAGATCGTCCGGCTTTTGAAGCCAAGTCATGACTGAGGGATCTGCACCTTTCCCGTTTTTTATCAATGCTGCAGCGGTTACTTCTGTAGAATGCGTCTTCAAGGTTCCTGCAGACAGAAATCCGGTAAAACAGCTTTTTTTTACATGATCCTGTAACTGCCGTTTTAACTTACATTTCACAGATTGAATTTTGGATTATGGGAGTTGTTATTGTAAAGACTTATCATCAAAAAGTACATTATTTTATACATTGGTATCCATGAAACCGAATACGTTCTACCTTATACTTGGTCTTACTGCTGCCGCCGAGGTGGGAATATTCTGGGCTTCTATAGAGCTGAATAATCCCTTCCTGATCCAGGTCTCCTTTATTCTGGGGGTTATCATCGTCTACCTTGCAAAACAGAATGTACAGACAGGGCTTGAAGACGAACGCACCCAGCTCATCGCCCAGAAATCGGCACTCCGTACTCTGGAGGTCTTCTGGGTAGTCTTCTTTGTCATGAGCCTCGGGAGCATTGTCATCGGATTTAACCGTCCACTCGGTTTCCGCCCTCCGCATATCCCCTTGGGAGAGTCCCGGACCTTTGGCATGTTCGGCTTTGCCCAGCTCGCCCTGCTCTGCCTCATGATCCTCCTCTATATCGGTTTCCGGATCTATTACAGCCGCAAGTACGGAGCGAGTGAGGCAGATGAAGAATAAGATCAAGGTCTTTCGTGCGATGCATGACATGACACAGGAGGATCTTGCAAAGGCAGTTGGCGTGACCCGCCAGACAATCCTCGCAATCGAAAAAGGGAAATACGTACCTTCACTGGATCTTGCATTCAGGATAGCACGCTATTTCAAGGCAGGTATCGAGGAGGTTTTCACGTATGAGGAGGTCCCTCTGACGGTTCTGACTGACTGATCCTGGAGTTTTCCGGGCCTGCAGTATTCGAGGAACCATACTATCACTATTTCTTTCCATATTGTTATCTTAACCAAGGAAATGAAAAAGTTTATATCACAAAATGTAAAATATAAGTTACAAAAACCCGGGTTCCATGAACCGGAGAGTTTCTGGCTTTCTAATGAGTTGAAAAAAGGAATCGCAACAATTGCAAAGGGATGTTATCCATGAGAATACGTTCAACGTTGTCAGGCATTGTAGTAATGATCCTGATTGTTACTGCGGCTGTCTCAGCAGCAACAACAACGACATCATCGTCAACTTCCAGCAGTTCGGGCAGTACGTCGACGACCCTCACGGCGGAACAGGCTCTGGCGCAGGTGTATGTGAGTTCAGTCACTGTCGATCCAGAGTCATTCTATCCGTATGAAGACGGTACGATCACGGTCCAGCTCACCAATTCCGGTTCCGAGTCCGTGGCATTGGGTAAAGCCGATCTGCTCGACAATAACATCATCCCCAAAAATTCCGAGTCGTACAACAAGATGGTCTATCTGGGCCCGGGTAACACCATGACCTATACGTTCCAGGTCACAGCCAGACCCCCGGCAGGGACCTATTTTCCCCTTAATATCGGCCACCAGAAAGAGGTGTTGACGAATCAGATCAGTTCGTAGAGTGTTGTCCGCTGCCGGAGCGTCATTCCCGCATCCTCTGCAATCCGCTGCATCTCGGAGGGATCGAGATAATCCGTGTTCTGCGCCCCGGCTCCCTTGGAAATACTTTCCTCAAACATCGTGCCGCCAAGATCATTTGCCCCGGCAAGAAGCGAGAGCTGCGCCATCTTGATCCCTTCCTTGACCCACGAGACCTGGATGTTCCTGAAATTGTCGAGAAAGAGACGGGAGATGGCGACCATCAGAAGATCCTCACGCCCTGTTGCGCCTGCCCGCGCAATGCCCTTCCGGTAGATAGGCGTGTTCATATGGATGAACGAGAGCGGGACAAACTCGGTAAACCCGCGGGTTTCATCCTGGATTTCCCGCAGGATCGCGAGGTGTTTCACACGATCCTTATCGCTCTCACAATGGCCGTACATGATTGTTGCCGTTGAGGGAATGCCAAGAGTGTGTGCCTCCCTGATGATCCGGACCCATTCGTCCGTTGTAATCTTCTGCGGGCAGATCTCGCTGCGGATATCATCGACAAGGATCTCCGCCGCTGTCCCGCACAAGGAGCCCAGTCCTGCATCCTTCATGGCGGAGAGCACTTCATGCGTAGTCATCCCGCTCTTTCTGGCAGCATAGGCGACCTCCATCGGATTGCTCGCATGGATGTGGACTTCCGGAAAGATCTCCCTGATCCACCGGTAAAGGCCTGTATAGGATTCTGCAGTAAAGTCAGGGTGCAGCCCGCTGACTGTACAGATCTCGGTCACTTTGCGGGACTTAGCAAGCCTCACTTTCTCCTGCAACTGTTCTCTTGTAAAGAAATACGCCCCCTCATCACCTGGTTTTTTTGAGTACCCGCAGAATCCGCAGGCATTCACGCACAGGTTGGTGACATTGATGTTCTGGTTTTTTACGTATGTCACGACAGCGCCGGTCTTTTTCTGCCTGACCCGGTCTGCTGCTGCCGCCACTTCCCAGACAGCGCGATCCTTTACGCCAAATAAGAAAAGGGCTTCTTCCTCTGTCAGCCGGTCTCCCCCGATGGCTCTCTTCAGGATTGCGTGCAGCCGGTCCATCGCAGCCTGTCCCTTCCCCATATGTCTCGGCAGTATAGCCTTCATGGAAAGATAAATGCTTTGAAAACGGCGGGTGCCATATGCTTCTTATCATACCAATGTACAATCTCTTTGAGAGGATCCTATGGCAATGGAAATGAAGAAAATCCATCTTGTAAAAAAAGAGGCCGAAGGCTTTGTAATCCCGCTCGGGCCTGCAAACCTCGTAGCAGTCAAGACTGATGTAGGCATGGTCGGTTGCGGGGCTTTCGATGTGGCGGCACTTGACTCTTTCAGTTATCCTGCCGCCAGGGTTCGTCCATCTGTCGGGCCGTCCATTACCAATATCGACGACCTGTTAACCGGCATTGTAAAGGAGGCGAACCGTTCCGCAATGGGGCGCGGTATCAGGAACGGTATGACCGGGAAACAGGCGCTGGAACTACTTTGAATTTTCCCGGAAATTTTTTCTTTTTATCCTTGGTGTTACACCGTCTGGAAATGCATTACTTTCCCATCTGCATAATTTTAGTTCTTTTTTGATTTCCGCGCCTTATTTTTATCTTCTCCCGCTCTTTCGCGCGACCGCAGGTACCATTCGTACAGGACCATGGCAATGATTAGAACAATGACCACTTCCGTGATATGGAGCGGAAGGAGACCTATGAGCGGGATAACAAACAATGCTTTTCCTACGATCCATTCCTTCCTGACAGGTTCCACAACCCCGGCATTCGGCACTGACAGGAAGCCCTGGTCGCTCGCGACATTGTTGTCTCCCTTGGTGATATAGCCTTCGTGGGGGAGGACCGGGGATATCGATCGCACGTACCCGGATCCGGGAACTATGTAGACCGATGGGATCACATACTGTTTTGAGGAGATTCGCATGATCAGATCACTGGTACCAAGTGATACATTTCCGGACGGAGGAAGACTTCCTGTATACAGGACTGTATAACCCCCGGCGATGACGTCGCTGGTATTCAGTGATACATATTCTACAGGTGTGACATGGCCGCGATAGGGGTTGATATACAGGGGTTCCGGCTGTCCCGCATCCGTCCACGTTATGGCCCGGTGGATGATAGGGTGCTGCCTCGAAAGTGGCAGCAGGCCGACCGAGGCCCACACATCGGTGATGCCGTTGGGGCGGTAGATGATCACATCCCCGTAGTCACCAAATTTACGGTACCCGGTCATTTTCCCCTCATCCCATGTCTGGAGATCCCCGAACCGGTCTTTTTCCACAACAATTACGAGATCCCCGACATTCATGTGGGGCACCATGCTCTCGGATTCGATCGTGACGACAGCAGGCCATGCCCCGCATATAAGGTAAAGGGCAAGCGCGATCCCTCCGACCACGGCAATGACCCAGATTATGTCCCGCGCCAGTGATGCCGCCCAGTGTTCGCTTGTCCGGAACCTTTCGATTAATGCCCTGATCTTCAGCGGCTCGCCTTTTTCCGCCATTCTCCTGCTTCTTGTTGGATGTAACGGTTAATATACCGCACCATCGGTGTGCATGAACACGATGCTATATCCGTCCTGCCGGCAAAGTACTGATCATGCTCGATGCGCAGCAGATTGCGCTCCGGTTCCTTTCTACCAGGCTTCAGGTACACCCCGATGTTGTCCGGTATATTCAGGAGCAGGACAACCCCGATCTGATCGAGCGCATCATCGCACAGGTATCCCCCGATACTCTTGTCGTTACGAGCCGGCACATCCCGGGCCTTACCACACGGCGTGACGGGGTCCGGTTCCTGACGGATCCGTCCCTTGAGGTAGTAAGCGGTTCGGCAGGCACATCGGGAAGCGTGAACAG
>Ga0233423_10000995_pt1 | contig 14324 bp, 12 predicted proteins | sample Watercolumn_Mata_FD_180713 | JGI IMG/M metagenome (GOLD analysis project Ga0233423, IMG submission 180713) | Freshwater microbial communities from Lake Matano, South Sulawesi, Indonesia - Watercolumn_Matano_2014_112_MG | ecosystem: Environmental > Aquatic > Freshwater > Lake | place: Indonesia...
GCGAGGGACCTCTCCCCCGGCCCCTCCCCTGCGAGGGACCTCTCCCCCGGCCCCTCCCCTGCGAGGGACCTCTCCCCCGGCCCCTCCCCTGCGAGGGACCTCTCCCCCGGCCCCTCCCCTACGAGGGGAGGGGCGGTTGACTCCCCATTCCCTGGTAGGGAGGGGGGAAGGGGGGGTAGGTCCACCAAAGTCCGTCCCTGGCAGGCGATCGAGCCGTCCGGCCGCGTGATAACCGTGCTGAGATCGGCCAGCCCATGCTCAGGGTTCAGCGCCGTGATCGCCAACCGCACGGCGACTTCCTCGCCCGTGTAGGTGGGCGTGACGAACATCAGCTCCTGTTCGCGCTGGGCGAAGCCCGGTCCCAGGGCGTCCGTCAAGGCACGACAGATTGTACTATAGAGCAGCATCCCGTGGCCAACCGTGCGGCCGAACCGCGTGCGACGCGCGAATTCCGGATCCACGTGGATCGGGTTGTCGTCACCACTCAGCGCCGCGAAGCGGTCAAAGTCCCGCTGGCTGAAGGTGCGCTGCAGGATGGCCACTGCGCCGGGCTTAAGTTCCATGTCTCACTTTCCAAACAACGCCCGCAACTCGCCCTTCACCACCTTGCCGGCGGCATTGCGGGGAAGGGCCGGCACGAAGACAACCGAGCGCGGCACCTTGTAGCGGCCCAGGTGGGCGCGGCAGTGCTCAATGACCTCGGCCTCGGTCAACGTCTGCCCGGCCTTGACCGCCACCAGCGCCCGGCCGACCTCGCCCCACTTCTCGTCCGGCACGCCGATCACGGCCGTCTCCGCCACCTGCGGCAACTGGTAGATGACGTTCTCCACCTCGGCCGGGTAGACGTTCTCGCCGCCGGAGATGAACATGTCCTTCAGGCGGTCAACGATGTAGTAATACCCGTCTGCGTCCCGCATCGCCACATCGCCGGTGTGCAGCCAGCCATCAACGATGCTCTTGGCAGTGACCTCGGGCATCTGCCAGTAGCCGGGGGTGACGCCCGGCCCCTTGATCAGCAGCTCCCCGCGCTCGCCGGCCGGCAGGTCGCGGCCCTGGGCGTCCACGATGCGCACCTCGACGTGCAGACACGGCTTGCCCACCGAGCCGAGCTTGCTGTCGGGATAGCCGGCGTCCACGATGAACACCGTGGGCCCCGTCTCGGTCATGCCGAAGCCGAAACGGATGTCGATCCCGCGCTGGCGATAGAGCTGCAGCAGGCTGGTCGGGATCGGCGATCCGCCAGCCGACCACGAGCGGACGTGCGACAGGTCCGTATGCTCGAAATCCGGGTGCTGGCTGAGGAAAAGGTAGATGGAGGCGACGCCGAAGAATGCGGTAGCCTGGGTTGAGAGTAGCCGCAGCGTCTCGCCCGGCTCGAAGCTGCGCTGGATGATGGCCGTGCCGCCCACGTGGAAGGTCGGGTTGGGGAGCATGTTCAGCCCGCCGGTGTGGAAGCAGGGCAGCAGGTTGAGCGTTGTATCTGGCGACGTCAGGTCAATCTTCAGCCCCATGTTGATGGCGTTGTAGAACACCATGCCGTAGGTCTGCAAGACGCCTTTGGAGCGCCCGGTGGTGCCGCCGGTGTAGAGGATGTGCCACACCTCGTCCAGGCCACGCGGGGGCATCACGACCGGCCGGCCCGAGGCGTGCGCCAGCGCGGCCTCGTAGGCCCACTCGCCTGTGGGCGCCTGGCCCGGCGCGGCCAGCGTCATCAGGCGGTCGAGGCCGAGCCGCGCGCGCAGGGCCGCGGCCGACGCCACAAAGGGCGGATCGTAGATCAGCGCCACCGGCGTCGAGTCAGCCATCATCTGCTCCAGCTCCGGCACGGCCAGCCGCCAGTTGAGGCAGACCAGGATCACGCCGGCCTTGGCGCAGCCCCACAGGATTTCGAAGTAGTCGGAGGAGTTGTTGGCCAGCAGCGCCACACGCTCGCCGGGCCGGATGCGCCACTCGTCACGCAGGAATTCGGCGAAGCGGCTGGCGCGCAGGTGGAACTCGGCGTAGGTGAAACGGCGATTGGTGGCGGCGTCAATCAACGCGCACTTGTCGGGTCGCATGTCGGCTTGCTTGGCAAGCCAGTCGAAGGTGTACATAACGGCTCCTCGTTGCCACAGATACCCAATAGGCCCCGTCATGCTGAGCTGGTTAGCAGGTCGTCCCGCGGTGCGGCGAGTTACCGGCGCCGAATCTTCCTCCACACGACGAGAGGCTGCGCTGGCGTCTCGCCGTGACCGGCGTCAAGTCGTTAATTCGCGCAGCATGACCACGAAAGCCCACGGCTGCAGGTTGACCGGGCTGGGCGCAGCGACCGCGGCCGCCAGCACCGCCTCGATCTTGGCGGGCTCCACCGGATCGGCCCGGAAACGCAGCACCCCGTGGCGTCCGGCAATGGCTTCCAGGGCGTCCATGCCTACTGCGCGCTCTGCAAATGCTTTACGAGCAACCCCGCGAACTCGTCGGGTTTCTCGATGTAGGGGACGTGCCCCGTGTCGGCGATGACCTTCTCCCAGTAGACGCCGCCGCCGGCGGCGTACTTCTGCAAGACGGCGCGGGTCTGGCCCACCATCGGCTGGGGCGGATAGACCTCGTCGCCGGGCCAGCCGGGCACGAAGCCGAGCTTGCCCAAGGTGCCGAGATCGAAGAACGATGTGTCCGAGACGATCTGGTCGTCCGAGCCGCGCACCCACAGGATCGGCGGCTTGGGCTGCGTCGCGATGAAGCGCTTAACGCTGTCGCCGACGTACTTGGGCGAGACCGCGTTGATCGGCCCCCACACGCCTGGCCCGACGCCAGGCCAGTTGGCCGAGGGCACGAAGTCGCCGGGGTATTTGTCCGGTCCGACCTTCTCGCTCATCAGCGAGGTCAGCAGGTCTTCCTCGCGCGTGGGCCGAAACGGCGGCTTCCAGTAGAAGCTGTTCATGACCACGCGCGGGGAGGCTTGCGGGTTATCGCTGCTGCGGTCGCCCGCGGCCATCAGCTTCGGGAACTCCGGGTTGACCACGCCGCCGCCCGATCCGGCGCAGTCGGCGTAGCAGGGCGCGCCGTCCAACCCCTTCGACCCGCCGAAGCCGTAGGGCGAGGCGGGATCCACCAGCGTGGCCGAGAGGATGCTGGCGCCCGCGGCCGGGATCAGGTTGAAGGTGATGGCGCCGCCCATCGAGTGGCCGACGACGTGGTAGCGCGGCAGCTTCATCGCCAGGGCCAGCGCCAGCAGGTCATCCACCCAATCGCTGCAGCCGCGGGTGGCGTCAATCAACTTGTCCTCGGTGTCGCCGTAGCCACGCAGGTCGGGCGCAAGGCCTCGGAATCGGGCCGGCAGCTTGAGCATGATTTCTTCCCAGAACGTCGCCGAGGCCGCATTGCCGTGGATGAAGACTACGGGGACGCCGGTAGCCGGGCCGCTGGTCAGGGTGTGTATCTTGAGGCGCGGCGTGGCAATCATCTGCGAGGTGATGCCGGGTAGGGTTGGGATGCTGGACATGGGTGCCTCCTTGTGGCCATGTGAAGTGACCGTATTTTACCACTAAAGCCCCCAGATTGGCAAGACGGCTTACGCCTCACTGGGCTCTCTTGTAGACGCGCGCCCCGATCAGGTTGATGGGCCGCGGGCCGCCGGGGACGGGGCTCAAGGCCATCTGCAGCGTATCGCCTTCAATAGCGTACAAGCCGGCAAACTTACCCACCAGGCCCATAGTGTGTTTGGTCTGGTCTATGTCAATCTTGCCTTCGGCGGCGGTGTACGTCCCGCTGGAGACCACCTTGAGCAACCCGGGCAGCTCGGCCTGAAAGCTGCCGTCGGGCCGAAATTCAAACCACAGCCCCGGAAAGGGCTGGCCCTTCTCCATGACCCACTTGCCAATGATGTCCGACATTTTGCTCCTCCAATCTCCAGTCTCTAATCTTCACTCTCCAATCTCTACTTCGCAAACTCCTCCCGCAACTCCCGCCGCAGGATCTTGCCCATGCCGGAGAGGGGCAGGCTGTCCAGAAAGACGACGCTCTTGGGCACCTTGTAGCGGGCCAGGTTCTCCTGCAGGAAGGCGATGAGCTCCGCCTCGCTGGCGCTGGCCCCCGGCTTGAGGACGACGCAGGCCTTGCCCACCTCGCCCCACTTCGCATCCGGCACGCCGATGACGGCGCACATGTGCACGGCCGGATGCCGGTAGAGCGCGTTCTCGATCTCCACCGGGTAGACGTTCTCGCCGCCGGAGATGAACATGTCCTTCTTGCGGTCTACGACGTAGAAATACCAATCCTCGTCGTGGCGCACCAGATCGCCGGTATGGAACCAGCCTTCGCTGTCCAACACGTCGGCGCTGGCCTGGGGGTTGTTCCAGTAACCGGAACAGCGGCTGGGGCCTTTGAGCACCAGCTCGCCCACCTGATTCGCCCCCAGCGGCTGGTTATCGTCGTCTACTACGCGCACGTCCACGAAGAAGTTGGGCCGGCCAATGCTGCCGGCTTTGCGTTCGGCGTCTTCCGCCGGCAGGGCGAACAAGCCGGGGCCAAACTCGGTCATGCCGAAGCCCTGCTTGAAGCGAATGCCTTTCTCACGCATGTATTGCTGAATCACCGGCACAGGCAGCGGCGCGCCGCCGCAAGTGCAAAAGCGCAGGCTGCTCAGATCAACCGTTGGGAAGTTCGGCGCTTGCAGCATCATCTGGTACATCGTGGGCACGCCGGCGAAGACCGTCACCTTTTCGCGCTGAATCAGATCCAGTACCTGCACCGGCTCGAACTGCCGCGTGAGCACCGAGGTGTTGCCAAAGACGACCTGCGACGACATGTAGGCGAACAGGCCGCCGGCGTGGAAGAGCGGATAGATGTTCAAGTAGACGTCGTCGTGGTGCAGGTCGTGGATGACGGTGTTGAGGACGTTCCAGCAGATCATGCGATGGCTGATCATCGCCCCTTTGGGCAGGCCGGTGGTGCCGCCGGTGAACAGGAGACAGGCGATGTCTTCCGCCTCCAGGGTCTCACAGGTGATGGGGGTGGCGGGAGAAGACTGCAAGGTGGTCTCGAAGTGCTGGCTGCCAGGGATGCCGTCGCCTTCGATGTGGAGGTAGTGGCGTATGGCGTGTGGCGTGTGGCGTGTGGCGTGTTCCACTTCGGCGACGCTGGACTGGAAGTCAGCGGAATAGATTAACACCTTTGGAGTTGTGTTCTCCACGATACCGGCCAGCTCCCGCCAGTGCAGCCGCCAGTTCAGGGCCGTGTGGATGGCGCCGAGCTTGCCGCAGGCGTAGAGACAATCCAGGTGCTCCATGCCATCGCGGGCCAGGATGGCCACCCGGTCGCCCTTGCCCACGCCGGCGACGTCGTGCAGCCAGTTGGCCAGCCGCTTGGCGCGCGCGTTGAACTGGCGATAGGTGATGCGCAGCTCTGGCTGCTTGCCCACGTCAATGATGGCCAGCTTATCAGGCGAGTAGATCTCGCGTCGTCCCAAATAGTCGCCGATGTACATGGTTCACCTCTCCATCTCAGAAGTCCTGAGGTAGGACAGGTTAGCAACCTGTTCTACAAGCTGAAGTCCAGCGACTTCGCCGCGAATAACGCCCGGACCGCCGGCCAGAAGATGTCCGGCCGTTCCATGTAGACCATGTGGCCGCTGCCGGGGAGCATGATCTGCCGGGCGTTGGGCAGGATGTCCAGCAGCTTGGCCTGCTGCCAGGGCGGGATGGCCCGATCCTGATCGCCGGTCAGGATCAGGGTGGGCGTGTGGATGTGCCGATACGCTTCCGGGTCGTTGTCTATGTGGGCGAAGAACGGGTTCTGCGCCTCGGTGATGCGGGTCAGACAGTACTCCCTGCCGTGATAGGCTTCGTAGAAGCCGACACGCATGCGCTCCAGCCGGTCGCCGTAGACGCGGCAGGCGAACGTCTCCCCAAAGGTCTTCTCGTACAGGTAGTGCGTGTAGATCTCGAAGGCGGGGTCGGGCGAGCGGTAGAACAACAGCGAAAGGTCCTGGTACATCTGGAACTGCGTCTCGCGCGTCAGCAGGATGCCCGACAGGGTGAGGGTGTGCAGCCGATCCTGGAACAGCCGCCCCAGGTCCGCGGCGATGAAGCCGCCGTAGGACACGCCGACCGGATGAACCTTGTCAATACCCAGCTCGTCCATGATGCGGATCAGATACTCGGCGAAGTGGGAGATGTAGTACGGCTCGTCCTCCTGCGAGGACTTCCCCTGACCCAGGTAATCGTAGAGCAGGACGTCAAAATCGGGCTGGAGGTCGGCCACGCTGCGATACCAGGAGGGCGTGGCCATGGCCAGGCCGTTGAGCAGGACGACCACCTCCCGCTCGCCCTGGCCGAAGTATTCCCAGTAGATGTGCCGTGTACCGTTCTCCACCAGGGTGAAGCCGGTACTATTGGGCGTCAGACGCTGTTTTTCGGTCATAGTTCAGTCCTAGACTCGTTGCCAAATAGCGCTGGCGGGGATTCAGCCACAGAAAGGCACAGAAATCCACAGAAAAACCATTTGAACCGGCACGTAAATCCCCATTCTGTGTCCTTATGTGTTGACTGGTTCTCACACGCCACCGATCCGAATCCAGAGCGTGTGAGAACCAGTCAGTGATTCGGTGGCTACTTCACTACCCACCTGCCAGATGGGCGTGCAGGACGGCGTTGAATTCCGCTGGCTTTTCGATGAAGGGCACGTGCCCGGCATCCTGGATGACCACTTCTTTGTACGCGCCACCGGCCGCGGTGTACTTTTCCAGCATGGCCCGAATCTGCCCCAGCATGGGTTGCGGCGGGTAGACTTCCAGCCCCGGCCAGTTGGGGATAAGGCCCATGGCCCCCAGCGTCCCCGGGCAGGAGACCGCCCGATCGCCCACGGCCAGGTCGTTGCTGCCACGCACCCAGAGGACTCTGATCTTCGGCTCCGCCCTGAGCAGGCGCGCTACGTCGCCGGCATACTTGGGCGACAGGGCATTGGCCGCCCCCCACACGCCCGGCGCCACGTAGGGCCAGTTGGGCGAGCGCACGAAGTCGCCGGGGTTGTCCTGTGGCCCCAGGTGGATGGTGAACATGGAAGAGAGCAGGTCCTCCTCCCGCGCCGGGATGAACGGCGGCTTGACCAGCAGCGTCCGGATGGCCGTACGCGGGGAGTAGGGGCTTTCCAGGCTGCGATCCTGCCCGGCCAGGCGCTTGATCAGCTCCGGGTTGGAAAGACCGCCACCAGAACCGGCGAAGTCGTCGTAGCAGGGGGTGCCGTCCACGTCCTTGGTGCCGCCGAAGCCGAAGGGCGAACCGGCGTCCACCAGCGTGGCGGTCAGCAGTCGCCCCGGGTAGTCCATCAGCAGGCGCCAGACCACCACGCCGCCCAGCGAGTTGCCGACGACGTGCGCTTTGGCAATGCCCAGGTGGTCGAGCAGCGCCACCGCATCGTCGGCCCAGTCGCCGGTGCCGCGGGTGGCGTCTACCTTCTTATCAAAGTCCGCCTCGCCGAAGCCGCGCTGATCGGTGGCCATGACGCGATACCCCGGCGGCAGGGCCACCATGTTCTCCTCCCACCACGTCGCCGACGAGGCGTTGCCGTGCAGGAAGAGCACGGGGATGCCGTCATCCGGCCCGCTGCACAGGACGCGGGTGGTGAGGCGGCGGGTGGTGATGGTTTTGGCCGTTACGCCGGCCAGGACAGGGACGCTCATTTGTGACCTCCTGGGGGCAGTCACAAGTGCTGCCCCCTACAACACAACTATAGGGCCACCCTACGATACGTACTTCTCTTTCAACTTGGCCTTTTCCACTTTGCCGTACGGCGAGTAGGGCAGCGCATCGGCAAAGATGACGCGCTTGGGGATCTTGTAGCGGGCCAGTTGCCCCTGGCAGAAGGCCTGTAGCTCCTCCTGGGTGGCGCTGTGCCCCGGCTTCAACAAGACGATCATCAGCCCGACCTCGCCCCACTTGGCGTCCGGCTGGCCGATGAGAGCGGCATCGGCTACGGCGGGGTGCTGGCGGAAGATCGCCTCTACCTCGGCGGCGTAGATGTTCTCCCCGCCGCTCTTGATCATGTCCTTGTAGCGCCCCACGATGTAGAAAAAGCCGTCTTCGTCCTGGCGGGCCATGTCCCCGGTGTGGAACCAGCCTTCACGCAGGGCGCTGGCCGTGGCCTGGGGGTTGCGCCAGTAGCCGCTGCAGACGTGCGGCCCGGCGATGAGCAGCTCGCCCGGCTGGCCCACCGGCACGTCCTGGTTGGTCTCCGGGTCCACCAGGCGCATGCGGCTGTGGAAGATCGGCTTGCCCACGGAGCCGGACTTGGGGACTGACTCTTCGTCGGTCATGCTGAAGCAATTGGCACCCACCTCGGTGAGGCCGTAGCCCTGGCGGAAGACGACCCCCTTGGCCTGCCGCCAGGCCTCCATCAGCGGCACCGGGCAATGCGCCCCACCGCTAATAAAGAAGCGCACGCGGCTAAAATCGGCCTGGGCAAAGTAGGGCGAGTTTTGCCACATCTGGTAAAGCGTCGGCACACCCAGGACAACGGTGCAACGCTCCTGCACGATGGTACGCAAAGACTCCTCTACATCGAAGGTGCGGGTCAGCACAATCCGCCCGCCGAGGTAGAAGAGCGGCGTGAGGAAGGCGAACAGGCCGCCGGCGTGGAAGAGCGGCGTGAAGATGGGGGAGACGTCGTGCTCGGTGAGTCCCCAACTGACCACGGTGTTGATGGCGTTCCAGAGGATTTGCCGCTGCGGGATGATCGCCCCTTTGGGACGGCCGGTGGTGCCAGAGGTGTACAGGATGCAGTACGGGTCTTCATCGTCCAGTGGCGGCCGTGGCGGCTCTGTATCGGCGGCCTGGACCAGCTCGGCCTCGTAGGACAGCGCGCCCTCAATTGGCGCACCCTCGACGCTCACGTAGTGCTCTACGTTCACCTGCGGGCGCAGCTCGTTGAGCACATCCAAGAAATCGGGCCCGCCGATCAGCACCTTGGGCTGGCAGTCGTTGACGATGTAGGTTAGCTCACGGGCCACCAGGCGCCAGTTGAGGGGGGCGAAGATGGCGCCGATCTTGGCCAGGCCGTAGAACAGGTCAATGTAGGCCACGCTGTTGTGGGCCAGGATGGAGACGCGATCCCCTTTCTGTACGCCCAGTTTTCCCTGCAGGAAGTTGGCCAGGCGGTTGGTGCGGGCGTTCAACTGGGCGTAGGTGTAACGCTGGCCGGTGGCCAGTTCCAGCAAGGCCTCCCGGTCTGGCGTCAGATGGGCTCGTTTGCTTAGTAAGTCTGCGGCGTGCATGGAGCCTCCAGAGATTAGAGATTAGAGACTGGCGATTAGAGATTAGAGAGTGGAGATTGTTTGTAGATACAGGAGTTCATCATCTGTGAATAGCGGCTCCAGAGTCTCAACTGTATACTCTGCTCTAGTGTCGTGCAGGGATGGGGGCTGTGCGGCCCTTTGGTCATCGTGGCGTTGGACTTTCAGCTTGCTGACAAAGGCATTCAGTTGGCGGGCGATATCGGTCAAGCGGGCGGAGTATTTTTCGGCCTCGGCCGATGGCATCAGGGCACGCGTTAAGGCTCGGTTGAGCCAGTACTTGGTCTCAAAGAGGCTGCCACGAGCGTAGTAGAGATGGTGGATCTTCTCGGCGTAATGGAAGCGCCCGAAGGATTCAGCGATGTTAGCGCCGATGGAATCTGCTGCCTCTGCCAATTGCTTGCCCACGACCTCCCGGGCGAAAGACTCCCAGAGCACAATATGTTGCCAGATGCCATCGGCCAGCGTCTCGGCGTCCCGCAGTACGCCCTCCAACGACGTGGCCATCACCAACCTCCAATCTCTAATCTCTAGCCTCTTCTAGCAGCCTCAGCACCCCCCTTTCTGTGATCCACCTGCCATTTATGGCGCGCAGCAAGGCCAGCGCCGTCAGGCCGCGGTGATCCGTGGGGCTATAGCTGATGGGCGGTAACAGGCCACCTGTCCAATCCTGGAGGCTTTCCAGCGCCGCCAGGAAGCCTTCCCGGGTCAGGTCGGGCCCGGCCCGCTGTAGCCCCTCCACGACTAACTGCGCCGCCGCATACCCAATACGACTGTGCGTGCCGGGGGTCTCGTCGGCGTACTCGCGGGCCAGCAAGCGGCGGTAGAGCGTCTCACCACGATGGTAGTGTGGCCCCACCGGGTAGCTGGTAGCCCGCACGCCGTGAGTCGCCGCGGCGCCGGCCAGGCGGAACAGGTCGGGCCCGGAGGTGGCATAACTCCCCAGCCAGGTGGGCCGGAAGCCCGCGGCGTAGGCGGTGCGCAGGAGGTCGGCCGCTGGCTTGACGTAGGTGTAGAGCAACACCAGGTCTGGCTCGGGCGCGGCTAAATCGGCCACCCACTTTTCGGGGGTGTTTTCCCGCACGGAGTGCATGACCGTCGCCACCGGCTGTAGCCCGGCCAGGGCCAGTCGCTCGCCAAAGGCCGTAGAACCCTCCCGGCCGAACTGATCGTCTACGGCGAAGATGGCCACGCGCCGGGGATGGAGCTCGTCCAGGGCATATTGCGCCAGAAGCTGCCCCTCCACGCGGTAGGAAGGCTGCAGGGCAAAGTAGGTGCGCTTGAGGGGGGTAGACCAGGTGGAGACCCCACTGTGCGGGGAGACGACGGGTATCTGCTTTTCCAGCAGGTAATCCAGCACGGCCAGGTTGGTGACGGTGCCTAGCGGGCTGACGAGGGCGAAGACGTTATCCTGCGTGAGCAGCTTCAGGACGGCCATCTTGGTGCGTTGAGGGTCAAAGCCGTCGTCCTCCACGATGAGCTCGATCTGGCGCCCGTGCACCCCGCCACAGCGGTTGACGTGTTTGTAGTAGGCCGAATACCCGCGCAGGGCGGCCATCCCGACCATGGCGTTGGGGCCGGAGAGGTCGCAGAAGGTGCCCAGCTTGATCTTCTCGGCGGTCACGCCCGGGGCCGTGGCCTGGCGGGGAGGTTTGGCTACGGCGAAGCCGGGCACTACCAGGTGCGGCACGATGTTCAAGCGTGCGGCCTCTGCACGCAGCCAGTCGCGGAAATTGGGGTGCGCAATCTTGAGCAGCGCCTCCATGCGATCCTTGACGCAGCGGCCTTTGAGTTCGGCTACGCCGTACTCCGTGACCACGGTGTCTATGTCCTGGCTGGCCACCGTGACCTGAGCCCCCTCGGCCAGCATGGGCACAATCGTGGAGATGGTGTCGTTCCTGGCAGTGGAGCGCAGGGCGATGATGCCCCGCCCGCCGGGAGAGAGCTGAGCGCCACGATGGGTGTCCAACTGCCCGCCGGTGCCGCTAAAATGTCGCGGCCCCAGGCTCTGCGAGCAGGCCTGGCCGTAAAGGTCCACCTGCAGGGCGGTGTTCACGCTCACCATCTGGTAGTTCTGCCCGATGACGTAGGGGTTGTTGGTGATTTTGCCCTGCTGGAATTCCACGGCCAGGTTATCGTCTATGAAATTATACAGCTTTTTCGTGCCCAGGGCAAAGGCGCCCACCATCTTGCCCTTCCAGAGGGTCTTGCGCTTGCCGGTGATCACGCCGGCATCGTAGAGGTCTACCATGCCATCGGTGAACATCTCGGTGTGCACGCCCAGGTCGCGGCGCTCCATGAGGAAGGCGGTGATAGCGTTGGGGATGCCGCCAATGCCCAACTGAATGGTCGAACCATCCTCGATGAGCTCGGCGATGTAGCCGCCGATGGCCTTTTCCCATTCGGCGGGCGGGGTGATCGGCAGTTCCACGATGGGCACGTGATTCTCGACCACGTAGTCTACATCAGAAATGTGCACCTGGGTATCGCCCAGGGTCCAGGGCCGCTTTTCGTTGACCTCCAGCACGACCAGGTCGGCGGCCTCGATGAGCATCTTCTCGTAGACCAGGCCGAGGGAGAGTGACAGGAAGCCGCGCTTATCGGGCGGGGTGGCGGTGCCCCAGAAGATGTCCAGGCGGTTGCCGGCTGCCTCCAGGCGGACCAGGGCGGCGCGGTGCAGGTTGTTGGGGATGTAGGACATGCGCCCCTGGGGATGCACTTCACGGTCGGGCGCACCGTAGAACCAATTCTCCACGAAGAAGTGGCCGGCCATCTCCGGCTGGAGGACAAAATCGTAGGGGCGCAGGAGGAGGGCGACCCAGACGTTGACACCGGCCAGGCGATCTTTGTGGCGGCCCAGCTCGCCGAGCAGGCCCGGCGGCTCCGAGCCAGCCAGAGCCACGCCAATCGTCTGGTGTGATTGGACGAGGGACACCGCTTCAGGAATGGAGAGCAGTTTTTGCTTGTACAGTTCCTGCGGGTTCATCTCGCTCCTCCGTGCGGCGTTTTGGAAGTCATTGCGAGCGCAGCGAAGCAATCTCACTGTTGCGCCATGAGAGAGATTGCTTCCCCTTCGCTGCGGCTCAGGGCTGCGGCTTCTACGCTGCTCAGAAACTTGGCAGCGCTAGACTGTCACTCTGAGCGCAGCGAAGAGTCTCGCCCCCGCATGGGCTGAGATGCTTCGCTGCGCTCAGCATGACAGTTTCTGTCCTTGCGCATGCCCCACGAGGGCATGGGGTTCTCGCAATGACGAGATACTGACTTTGACAGGGCTCTGCTGGTGGTCTCAGGTGCTAGAATCAGGCCGAGCGGGGGGTCAGCCAGGCGACGATCTCCGGCCAGAGCTTGTAGCGGGCTCTGGCGCTGGCCATCAGGCCCACGTGGGTGGAAGGGATGACTTTCAACTCCTTGTCCTGACTGGAGACCAGATCCATGATACTCTCGGCTTGCCCGCGGGAGACGATGTGGTCAAATTCCGCTACCATGTTGAGCAGTGAGGCCCGGATGTTGGTGAGCTCCACGCGCCGGCCGTTGATCTCGTGCTGGCCTTTGATGAGCTTGTTGCCGCGCAGATAGTCCAGCACAAACTGGCGGAAGGCCGCACCGGCAAAGGGGATGACGTCTTCTACCCAGCGATTGACGGCCTGCCAGCCCCGCACTGCCCCCTGGTCATCCAGTTGTTTCCACAGCGTGACGTAAGAGCCGACGAAATTCTCCGCCGGCTTGAGCATCTTGGCCCAGAAGCGGATCAGCTCGCCGGGCACGTTTTCAAAGGAATTCACCAGCCGATCCACGTCCAGCCGTTTTTCTTCCAGCCACATGGCCATGGAGCCTTCCGGCTGCTTGGAGAAGTCGAGGGGGGCGGTCAACAGGATGAGGTTACGGACGGGCACCTCCGGGTAGAGGGCGGCGTAGACCACGGCCAGCGTGGCGCCGAGGCAATACCCCAGCAGGCTGAACTCTTTGGCCCCGGAGACGCGCAACATCTTGCGCACGGCGCGGGAGAGGTACTCGGTGACGTAATCGTCAAAGCGGGTGTTCTTGTCTTCCAGGCCGGGCGCGCCCCAGTCCAGCAGGTAGACGTCGAACCCCTGGTCACGCATGTACTCCACGAAGCTGCGGTCTGGCCCCAGGTCGAAGATGAACGGCTTGTTGATCAGGGCGTAGACCAGGAGCAGGGGGACGGGATGCCGCTCGGCGGCCGGTTTGGACGGCAGGTAGCGATATAGCCTGGCCTTGTTGAGCGCCCACACCTCTTCTTTGGGGGTCAGGCCCACAGGCGCGTCGTAGGATTCGGCGATGGCCTTGACGCCCTCGGCGTAGCGGCCATAGGCCCTGGGCATGTCATCGGGAGAGAATGCCGTCAGGTTTTCTGGATTGAGTCCGGGCACTGACTTCAGGGCAGTTGCAGACACTGGCTACCCTCCGGGTATCGTGTTGCGTGGTGCGTGTTCCGTTCATCCTTGCGAAGGTTCAGAACCTTCGCAAGGATTGCCGCGCAACACGTTACTTCGTGGCCTTCAAGTGATCCAGGACCTCGTCCAGCTTGGCATCGAGGTCGTCCAGGCGCATTTCAATTTTCGTCAGGCGCTCGGCCAGGCTGACTACCTCTTTGCGTGTGGGCAGGCTCATCTGCTGCAGATACTGCTCCATCAAATCGCTGATCTGCCGGCGCACCATGCCTACCGTGCTGAGGCTGCCCTCCAACTGCTGGGCCATGGAGTCAGCGAAGCTCTTGCTGGCCACCATCTGGCTCATGGCCCCCGCCCACGTTTTGGTCCAGTCGTCGTAGAATTGCACCATCTGGGCGAAAGGATCGCCTTCCGCCTTCTCGGGCTTCTCGCTCATCTGGTCTCCTCCTCGCTGGACAGGTTAGCAACCTGTCCTACAGACTGATCTCCACTCTCCAATCTCTAATCTCCAATCTCTCCCCTCCGCTACTTCTCCAAGACGTAGGTGCCCGGCGCGTCCATGAGCGGCGGGAACTCGGCATTGCCCAGCGGCGGCGGGGCGACCAAATCGCCGGAGCGCGCCTCCAGCCAGGGGACACAGTCTAACC
>Ga0233423_10000996_pt1 | contig 14305 bp, 13 predicted proteins | sample Watercolumn_Mata_FD_180713 | JGI IMG/M metagenome (GOLD analysis project Ga0233423, IMG submission 180713) | Freshwater microbial communities from Lake Matano, South Sulawesi, Indonesia - Watercolumn_Matano_2014_112_MG | ecosystem: Environmental > Aquatic > Freshwater > Lake | place: Indonesia...
CGCCTACCAGGATCGGGGAGCTTTTTTCTGGAGCTTATTCGATTAATGCCGAGGCAAAGACCATCACTTTTTCAGTCTCCTGGACCGGAGACACCACTGAATCCGTTTATGTAACGGTAAAGGGATTCGATTATCCGATGGCGTATAGCGGTATTGGACAAACTTGGAATGTTACCAAGTCGTTCGATGAACTGGACCTCAAGTCTGGCGAGGCGTTCGAGTACTCGTTTAGGGCCGATACGGTCGCGGGGGCGGGCGGAGTTGGGGAGGTGCCGGAGGAGCAGAATATTTGGTGGCTTATTGGTATCGTCGCGGCGCTCGCTCTGCTGGCGCTGACAGGAGTGGTATTTGTGCTGAAACGTATAAAGAAGCCGCAGCCAGTGCCGCCCTCCCCTCCCGAACACCCTACAGCCCCGACGGAGACGCCACAGCCTAGACCGACCGTGCCCAAGCCCGCCCCTGCTGGCGAGGTCGAGGTTCCGACCACCGAGCAGAGAACTTGTGAGTGCGTACTCTTTTACAAGTGGAATGGAGGACCAGCGATAAAGGTGGTGAGGGGGCTTGATTACTACCCGAAGGATAAGGATCTAAGCGAGATGATGCCTGGTTCAAGAATTGGGTTCTCAATACTTGCTGAAAATGAGGATATTCTTGTCCAAGACTGTGTGACCGAACATGGAACGACCACCAAGAAGATTGGAACATATCCAACAGGGTTAGATACGACTGGAGATGTTTGGAGTACCTCGTAAAGCACACCTCAGAAGATGGGAGCGTGCGTGTAAGTAAGGAGAGGATAGACACTAGATCCACAAACGAACCCAACTTCAAGGGACTGGAGAATAGTGCGCTCTATACATTGCCCCTGCTCTCCAAAGTTCCGTCGAAGGGCACGCTTGAGGTACATGTGGGATGCTTTATTGAGAGCGGGCGTGACCCCACCCTACAGGCCTCGCTCGTACTGGAAATTTCAAGGACCGAATGCTCTCCTTTTCTGCGGATAAGAGTGACGGATATCAAGCAGCCACAGCAGACCCCTGACCAGGTTGTGGAAGAGAAATACCCCCATTACTGTGTCCCACTACCCCCGAAGCTGGATAAAGGTACTGCGAAAACGGTCAATATACAAACTTACCCCGAGAAATGCTTCTATGGTCTCGTACTCTATTATGCGGTTTATGAGGATAAGGACAAAGTGATATTGGAATGTAAGTCAGATGTCTGCACCTCCCCACCTAAAGAGGAGGTGCCATTGGACGATCCGCTCTCATTCGAATGGAGCGGAACAAGTAATGAGTTGGGATCCGATGGCCCCTGTGTTGTGACACGATGGAGAGCAACCTCATGCAAGGTGATGGACAGGATCGTCAAAGAGGCGCCTGAATCAATAAACACAAGGCCCATGCCGGTAGATGGGTATCCATGGGAGAGGCTTCTTGGAGATGTAAAGCAGGCCAATGGCAGTTACCGTTATATCATGAATTATGTGCACTGTCAGAGAAGTTGGATGGATTTGTGCCGAGGGCTCCTACAAGAAGTTCTCCCCAAATACGAGGGGATAAGGGAGAAGCTTTTGTACGCGGCTAACAGCGCCGAACTTGTTGCGCAGCAGGCAAAGATAGTTCTTTACCTCTCCGGGAAAGTGAAGGAGGAGGAGTTCAATGGTTATATGTTGGACGTTGCTGGAGCAGATTTGCACGTCATATTAGATTGTTTAATAGTGGGCACTGTTGATATCCCGCCTCTTGCGGTAGGCGTCATAGTGCAATACGCCATGCTGAAGGTTCTCGAGGCGAAGTACGGTGCGGGTAAGACTTTTGATGAGGAGTGGGCGAGGCTATTGGACCTACAGAAGGACTTCGAGGATAGACTCCGCTCGTTGGATAGTGCACTCTACGCGGGAAGCCTGATAGTCTCTGGGAGCAGGGAAGAGGCGTACAGAACCGCATCTATGACGCAAGACGTGGATGACATGGATTTGATTCTTAATAAGATGATTCCAGAATGGACGAAGGGTTGCGAGGAGATGAAACCGTGGATAGAGGAGCAGAGGAAGATTGCCAACAGTGAACGAAAGAACACCGAAAGAGTCAAGGAATGGTTAAAGGAGTACGATGAGTGGTGCGAAAAGAACATGAAGGCAGCGAAGAAGATAGACGAGACATGTAGGGCTGAGAGGTGGGACTCCCCGAAATACGCCGCAATGTTTGCCGGTATCGCAGCCTTGCTACAAGAGGAGGGGCAGGTAGCGGCGGTACGATGCCGTCTCCTTAAGAGGGGCTTGGAGGAGAGTTGTTGCACAGAGATAAAGTGGTCAGAGGAGGCGGAGCACCCCAGTACGGAACTCATTAGTGGGGAGGCTCTGAAAGAGTACAGAAAACTAATAAAGTGAACCTTTAGAGAGCCACTTCGTGTGGATGCGCATCCGTGGGATAGGGCAAATGGGACGACAAGATCGTCCAGAGATCTTCTTGGGCACCTCGAGTGATTGTGGGTGCTGTCCTAAAGACGGGAAGGAGGGGCTGCGTTGGCATGAGGTTGTGTGGTCTGAGAGATCGTAAGATTGGCTAGGCATTACAATGAGCAAGTCGCCTGGTTATTGGTGCGGGTGGAGGGATTTGAACCCTCGAAGGCCTACGCCAAAGGATAACCCATCTTTAGATCTTGAGTCCTTCCCCTTTAACCTGGCTAGGGAACCCCCGCCCAGATAAAGTGAGGGGCTGACGTATTTAACTTTTAACGGCCGAATATGCCTGGGAAGAGGTATGGCAGTATGAAGAAGAGCGCTATGAGCCCGCCCATGCCGGCGAGGAAGATGTAGTTCATCTTTTGCTGCCGCTTGTACTTGTTGGCCTCGGCTTGGTACTTCTTATCGCACTCCTCGGAGCAGGTTTTGTCGCCCTCGGGTATGGCGTTGCCGCAGATCATACAGTGGGAGTGCGGCCCCCACTTGTCTTCGTCTCTTCTCTTTGACATGGCTGACACCGCTACGGGACGACTGTTGTGCCTACCCTCTCACCCTTGATAGCCCTTAAAATATTCTTCGGGTCCCTGCCGTCTATCACCTTGGTGGTTATCTTGGAGCGCCGGATGATCTTCAGGGCAACGGGGTCTAGGAGATCGTACTCACCGGCCCTGGTTCCCAGCCTGTCGAGAACCTTCGTCAACTCTGCTACGCTTATCCTTTTATACTTCCTTGCCGACGGGTCCTTCTTTGGGTCTTTGCTGTATACGCCATCCACCGTGGTGGTATTGATCAAGAGTTTTGACCCGGAGCGCTCGGCGAGGATGCAGGAGACGGCGTTTGTGGACTGGCCTGGCTGTAGTCCGCCCATCACCACGACCTTTCCGGTGGAGAGGGCTCTGTCCAACTCCTCGAAGTTTTTGGGCACGAACTGGCAGGCATCCTCGCCCATGGCGCTTATGAGGATCCTGGCGTTGAGGATCGTAACGGTTATCCCGATCTGGTCGCAGGTCGATTCGTCAGCCCCCTGCTCCCTTGCCAGACGGATGTAGTAGCGGGCTGGCTCGCCCCCGCCGACCACAACGAAGGGGCTGTGCCCGAGGGTCTTGACCTCCTTTATGACGGCGACGTATCCCTTGAGGTCGGGTGTTGCCCCCAAAGAAGGGAAGAGGATGTGCCCGCTCAGCTTAATGGTGACTTTCATGGCGTCCACCGCAGAAACTTAATAGTGCAAGTTATATAAAGGTTGAATGTTTCTCGATAACGCCGAGGTCGCTGCAATTGTCGGAGGCAAAGAGGAGTTCGCTCGAGCTGTACAGGCTCAGGAGGCTGGTGGAGGAGCTCGAGTCAAAGGAGGGGAGGGCAACAGAACTCGTATCGCTCTACGTCCCTCCAGGCAGGCAGATCTCCGACGCCGCCAACAACCTCAGGGAGGAGTACGGCACAGCGGCCAACATAAAGTCAAAGTCAACACGGAAGAACGTCCAAGACGCGATAGAGAGCATAATGCAGAGGCTGAAGCTCTTCAGAATGCCACCCGAGAATGGGCTCGTTGTATTCAGCGGCGCGATACCGCGGGGCGGGCCAGGGACGGAGAAGATGGAGACGTACGTCATCGAGCCGCCGGAGCCCATCAGCATATACTACTACAGGTGCGACTCCAAGTTCTACCTAGATCCAATAAAGGACATACTCACCGAGAAGGACATCTACGGTCTGATAGTCATGGACAGGAGCGACGCGACCTTTGCGCTGCTGAGGGGGCGTAGGGTAGAGGTTGTGGAGACGATAACATCGGGAGTCCCGAGCAAGCACGATGCAGGAGGGCAGTCGGCAAGGAGGTTCCAGAGGGTGATCGAGATCGCGGCCGCCGAGTTCAACAAGAGGGTGGCGGATCACGCCCAGAATATCTTCCTGCCCATAGAGAACCTTAAGGGGATAATCATCGGCGGGCCCGGCCCTACCAAGAGTGACTTCTACGGAGGACAGTACTTGCACTACCAGCTCCAGAAGAAGGTCCTGAGCGTGGAGGACCTTGGGTACACGGAGGAGCCAGGGGTATACGAGCTCCTCGAGAAGTCGAAGGATGCGCTGAAGAACGTGGAGTACGTGAAGGAGAAGAAGCTCGTTCAAAGTTTTTTGCTTCTCCTAGCCAAGAGCCCCAATCAGGTGATCTATGGCGAGAGGGAGGTGAGGGAGAAGCTCGAGAAGGGGATCGTCAAGATGCTGCTCCTCTCGGCAGGCATCGAGACGTATAGGGTAAGCTACAAGTGCCAAGTCTGCGGCAACTTGAAGCAGGAGACGCTGAAGAAGGAGGCGCTGCTGGCCAAGGGAGGAAGGGAGACCTGCGACAAGTGCGGCGGGATGATGGAGGAGTTTGAGGGCAAGAGCATAGTGGACGAGCTTGCGACGATGGCGGAGAACACCAACGCCAAGGTTGAGGTGGTATCAACTGAGACGGATGAGGGCAAGATGCTCCTCGGATCCTTCGGCGGGATCGTCGCGATACTGAGGTATGCGTCTCAGGAGTAGTTCATTTTTTTGGATTTTTCTATTGCGGCAACGACCGCGTCTATCACTGTCTGAGAGAGGCCCTTGGATTCCATGACCTTTAGGGCCTCCTCGGTGGTGCCCCCTGGAGAGGCAACAATCTTGATGAGCTGGTCGAACGGCTCGCTTGAACGGAGGGCAAGCGTTCCCGCGCCCCTGCAGGTCTGCGAGACGAGCGACCGGACCAGATCCCCTGGGAGACCGGACCTCTTGCCGGCACTCTCGATGGCCTTCATCATGAGAAAAAAGTAGGCGGGCCCGCTGCCACTGATACCGGTCACCGCGTCTATCAGTGATTCGTTGTCAAGCCTGTAGGCTACTCCGATGCATTCCAGGAGCGATGTTGCGAACTTAATGTCAGACGCTCTGACCCAGCGGTTCGGCACAAAGACCGAGGCAGCCTCATTTACCGATGCGGCGATGTTTGGCATCACCCGCACGATCCTCGAGCCCTCGCCGAGCCTAGACTCCATCGTGGCAATTTTTATCCCTGCGGCGATGGAGATGAAGAGCGCGCTTCCTGCCGGGACCAACGCTTTGAGTTTGTCCAGCAACCGCGGCATATCCTTGGGTTTCACGGCCAGCAGAATGGCATGTGAGCCTGCTATCTCAGCCAAGCTTTCAACTGCAAAGAGTCCGTCTCTCTTTGCGAGTCCGATCCTTGCACCGTCTAAGTCATAGATCTTGGTGTTTTTTGCGGACAATAAGCCGGAGTTCAAGACCCCCTTAACGAGGGAGGAGCCCATCTTGCCGTAACCCACAACACCAAAACTTATCTTCTTCATGCACTCAACCTCCCCTTCCAGTCGCCAGTCGCTTTTTTATGGAGAAAGGGCTTGGAACCCTTTCCGACGTAGTCTGACACCTTCTGGCCTGAGCCCAGCAATACGTACTTTGTCGTGACGAGGCCCTCCAGCCCCACGGGGCCCCTGGCATGCACCTTATTTGTGCTTATGCCAACCTCAGCACCCAACCCGTACCGATATCCATCGCTGAAACGGGTTGAGGCGTTGTGGATGACGGTGGAGGAGTCCACCATATTCAGGAACCTCTTGACCAATGCCCTGTCCTCGGAGATAATGGAGTCGGTATGCTTGGAACTGTAGCAGTTTATGTGCCCGATGGCATCGTCTACGCCGCCGACGACCTTTACCGGAAGCACCAGTTCGAGGTACTCAGTGGACCAGTCCTTCTCTTCTGCCCTCTCCGCGGCGATGCCGTGTGATCTCAGGATCTTCATGGTCTTGTTGCAACCCTTTATCCTGACCCCGCTATCCGCGAGCCTCTTGGCGATCTTGGGGAGCAGTTCTGGTGCGACCGTCTCGTCAATGAGCAGTATCTTCATGGAGTTGCAGGCGGCAGGGTACTGAACCCTGGCGTCGTGGCATATCTCCAACGCCTTCTTGGGGTCGGCAGCTCTGTCGACGTATATGTGGCAGATGCCGGAGGAGTGGCCAAGCACTGGGATCTCAGTGTTCTCCTGTATGTACCTGACAAACTCGTTGCTTCCGCGCGGGATTATGAGATCGACTAGCCCTTCCATCTTCAGTAGCTCGCCGACTGCGGATCGACCCTCCACCAACTGCACGCAACCAGTGGGCAGACCCGAGGCTACAAAGGCCTCGTTCATGACCTGGTAGATCGCCCTGTTGGATTCCTGCGCCTCGGAGCCCCCCTTGAGCAGGACGGAGTTTCCAGATTTGATGCATAAGGATGCTATCTGGGGCAGGGCGTCTGGCCTGCTTTCGAAGATGGAGACGATTACGCCGAAGGGTACGGTTACCTTGAATAGTTCCAGCCCCGCATCCATCTTCATCGCGTAGAGCGTCTTCCCCACAGGATCGTCAAGGTCGGCGACGCCGGCTACCATCTTTGATATCTCAAGGATCTTTGTCTCGTCGAGCTTCAGGCGATCCAGAAGAGGTTTGGAGAGTTTTCCCTCTTCAAGAAGAGCCTTACCAGCAGCCACATCCTTTTTGTTGGCACCGAGTATCTCCTTTTGATGCTTCAAGATAGCCCTGGCTACGGATCTCAGTGCCCTGTCCTTTACTTCGCGGGGGAGCTGAGCGAGCTGGAGGCTGGCCCTTCTTGCTTCCGATACCTTATTCATCAGCGCTTTATTGCTCATGAGGATCCCTCGGGATGAAGATTGTGCCAATCTTCTCACCGGCAATTATTCGTTCAAGTGCCTTCTCATCTGAACCATTTGCGATGACCATCGGGATGCCGGCGTCCGTAGCGAGCTTGGCAGCCTTCAGCTTGGTTGCCATCCCTCCAAACCCGCCGTGACCTTCAGAGGCTAGCCTCTCGATCTCTTGCGTTATCGTTTCCACGCAGGATATCAGCTTTGAGCCTGGGCTCTTCGGATCTCCCGCATAAAGACCGTTAACATCGGAGAGCAGGACGAGGAGGTCTGCTTGCATGTACTTGGCCACGAGGGCGGAGAGGGTGTCGTTGTCCCCGAACTTTATCTCGTCTACGGCTATGGTGTCATTCTCATTTATTATCGGTATGACGCCCAACGAGAGGAGTGTGTTGAAGGTGTTGAGCAGGTTCCTTAGGCGCCTCTTGTTCCTGAAGTCGTCCCACGTGAGTAGTATCTGACCGACGTTGTAACCCTTGCCCGCCATGGTGTCCCTGTACGCCTCCATGAGCACCACCTGCCCTATCGCGGCAAGGGCTTGGAGGCCAGGGATCTCGCCGTTCTTGATAAGGTCGCGCACAATGGATCTGCCCCCCCTTATGGCACCAGAAGAAACTAGTACGACGTCAATTCCACGCCTCTTCAGGTTTGCCAGTTCGTCACATAGTAGCCCTATCTTCCCGCGGTCAAGATCGCCGGACGCGTTGGAGAGTGATGAGGCCCCGATCTTGACAACGACCAGCTTTGCGGACTTCAGATCCCTTCTATACCTCTGCTCTTTACGGGAGGCGCCCTCATCAACGACCATAGAACCACGCTCTGTTAAACAAAAGGCATGTTGATATTTAAGATTTTGACTGCTGGGATGGAAGAAGGGTTCATTGCTTTAGCAGCTTTCGGATCTCCCGAAGTTCTTCCAGCATCTGCTGACCTATGGTGTCCGACCCCACGCCAGGCGTGGCAAAGAGCGGTCTTCCCCTGACGACACCCAGTATCTCCTCCCGCAGCTCCAAGAAGTTGGGGGCGTGTATTATGGTGGCTTCGGACATCCTCACCCCCGGTCCGCTGCTTCCTCCAGCCTGCCCCGTGTACCCCGCGGTGTATATGACAACGGTGCCGATGCCAAAATGCCTCGATATTGGTCCCTGAATCGTGTCCACGCTCATTACCCTAGAGTATGGGACAGCGTGGCGCATCTTCCACCAGACACCCCTCTCAGCCCTCACCTCGTTCTCGCTAAAGACGTACTTAATTGAGGAGGAGTACTTCGGGATCCAGTAGCTGACGAAGATCGTAATCACGACGAGCGGTAAGAGGTATACAAACATCAACACTGTGGTAACTAGATACTCCTTTATGATGTATAGGTATGATGTTAGCGCTAAACCCAGTACGTATAGGGGGATGGTGATCATTGCCAGGTATGCAAAGAATAGCGCCTTCATCCTCGAATCCGGATGGAACTCCTGCCCAATCTTCATCTTTGTGTCCCGTTAAATCTAGCGTTGACGTTGGCATATATCTTGCCATTGATTAGGTCGAATTATACTTGTTCAGGTCTTACAGAAAAATTAATATATTACCCCTCACGATGAAGATAGGTCTTCAATGGAACGACCCTTGGCTAGGGTGCATCGCCTCGATTAGGCTCATAGGTCTCCTCACCTTATAAAGGTCTAATTGAAGTTCACCCAAAGGGGCGTCAACCATTGAAGGCGCTCCATTTTCTGCGTTGTAAGACGTTAATCGGATCGTGAAATTACAGCTTGAATTCTGGGCTGTTGTTGTACAATTCCAGATATATCCTCATGAATAAATTCAGAAACTCTCTGGCAGCTGGCATGGTCAAGAACATGGTTCGCTCCCCTTCAACAGTTCTCGAGATGTAGCCCTTCGATTCGAGGAAGCCTACGTGGTCCTGAACGGTCTTGGAGTTTAGGTCGCAGCGCTGGATTATCTGGGTTATGGGCTTGGGCATTTTGCAGAAGGAGAGTATCTCCCAGTAGATCTCGTACTGAGTCCTCCTGCCCTCCACCTCAACCCACTCCCATTAACGTTGATAGTTCCTTCTCAGCGCTATCGCTGCCTTGCAGCCGGACTTCCCAAGCGGCGGCATACCTCTGAAAAGAGGAGGGGAGGTAGAGACCCACCGCCCCGACCACCAAGCTCACGGAGACACCGGCGACAGTAGAGAGCAGGTCGGCTCCGCCAGTAAAGAGGCCCACGACAAAAGCGATGGCTATGATCGCGGCGTTGACTATGAAGCATGCGCCAGCTAGCCTGCTGAATAGTGTCATCCTCATTATGGTTGGCTTCTCCTCGCGGTACAGTGCCATCAGCCGGACGATGATTCCGGTCAGCTTCTCGCTGTCATGGCTTGCCTCGAGCTTTTCGCTCTCGTCCTTGATGTCATCCAGTTTGCTGAAGATTTCTGCGCAGGAGATGAGCCACCTCAGTGCCATGGCTGCGACCACGACCCCGATGAGGGTCGAGATGGCGCGCATATAGAACTCCGGCTTAAAGGTTACCAGTGCGAAGACATTGGGTACTATGAACGATATGGCGAGGGCCACTGCTATGCCGCCGAAGGCTATGCTGATTATGTTGAGGGCGGTGAAGCTCCTCAGCTCCCTCCTAAACTTTTCCTCTGCATTCTTTTCCATTTGTATCACCGCCCTCCGTTAGGTAGGGTATGTAATTAGAATTTTATGAAACATTGTTACATATTTTTGTTATATCTTAGATTATAAGGTGCACCATGCCACAGATGGCTGACGAGGTTTGTGTATTTAGAAGTGGTGGACCGGGCGGGACTTGAACCCGCGGCCTCCCGCGTGCGAGGCGGGCGATCTGCGACTGATCTACCGGCCCTCGATAATGGAAGGGCTATAACGGGTGATTTAAGCTTTTGTCAGGGCAAAAAGAATAAATCCGTAGCGGGTTATCTCTTGATGGTGAGGGCTCGTAGCTCAGTTTGGTATGAGCACTCGACTGATAATCGAGTGGTCGAGGGTTCGAATCCCTCCGGGCCCACTTATTTTAATTCCCTCTTCAGCTTGATATTAAAGAAGGCAGAATAGCCAGAGTCGAAAATTATGCGGGGGAGGAAAATGGAGGGGAGGTCTTTTGTCGTGCACGAGCATCATGCCAGGAGGCTCCACTATGATTTCCGGTTGGAGAGGGGAGGGGTCCTTAAGAGCTGGGCTATCCCGAAAGGCCTCCCGGAAGAGCGGGGTGAGAAGAGACTCGCTATCGAGGTCGAGGACCATCCATTAGAATATGGGGAGTTCGAGGGAACAATACCAGAGGGGCAGTACGGAGCAGGGACTGTGAAGATATGGGACAAGGGCTCCTATGAGCCGCGAGTCTGGAGTGAGGATACAATAGAGTTCGTATTGAGTGGCGATAGGCTCCATGGGAGGTACGTGCTTACTAGATTCAAGAAGGCAGGAGAGAAGCAGTGGCTCCTGTTTAAAGTGAAGGACAAGGATATATAAAGTCCATATTGAGCTACTCCTGGCTCTGTCGCTATCTGAAGATGTTCAGGGATTGAGAGAGGATTCGCATCGTCACTTTGATCTCCGGATTAGATCAAGCAGACCTGCCTTATCTTGCATGCCACCCCCTCTTGCCGTCCAAGAGCGAAACCATGATCGTCACAGCGAACCCAAGGGGTATGCTCACGATCCCCGGGTTGTTCAACGCGAACAGTGCACTGGTTCCAATCAATGTGGGGCTGACAAGGATTAGGGCTATGGAGGATATGAGGCCAGTAACGATGCCCCCGAGGATAGCCCGTTCACTCGTCTTGCTCCAGAACAGCACACATATTATGGCAGGCAGGTTCGCGGAGGCGGCGATGGCGAATGCCAGACCCACAAGGAAGGCAACATTCTGACCCTTGGAAAGAACGCCCAAGACAATTGCTATGAGTCCTACACCTACAGCCGTAACTTTTGATATTCTGAGGGTGTTGGTTCCCCTTTTATTTTTGCCAAGATATTCGGTATATATATCATGGGCTATAGCGCCCGCTGCGGCCATTAGGAGACCGGCCACCGTCCCGAGTATAGTCGCAAAGGCTATGGAGGAGATCAGCGCAAAGAAGGCCTCGCCACCTATGAACTGCGCCAGCAATGGTGCGGACAGGTTCTCATTTGCGGGATCGAACGTACGGAAGTATAGGGCACCCAGACCGAGGAATAACGTCAGTATGTAAAATGCCCCTATGGCGCCTATCGCTATTACCGTGGACTTCCTGGCATCTGAGGGGCTAGGCACCGTGTAGTATCTAATGAGTATGTGTGGGAGTGCCGCCGTGCCCAGAAAGAGGGCAAGCGCCAAGGACGCAAAGTCCAGAGGGTTCTTAAATTTCAAACCTGGGGACATGAAGACCTCACCTGAGACCACGGCACCCTTAGGCGTTACAATCCCTGGATTCGAGATTATGTTAGAGACGAAGTCAACTGGTCCGTAGCCCGAAACGATCAATACTCCGATTGTCAGACCGAACGCAGCGATCAGGAGCAGAAAGCCCTTAATGAACTGTACGTAGGTTGTGGAGACCATTCCAGCAGTCGCAACTATTAGGATGACGATGGCACCGATGACAACCACCCCAACCTCATATGGTAGGCCTATCAACGGTTGGATTATCGAACCAGCACCAACCATCTGCGGGATCAGATAAAAGATGCTGACCGTAAGGGTGCTCACGGCCGCGGCAAGTCGAACCCTTTTGCTCTTGAACCGGTGTACTAGTGCATCCGCGAGCGTGAACCTGCCGATTCGCCGGAACGACTCTGCAATCAGTAGCAGCGCAACTATCCACCCAGCAAGGAAGCCGATGGAGTACATGAATCCATCAAAACCGAAGAAGGCGATCAACCCGGCTATTCCAAGAAACGAGGCTGCGCTAAGGTAGTCCCCGGCGAAGGCGATCCCATTCACAAACCACTTCACGCCTCCACCTGCGACGTAATAGTGGCTTGCCGTCCGTATTCTGCGTGCTGCCAGCACCGAGATAAAGAGAGTTATCGCTGTGATCACTACGAATAGTGCAAATGCAAGCGGCTGGAAGCTATAATCCATATCAAGCAACCCCCGATCGTTTTTCCAGTCGGCCGGCGTACCAATTGTAGAGAACCGCTATCAGTATCGCTGAAAAGATCAATGTCATCCCGCCGATGAGGCCCAAGTTTATTCCCATTAACCTTATGGACAGAATCGCCTTATTGAAAGAGCCCAAAACGGTGTAGCCCACGTATCCAAGGGCGTACGCAAAGAAGAGGGCCAATCCAACTTTAAATTTCATCCCGTCCCCGACCCTCGGAGCCATCGGCTCCACAGTCGGGGCTATGAAGACGCGCACGTTTTCCTTAATTGAAAGGATGTCCTTTTGGTTGGGCTTGATGACCGTTACCGAGATGGGCGTAGCCTTGATCACAGCATCGGCGATGTGCCCCAAGAAGAAGCCCGAAAGCCCCTTGGGGTTGGAGCTTCCCATGACAATCATATCCACATCCAGCTCCTCCGCGGTCTTGATTATCTCGCCCGCCACGGAACCCTCCCGGGTCTGCAGCTCGACGGCTACGTTCTCCTGGTCCGCCAGCCTCTTGGCGTATTCGATCCCATCGAGCCTCTCGGCTCTCATCAGGACCGTGTCCTCTGCCAGCCTCTCCAGCGGCATCACCGGGTTCGGCTCCTTTACCGTAAGCACTATTAACCGCCCGCCCATCTTCTTTACCAGCTCCACCGCATGTTTTGTCGCTGCCAGTGCCGGAATGGAACCATCGGTCGGTAAAAGGATACGATATACTTCTTTTTTAGCCATAGACTTTTGCCGCCTCTTTAATCAGGTAATCTCTCCTTATTGATGGAAAGAATACACTTAATTTTGGAAATACATTCTTAGTCATAGTACCGAAAAGCGTGTTTCTTTGAGCATATAAACATTATCAATAATTGTAATTATTTATAATTATAAATTGCAGAAAACGTTTATATAGTATGACAACGCAGGGTTCGACCTATGGCAAAGGAAATGTGCCTGCGATTAAACGAAATTTTGCTGTTCTGTAAACAGAAGGCTTCGGATGCGGAAATTGCCGACACAAAGTCTGAGTCCGGCAGCCGCTGGTAATGGATGAGGGTGATGAGTGTTGGATAAGATTTTAGGTGTCCTGCCCACATCGAGGACTATTCATCCCGATGTAAATATCCTGAAGGATGTTCATAAGCAGAGTTTACAGGACCCAGAGACCTTCTGGCAGAAATTTGCTGATGACCTCTTCTGGTACGAAAAAAATGGGCCCGCATATCAGCCCATGGATGAGCCTCCATATGCCAAGTGGTTCCCGGTAAGGAAGACAAACATCTCATACAACGCATTGGACCGGCATGTGGGGAGTTGGAGAAAGAACAAGGTGGCCTTCTACTGGGAGGGAGAGAATGGAGACAAGCGGACTCTGACCTACTATGATTTGTACAAAGAGGTAAACAGGTTTTCGTCGATCCTCAAGAGGCTTGGAGTAAGGGAGGGAGACAGGGTGACGATGTATATGCCCATGATCCCTGAATTGGTGATCAGTATGCTCGCGACTGTCAGGATTGGGGCGATCCACTCCGTTATATTCGCGGGCTTCACCTCTCAGGCAATCGCTGATAGAGTTAACGACTCGCAGAGTAAAGTGATCATAACGGCTGACGAAGGGTACAGGAGAGGCAAAACCGTTGAGATCAAAGCGGTCGTGGACGAAGCGCTCAAACATACCACTACGGTAGAGAAGGTCTTGGTTGTGAGGAGAGGGCAGAACCTGATCAACATGGTGGAAGATAGAGACGTTTGGTACCATGAATTGGTCGAGTCCGCCGACCCATACGTTGAGCCCGAGAGGCTTGAGGGGACGCACCCCAGCTTCATCCTTTACACCTCTGGCACAACTGGGAAGCCAAAGGGAGCCACGCACGGCACTGCGGGTTACATGGTTTGGGCCGACTTCACCCAGAAGGTGGTATTTGACGTAAATGACAAGGACATTTACTGGTGCGCCGCAGATATCGGTTGGATCACCGGTCACACCTACATCGTTTATGGTCCATTGATCAGCGGCGTCACCTCTTTCCTATATGAGGGCGATCCCGACTAC
>Ga0233423_10000998_pt1 | contig 14290 bp, 15 predicted proteins | sample Watercolumn_Mata_FD_180713 | JGI IMG/M metagenome (GOLD analysis project Ga0233423, IMG submission 180713) | Freshwater microbial communities from Lake Matano, South Sulawesi, Indonesia - Watercolumn_Matano_2014_112_MG | ecosystem: Environmental > Aquatic > Freshwater > Lake | place: Indonesia...
GGCCAGGGGCCGACGGCCCCTGCCCCCTCCCTCAAACTCCCTCCCCCAACCCCTATATGATGGAGCCCGGAAGCGGGGCTACACCCTACCTTCCGCGCTTAAAACACTCAACCATATGACCCTGGAGAGAAAATTGTGAAAGAGCTTTTTGGAATCCTGCTGGGTTTTCTTCCCTGGATCTTGTTTGGGGTCCTCGCCGGTCCTTCTCTGCCCAGGCTCTCCCTGGCGCTGGCGGTGGCCCTGGCCGCGGTTTTAGCCCTGGGCTACAAGCAATTACGCCGGGGATTTTTCCTGACCTGGGGCAGCCTCTTGTTTTTCAGCCTCTGCCTCATCAGCATCGGGGTTTTGAAAATCCTGTGGGTGGCTCAGCACATGGATGTGCTGACCAAAGCGGCGTTGGCGGCCATCGTCTGGGTCTCGATCATCGCCGGCCAGCCTTTTACCTTGCAGTATGCCCGGCAAAGCGTGCCGGCCGAGTACTGGCACACCCCTTTGTTTATCCGCACCGGTTACATTCTGGCCATCGTCTGGGGGGTCATCTTTTTAGTGGCCACCGGCGCCAGCCTGGCGCGGCCTTATTTGCCAATTAGCAACTTGCCCTACCAAATGTTCTCCAATGGGATTATGGTCCTGGGAGTCATTTTCACCAGGTGGTACACCACCAGAGTGAGAAGGGCGCGGGAAGTCCAAAACCGTGAATAACGCTCGTCCCGCCCTCCCCGGCCTCTATATTCATGTGCCTTTCTGCCAAACCAAGTGTCCCTATTGCGATTTTTTTTCGGTCACTTCTCCTGAATTAATCTCTGCTTATCTTAAGGGCCTGGAGAAGGAAGCGCCTTTTTATGGAGACCTCTTCCCGGCCTTCGACTCCCTCTACCTGGGCGGGGGGACCCCTTCCCTGTTGGACGGCGCACAATTATCCACGCTGGTGACCAGCCTTCGCCGCCATTTCGATTTTGCCATAGACACTGAATTTACCCTAGAGGCCAACCCCGACGACCTTTCCCCAGAAAAGCTGGCTCTGTACAAGGACCTGGGGGTTAACCGCCTCAGCGTCGGCGTCCAGTCTTTTGACGACCAGGAGCTGGCCTTCCTGGGCCGCAGACACACGGCCCGGCAGGCGGAGCAGGCCCTAAACTGGGCCCGGGCCGCGGGCTTCACCAACCTGGGGCTGGACCTCATCTATGGCCTGCCGGGGCAGAGCGCCGCAGGTTGGCGGCAAAATCTGAAAAAAGCTTTGGAGTTCAGCCCGGAACACCTCTCTTGTTACCAACTCACCTTTGAGCTCGGCACCCCTCTGGGAGCCAGACAAGCCCAGGGGCTGATAAAACCCTTGGGAGAAGAGGCCCAGCGGCGGCTGTTTCTCCTGACCTCCCGCTTTCTGGAAGAAAGAGGTTACCTCCATTACGAAATTGCCAACTTTGCCCGAAGGAAAGCCTGCTGCTCCCGGCACAACCGCAAATACTGGCAGCACACGCCCTACCTGGGGCTGGGCCCCGGGGCCCATTCCTTTCGGGACGGCCGCCGGTGGTGGAACCACCGCTCCCTCAGCCGGTATTGCCAGGCCCTGGCCGCCGGTGCCCTGCCGCTGGCCGGGAGCGAAACTCTCACCCCCGCGCAACTCCGGCTGGAATCCCTCTACCTGGGCCTCAGGACCACCAACGGCGTGGCCCTAGACCTCATCCGCCTTCAACCCCACTGCCAGGAAATTGTCTCCGCGTTACAGGCCGCGGGCCTGGTCAAGGTCCGCCAGGACAGACTGCTGGCCACTCGCCAGGGTTTTCTAATGGCTGACCGCCTGCCCGTCTGGCTGCTAGCTTAACTGGCGAATTTCAGGTTAAGGCCCGCGGTTCTGGCCCCTCCCCAAGATTGTTTCTAGAAATAATTGACTCCAAAGCGGAGCAATGGTAAATTGGCCAAAATTTTGGCGGTGTAACTGTAGATGAACCGGCGCAAGAAAAGGAAGTCTCTTTCCTACCTTTTGGTCTTGTTAGTCATCGGCTGTCTGTTGGGCGCGTTTGTAGCCTTTGGCCCGCCGGGGCTTTACGCCAAATCGGAAACCCCGGAATATTGCGCCAGCTGCCACGTTATGGATTCCCAATATGAGGCCTGGTTCCACTCCGGGGCGCACCGCCGCAGCAAGTGCGTGGACTGCCACCTGCCCAATGACCGCGCGGCCCGACACTTGTTCTGGAAGGGGGTCGACGGCATGAAGGACGCCCTGGTCTTCCATTCGGGCCGGGTGCCGGAAACCATCCGCCTGTCCCCGCATGGCGCCAAAATCGTCCTGGAGAATTGTCAGCGCTGCCACGCCGAGACCATCGCCCGTATCAATGAGGACCGGCAGTGTTGGGACTGCCACCGCCGCCTGTCCCATAAACGCACCGGGGCCATCTTAACCCAGACCCCTTAATTTATAAGGATGGGAGAGCTTATGAAACCGAGAGCCCTGATCTTGATAATCCCCGCGCTGGCTTGCCTGGGGGTATTTTTGCTGATGGCGGCCTGTTCCCCGCAGAAGCCGGAGCCGGTGAAGACCGGCACCATCGCCGACGGCGAGATCGACCCGGCCAAGTGGGGCCAGGTCTATCCCCTGGAATACGATTCCTGGCTCAAAACCAAGGACCCCAAGCCTCCCAAAAGCAGATACAAGAAGGGCTATGACACCGACCTGGTGATCTATGACAAGCTCAGTGAATTCCCCTATATGGCCCTGCTGTTCAATGGCTGGGGCTTCGGCATCGAATACAACGAATCCCGAGGCCATTGGTACATGCTCATCGACCAGTTGGAAATCGACCCTTCCCGTCTAGGGGCCGGCGGGGTGTGTCTAAGCTGCAAGTCCCCCTATGCCCCCAAGCTGGAAAAAGAGTTGGGGGCCGAATACTTCAAGATGAAATACCTGGACGCCCACGCCAAGATTCCGGTGGAGGGCCAGAAGTTGGGAGTGGCCTGCGTGGACTGCCACGACAACAAGACCCTGGGGCTCAAGCTCACCCACCCGGCAGCCATCGAGTCCTTCAAATTTCTGGGCCTGGACCCGGCCAAGATGAGCCGCCAGGAACTCCGGAGCGCGGTGTGCGGCCAGTGCCACGTGACCTACATCATTCCCCGGGACAAGGACATGAAGGCCGTGGGCCTCTTCTTCCCCTGGCAGGGCAGCAAGCCCGGGGACATCTCGGTGGAGAATATCATCAAGGTCATGCGCAAAGACCCCAGCGTCATCAAGAGCGAGTATGGCCACAATGAATGGAAGCAGGGGGTCACCGGCTTTCCGGTCCCCTTCATCCGCCACCCCGAATATGAGTTCTTCACCCGCAACAGCGTGCATTTCCAAGCGGGGGTGGCCTGCGCCGACTGCCACATGCCCTATATCAAGGTGGGGGCCAACAAGATCTCGGACCACGACGTCACCAGCCCTCTGAAGACCGACATGAAGGCCTGCCAGCAATGCCACACCGAGACCCCGGAGTGGCTCAGGAACCAGGTCTTCGCCATCCAGGACCGCACTGTGTCCTTGATGCTGCGCTCCGGCTACGCCACCGCGGTGACCGCCAAGCTCCTGGAGATGGCCCACCAAGCCCAGAAGGACGGCAAGCAGATCGACCAGAAGCTCTATGACCAGGCCAAAGACCTGTATCTCGAGGCGCTCTTTAGGGTGAACTATATCGGCGCCGAAAACTCCGTGGGCTTCCACAACCCCACCGAAGCGGGCCGGATCGCCGGAGACGCCATCGCCATGGCCATGAAGGCTGACGGTTTATTGCGCCAGGCCTTGACCAAAGCGGGCCTCGAGGTGCCGGCCAACGTCAACCTGGAGCTGGCCAAGTACCTGAACAACCGGGGCAAGAAGCCCCTCAACTTCAAGCCCGAGCAGGAGTTCAAGGACCCCTTCGGCCTCCAGGAAAAGCTGACGCCCACGGCTTCCCTGGGTAAGGAAGCGGCGGCGCCGCCGGCCCCGGCCGCCCCTCCCCGCGCCCCGAAAAAGTAATGTCCAGTTAGGGGCGGGGGTTAACCCCGCCCCTTTGCTTTGCCCCCTCTCTTCCTAAGACCGGGCCTTTTTCTGGGCGGCTTCCGGCCCAATATTTTTGAGGTGTGCTATGAAGCTGGTGCTCACCATACTCGGTATGGGGTTGGTCCTGGCGGCCAACCTGGCTTTGGGACAGGGAGCGGGAGACGTCCTCGCCCCAGGCCGGGAAATTTATGAGAACAACTGCGCCGATTGCCACCGGTCAAACGGCGAGGGCCTGCCCGTCAAGTTTCCGGCCCTGAATAAAAACCCTTATGTGCTGGGAGACCCCAGCCGGGTCATCCAAACCATCTTAAACGGCCGTAAGGGGGAACTGGGCCTCATGCCTTCCTGGAAAAACAACCTTGATGACCCAAAAGTCGCCGCGGTGGTGACTTACATCCGCAACGCCTGGACCAACCAGGCCTCGGCCGTCGCCCCGGAGACGGTGGCGGCCATCCGCGGCAAGTGAAAAAACCGGCCGGCCTTTTGCCAGGCATTTTCCGCGCTCCTAAACGCGGGAAACTTGCCCTGAGCTTTCTCCTGGGGGTGCTGGGGCTGGCCACCCTTTGGGGCTGCGGAGTCCGGCAGTTGGCCAAGGGGGAGCTAGAGCCCCCCAAGGTGGCCCTTAAAGGCCTCCGCCTGTCCCCACCCTCTCCCCAGGGGGTGCCCCTGTCCGTGAGCCTGTTGCTGGACAACCCCAATTCCCAGTCCTTAAACCTGCTGGGCTATGACTTCGAGTTGTGGCTGGCAGGCAAAAGCGTGGCCCAAGGGGCCAGCCAGGAGGCCGTGACCCTGCCTCCTAGGGGGCAGGCGGTGGTGGAGGTGCCCATCTTGCTGAAACTGCCCGTCCTGGTGCAAATCCTGCCCACCCTCCTACTTGCCCGGGAGCAAAAACTCCCCTATCAATTTGCCGGCGGCTGCCGCCTGGCCTCCCTGCTGGGGGGATTAAGGGTGCCTTTTACGTTTCAAGGCGAGCTTACTGCCAAGGAGGGGCTGGAGAACCTGCGTGCCTACCTGCGGTAAGTACCCTCTGGGTCCGGGCTTTGTTATGGGGGCGGTGACTTCAGTGCCTCTTGAACTCTCCGCTTTCTTGGGGGGTGACCTGTGACTTGGAACCCCGGTTTTCCCCCAAATATCCTTTCGGTAAAAATCCCCTTAAGACGCGGTGGCCCTCCAAGAAGGTTATTTTACCTCTTGTAATTTCTAGTATTGAAGTTATATAGAGATAATTTCAGAATTTGGTCCTGAACTCGGGTAATTTTCACCAGCTTAGCAGGGAAAGGATAAACCCACGGAAAGGAGAAGGAACCATGAAACGCCAAAGCCTCTCTCTTATCGTCGGCCTGGCCGCCCTGGCCCTGATCTTTACAGTCTTTACGTCACTATCTCCCAGTGCCGCGGCTCCGGAAACCAAGACAGTGGTCATCGGCTTCACCGCCTCCCAAACCGGCAAGCTCAACGTGGAAGGGATGCGCCAGATTAACGGGGTAAATCTCTGGATCGAACAGGTGAACGCCGCCGGGGGAGTCAAATTGCCCGACGGCACCGCGCTCAAATTCGCCGCCAAATTTTATGACGATGAAAGTAAAAAGGAACGCGTCCAGGAACTTTATACCAAGCTCATCAGCGCCGATAAGGCGGATTTCCTCATCAGCCCTTACTCCAGCGGCCTGGCGGACGCGGCCGCGGTCATCGCCCAGCAGTACAACAAGATCATGATCACTGCGGGCGCGGCTTCGGATTCCACCTATAAAAAGGGATACACCCTGATTTACCAGGCCTACACTCCGGCCAGCCGTTACCTCACCGGGGCCATTGACATTTTGGCCAAACTGGATCCCAAGGCCAAGAAAGTGGCCATCGTTTACGAGAAAGACAAGTTCTCCACTGACGTGGTCAACGCCCTCAAGGCTTACGCGGAAGGCAAGGGTTACCAGGTGGTCCTGTTCGAGGGCTACGAGCCTGGCACCACCGATTTTGCGCCCTTTATCAACAAGATTCCCGCCGGGGTGGACGCGGTGATGGGCGGCGGCCACTTTGCCGACACCACCACCTTTGCCCGGCAACTTTATGAAAAAAAGGTGCTAACCAAGATGGTCGCCTTGCTGGTGGCGCCCCCGGAACCCAAATTCGCCGAACTGGGTGAGGCTGCGGTGGGGGTGATCGGCCCTAGCCAGTGGGAGTCCCTGGCCACCACCTATAGTCCCGAAACGGCAAAGAAGCTAAACATAGAGTGGTTTGGCCCCGGAGTGGGCGAGTTCACCGCCGCTTACAAAAGCAAATACAATGAAGATCCCTCATACCATAGCGCCGGAGGCTACGTTGCCGGGTTGCTCTTGCAGCAGGCCATCGCCAAATCCGGTTCCATTGATACCGCCAAGGTGAAGACCTCCCTGGATGCCATGAACATGCTCACCTTCTATGGCCAGATCAAATTTGACACGGAAAAGGCGCACGGCCTGCAGATCGGCCATGAAATGATTTATACTCAGTGGCAAAAGGATGATAAGGGAAAATTGACCAATCAGTTGGTTTGGCCCGAGGCCTTCAAAACCGCCGGAGTCAATGTCTATCGCACTAAATAGTACTTGACCACCACGCCGGTCATTCTCCGGGTCCGGGAGTGACCGACTCTTACTTGCTTGAGGATGCTCAGCAGTGCTGGCGCAATTGCTCCCTTCTTTGACCGATGGGCTCCTTTTGGGGTTTGTTTACGGCGTAGCCGCCATGGGGCTTTCCCTCATCTGGGGGGTGATGACCGTGATCAACTTAAGTCACGGCCCGGTCATTGCTTTGGGCATGTTCGCCACCTACCTGCTGTTCACCCATTTGGGCTTAAATCCCTATCTGGGCCTGGTGGCGGTGGCCGCCTTGGGGATGCTCATGGGTTTTGTGATTTACGGCGTGGCCGTGCACCGTGTGCTCAATGCCCCCCACCTTTCCACCTTGCTGGCCACCTTTGCGGTGAACATGATTATCATCGGGCTAGGCACCGCGGCCTTCACCACCTCGCCCCACAACATTGACTTTCCCTTGGGGTCCTGGGAGATCGGCCCCCTCACCCTGCCGGCCACCCGCTTGTTAGCCACCTTGGGCGCGGTGGTGATTACCGGGGCGCTTTATCTCTTTCTTTATTTCACCCGGCCCGGTAAAGCCATTCGGGCCGTGGCCAACAACCGGCGGGCCGCAGAACTCATGGGTATTCCCTCTAGCTGGATTCTGGCCTTGAGCTTCGGCCTGGGAACCATGCTGGCCGCGGTTTCCGGCGGCTTGATAGCCACCTTTTTCCCCTTCACCATCTTGAGCGGCGGCCCCTATGAATTAAAGTCCTTTGTGATTTGCGTCCTGGGCGGCCTGGGCAACCCCCTGGGGGCCCTCTTGGGAGGCCTGCTGCTGGGCGGGCTGGAGGGGCTGATCCCCACTTTCATGCCGGTGAGCTGGGTGCCCGTGGTGGAATTCGGCCTGTTTGTCCTGGTGCTGCTGGTGCGTCCCCGGGGCCTATTGGGAGCCAAGTAAATGCAGGCCTGGCGGCAACCCGGTTTCTGGATCCCTCTGGCGCTCGTGTTCTTTTGGGGTTTGGCCGTCCTGCTCATCCGTCAGGATACTACCCGGGAGACGGCCTTCACCTTGCTCATGTGCGTGGGCCTGGCCTCCAGCCTGAATATCTTGCTGGGCTATACCGGCTATGTGAGCTTCGGCCACATTGTCTTTTTCGGCCTGGGGGGCTATACCGGCTTCTATTTTTTAAGCCAACACCAGTGGTCCCTGCTGGCCTCGTCCTTAGCCGGGGGGGTGCTGTCCGCCGCGCTGGCCGGACTGGTGGGGCTGGCGGTGCTGCGCCTGCGGGGCGCCTATTTCGCCCTGGCCACCATCGGCATCAACGAGGCGGCCCGGGCCTTTGTGAGCAACTTCGAGCCTTTCGGCGGCGCCACCGGCTTGTTTGTTAACTTCTCGGCCTATGAACAATACGGCGGGGCCGGGCCGGCCCTGTGGACCGCCTTCATTTTCTTATGGGTCGTCACTCTGGCGGTGCTGGCCCTCAGCTTTCTGGTAAAACACTCCCGCTTCGGCCTGGGGTTGATGGCCATCCGCGAGGACGAAGACGCGGCCATGGTCATGGGCGTCAAGGCCCCCCAGGCCAAGACCCTGGCCTATGTGCTCTCCGCCTTCTTCCCGGGGGTTATCGGCACCCTGTACTTTTTCAAGAACGGCAATGTGGAGCCGGCCGACGCCTTTCAGCTGCACATGTCCATCGAGTCTCTGGTGATGGTGATGCTGGGCGGCCAGGGCACCGTGTTGGGACCCATGGTGGGAGCCATAACTTATCAGGGCTTAAGGGGCTATTTGCTCACCAGCCCCATTTTTAAAAGCCTGCATCTGGCCGTGGCCGGCTTGATCCTCCTGTTAATCGTGCTCTTCGTGCCCGCCGGAGCCGTGGGCTGGTTTAGGGGGCGGTTCCCCCGTTGGCGACGGTTGCTGCAATGATTCTCCAGGTTAAGGACATCACCAAGCGTTTCGGCGGCCTCCAGGCCCTGACGGAGGTCACCTTTGCTCTGTCCGAGGGTGAAATTTTGGGCCTCATCGGCCCCAACGGCGCCGGCAAAACTACCCTTTTCAATGTCATCAACGGGGTTTATACGCCGGAAGCCGGCCGGGTGATCTTTAGAGGCGAGGACATCACCGGGCTGCCGTCTTATGAAGTGGCCCGGCGCGGTCTGGCCCGGGCCCACCAGGTGGTGCGCCCCCTCCACGATCTCACCGTGCGGGAAAACGTCATGGTGGGCGCCTGCTTCGGCCGGGAAGGCCACTCCCTGACGGAGGCGGCGCGCCTGGCCGACGGCGCCCTTACCCAAGTGGGCCTTATCGAGCGCGCCCTGCAGCCGGCCAGCAGCCTCAATGTGGCCCAAAAGAAACGCCTGGAACTGGCCCGGGCCCTGGCGGCCCGGCCTCACCTGCTGCTGCTGGACGAGGTCCTGGCCGGGCTGAACCCCTCGGAAATCGGCAGCATGCTGAATACCATCCGGGCCATCCGCGACGACGGCATCACCATCCTGATGATCGAGCACGTCATGCAGGCGGTGATGAACATCTCGGACCGCATCATCGTGCTGGACTACGGCCTGCTCATCGCGGCCGGCACGCCGGAGGATGTGGCCAACAACCCGCAGGTGATCGAGGCCTACCTGGGCGATCCCGAGATGGCAGCCCGACTCCTGGCGGAATAACCGGTGGAAATATCATGAATCTGTTAGAGATCCACGACCTGGCCTCGGGTTACGAGGAAGTGCAGATCCTCTGGGGCGCCAGCCTCAAGCTGGAGAAAGGCAAGCTCACCACCCTGGTGGGCAGTAACGGCGTGGGCAAAACCACCCTCCTGGCTACGGTCATGGGGCTGCTCAAGCCCTGGCAGGGGGCGGTGACCTTTGAGGGCCGGGACGTGACCCACCTCTCGGCCCACGCCCGGGCCAAAGCCGGCATGGCCCTGGTCCCGGAAGGCCGCCAGCTCTTCACCGACATGACCGTTTATGAGAACCTGGAGATGGGCGCTTTTTCCCCCCGGGCCCGGTCCAGCTTCACAGACAACCTGGAAAAGGTCTATGCCCTCTTCCCCCGCCTCCAAGAGCGAGCCTACCAGAAGGCCGGCACCCTGAGCGGCGGGGAGCAGCAGATGGTGGCCGTGGGCCGGGGCCTGATGGCCGCCCCGGAAGTACTGATGCTGGACGAACTCTCCCTGGGCCTGTCCCCGCTGTTGGCCCTGAACCTCTTCGAGGCCTTAAGCCGCCTCAAAGCCACCGGCCTCACCATGCTCCTGGTGGAACAAAACGTGGCCATGGCCTTGGCCGTGAGCGACTACGCCTACGTCCTCAGCCAAGGAAAGGTGTGGCTGGAAGGCGAAGCCCGCCAACTCCTGAAAAACGACGACGTCCGCCGTACTTACCTGGGGATTTGAGAGTGTATGGGGGGAGGGGGTAAGGGCCTGCGGCCCTTAGCCCCCTCCCCCAAACTCTAAAACCACGACCGGTGACTCCAGAGTTCGTCTTGGAGGTCTTTGATGTCCGCCTGGCACAGGAGGTACAGGGAGGCGTTCTGGATGGCCAGGCCCCCCAGGGAGGCCAGGGCGGTGACCAGCATAATTTCGTCCGGAGTGAAGTCCCGCTTTACTCCGGTATAGAGCCTGAGCACCCCGATGACCTGCTCTTTGGTCTTGATGGGAACTGAGAGGATGGAGACGATGCCCTCCTCTTTGTTCATCTGCCGGTATTGAACGCGCTTATCGGTGGCTGCGTTCTTGATTAACACCGGCTTGCCGTTAAGGGCCTGAGCAATGCTTTTCTTGGCGGACACCGGCCCTTTCTGAAGATACTTCTCGCTTAGTCCGTAAGAGGCTACCAGTTCCAGGGTTTGCTTGTCTTCGTTCAGCAGGCGGACGGACGCGGCTTTCACCCCCAGGGCCTTGGCGATCTCGGCGGACAGATAGTGCAGAATTTCTTTGATGTCCAGGCTACCGCTTAAATTTACTGCCAGGTCAAAGAAAAGCTGGCTTTTTCTGCGCAATTCGTCGATGAGGCGGGCGTGTTCCATGACGCCGCCCCCTTGTTGGGCCAGCCAGGACAGAAATTCCTTCTCGTCCGGAGAAAAATCACGGGGTCGGGCGGCAAACAGGCAAAAAACGCCGATGACCTTGCCCTTAACCCGCACCGGCAACGCCAAAAGAGAAGCAAGCCCTTCGGCCTTTTTGGCCTCCGGGTAGGCCAATCTCTGGTCCAGGCTGGTGTCGCGGCTAAACAGAAAGCCTTCCTTCTTGACGACCTTCACTATCTGCTGGGTCAGCAAAGACTCCCGAGAGCGAAAATAGCTTGCCGATAATCCTTTTTGGGCCACCGGCAGAAGTTCCTCCTGGCCCGGCTGCACCAGGTACAGGCAGGCGGCCTTAGCTTTCAGGGTGTCCAGGGCGCTTTTAAAGATCAAGTCAAGCAGTTCGCCCCGGTTGCGGGCTGTGGCAAAAGCCTCGCTTAACTTAGCCATTATTCTCAGATAATCGGGTTTGGCAGCCATCTCCCTTATCTCGTGTGGGTGCGGTTAGGTCTTCTTGGCAGCAGAGCGGGCGATTTGGCCATTTGGCTCCCGCTCTTTAAGCCAGGCGGCAATCCTGGCGACCAGTCCCTTCGGCCCCCTGGAACTCAGGTAGATGCCGATGTGACCGGTGTCCAGGCAAATTTCAGTGAGGTCTCGGCTCCCCACCTTCTTGGTCAAAGGCGCGCAGGCTTCCGGCGGCACCAGGTGGTCGTAGCGCCCGAAAATATTGAGGAGAGGCATGGTGATTTTTTTAAGATTCACCCGCCGCCCGCCCAGCTCCATCTGGTTTTTGATAAGCAGATTCCGTTGATAGCAGTCTTTCAGGAACTGTCGGAAGGTCTCTCCCGGCACATCCGGGCTGTCAAAAATCCATTTCTCCATGCGGATGAAGTTTTCGACAAACTCCTGGTTGTCCAGGTTTTCTAAAAAACCCACATACTTGTCAAAGACCAGCCTGGCCGGGTTAAGCAGCAGAAACGCGGCGTTCAGCAGGTCTCCGGGCATGTTGCCGAAGGTGTCCACCAGACGGTCCGCCTCAATTTCTTTAGTCCAGAGATGCAGTAGCCCCTTGTCGGTGTCGAAATGCACCGGGGTGGCGGTGGTAATCAAGTTCTTGATCTTCTCGGGGTGCAGTGCGGTATACATGACCGCCAGGGTCCCCCCCATGCTGACCCCCATCAGGTTGATTTGGGGCAGACGGTGCCTTTCTCTGAGAAAGTCCACCATGGTGTCCAGATAACCGTTGACATGGTCGTCCAGAGTCAGATAACGATCCTGGCGGCGGGGATGACCCCAATCTACCAGGTAGACCTCAACTCCCTCTTTGAGCAGACCTTGGACCATGCTCCTCCCCGGCTCCAGGTCCAGCACGGTTTCCCGGTTGATTAGGGCGTAAACCAGCAGCAAGGGGGTCTTTTGCCGGGATTTTTTCAGGGGCCGGTAATGCTTCAGCCTGACCCGGTCCTCCTGATAAACGATGTCACAGGGGGTGGTGGCAATGTCGGTATTGAGGGGGCCCAGTAAGACGTCCTTGGCCTTTTCCAGACGATGCTGGGCCTTGCGAGCCTCTACGGCCAGCTTGGCCATGATCAGGTCCACGGGTATTTTGGGGGGCGTCATCCTTTCATCCTCTGGCAAACTTCAGGCGGCGGGCCCCAGCTTGGCCAATTTCCTCTCCAGGTCCTTGACCCTTTTCTTCAACAGGTAAATTTCCTGGTAAATTTCATCCATCTCCTGAACGGTGGGTAGCGCCAGGATTTTGAGGGTGTCGGCCAGCAATTCTTGTTTGGCTGCGGTAAAATCTTCCAGGGCATTGAGGGTATAACTCAAGGTGCGGCGGTACTCCTGGGACTTAAACAAGGTCATGTATTCGCCCTCCAGGATTCTCAGCCACATCCGATAGTATTCCTTAAAATCCTCGGAGAGCTCCCCTTCATGGGCAATCTTTTCCAGGTTTTCGTCCATGACCTGCAGAGATTTTTTCAGGGGCAGGTAGAGAAGGTTCATAAATTCGGTCATGGCCGCCTGGTATTGGCCGAACCTGGCCACCCCCTGGCTGATTTTTTCCTGGGGAATGGAGAGCAAACCTGTCTGGGCCAGGTTGACTAACTGTTTGAATTGCTCCTCATATTTTTCAGCCCAAGCGGTTAAGAAGTCCTGACCCAGGTCCTCCAGACCAGGGGCTTCAACCCTGCCGCCCCCTTCCAGCCATTGCTGGTGCAGGTGAAAATATCCCCCCCAGCCGGTTTGGGCCATCTGCAGAATCATCTCCGAAGGCGCCTTGATGCCGCGAAAGACTGCGTCCACCGTGCGCGGCTCGGTCAACAGGGAAAAAAAGGCCTCCCACATTCTCAGGGCCAACCGAGAATATTCGTGAAGGGGGCTTTTAATCCCATGGGGCAGGGCGCCGGAGGGCAACGCGGTGCCGGTCTGCCGGGGACCCATCTGGGCCAGGGTCTCCCAAAAATCCATGGTCCATTTTATCCAGGCCGCCAGCAGTGGCTCCGGGGCGCTGGGAGGGCGCGGCTCCTGATTCATGATTCCTGATTACCCTTGCGCAACAAACGTCCTTCTTTAATCCCTCAAGTCCCTAGCAATTGTCAAGTGGGAAAATTCACAAGCTAAGAGTGGGGCCAGGAGATTTTCTCCTCGTCCCCCCTTAAATATTGTATATTGGCGCGAGGAAAAAAATTTATGTCTAACAAAATAAAGTTGGGGATCAGCGCCTGCCTGCTGGGTGAGAAGGTGCGCTTCGACGGCGGCCACCGCTGGGACCGCTTTATCACCGGCACCCTGGGGAAATACGTCGACTTTGTCCCGGTCTGCCCAGAAGTGGAATGCGGTCTCGGGGGCCCCCGGGAACCCATGCGCCTGGTGGGAAACCCGGATAACCCCCGTCTGCTCACGGTGCGCACCGGGGTAGATCACACCGACCGCCTGGTTAATTGGGCCCAAAAGCGGGTCAGGGAACTGGAGTTCGAGGACTTAGGCGGTTTTATCTGTAAAAGCGACTCGCCCAGCTGCGGCCTGGAACGGGTCAAGGTTTACAACGACCAGGGCGTGCCGGTGAAAAAGGGGTTGGGCATCTTCGCCCGCCTCTTCATGGAACATTTCCCCCTGCTGCCGGTGGAGGACGAAGGCCGCCTCCATGATCCGGGCTTAAGGGAAAATTTTATTGAGCGACTCTTTACCTTTCAGCGCTGGCGTCAGGTCGCGGCCAAGAAAACCCTGGCCAACCTGATAGCTTTCCATACCCGCCACAAGCTCCTGATACTCTCCCACAGCCCGTCACATTACCGGCTGATGGGGCACCTCGTGGCCCGGGGCAAGGAGATCCTCCTGAATGACCTTTATTCCCAATACCAGACCCTGCTCATGGAAGCCCTGCGGTTGAAAACCACCACCAAGAAAAATACCGACGTCCTTTACCACCTTTTGGGCTTTTTTAAAAAAGACCTGTCCGGGGACGAGAAGCAGGAAGTGCTGGAAATCATCGAGGCTTACCGCCAGGGGTATCTGCCCCTGATTGTGCCCATTACCCTCATCAACCACTTCGTGAGAAAATACCAGCAACCTTATTTAAAAGAGCAGTATTACCTTAACCCCCACCCCCTGGACCTGCAGTTACGCCACCATGTGTGAAGGAATAGCCTTAGGGGGAGGGGGCCAGGGGCCGATGGCCCCTGCCCCCTCCCCCTAAAC
>Ga0233423_10000999_pt1 | contig 14286 bp, 13 predicted proteins | sample Watercolumn_Mata_FD_180713 | JGI IMG/M metagenome (GOLD analysis project Ga0233423, IMG submission 180713) | Freshwater microbial communities from Lake Matano, South Sulawesi, Indonesia - Watercolumn_Matano_2014_112_MG | ecosystem: Environmental > Aquatic > Freshwater > Lake | place: Indonesia...
TCCAAAGAGCGTGGCAGATTTCGCAACATCTCGATCGCCGCCTCAAAACGATCCGCGGACTTGCGATGCTCCTGCAATTTGTCAAAAAGGCATCCAAGTGCATACTGATCTGCAGCTAAAGCCAGCTTGAGACTGCCCTTCTCGATCTCTGATAGATCGACCTCGCCCAACCTGCTCTCATTGAGTTGGCTGGCACGATTTAGAGTACGCTCTGCTTCTCGAAACCGGCCGAGCATATATTGAGCACCTGCCAGTTGGCTCATCACCAGTGGTGCCAATCCTCTATCCAGCTCGGGCAAATCTCGCAATTGCTCGAGAGCCTTGAGCAAGATATCGTGCGCTTGCTTAAAACGTCCACGAAAAAGGAGACAAGAAGCCATATTGATCGAGTTGAAGAGAGCAAACGGACTGTCTGGCATGCCAATGAGATTGACCAGAGGCCTTACTGCTCCATCCAACCACAAACCCAGGGCCGCCGAGCGCTCAGCCAGACCGTACTTGCCATACCTGAACATGCGATTGGATAAATCGACCATGGCGAAAGACAGCAAAAACGGTCCTACCATGCCCCAAATGCAGAGCACGAAGGCCAGAGCCATGCGAAAAAAATCATTAGCAAGGGCAAAGAGTAAGCATAAGGAAATGCCAAACAAGAACCATTTTAGAAAGAGCCCAAGTCCCATTTGCTCGGGTCTTGCGTCGCTTTCAAAATCGGTGCGTTTTTTTGGATCAGCCAAATCGGTGCTCAGGCCTCTTGCAAGACTGCCTCGCGATCTTTTACAGGAGCCTTGACTGCAACACCAAAAAGATCGTAAGGATGGGCTTCTTCGACTAGCACCCAGTTGATCTCAGCCATCTCGGCAGCAGGAAAATCATCGGGGTTACCTTCTTGATTTTCGCGCACAAAGACCTGGTTGTCGATGCCCGGAGCATCCCACTGACTGCGTCCGATGTAGAGGCCCTTGGACTCATCATAAGCCTCGAGCAAAACTGGTATCACACGACCAACCATGGCCTGATTTAGCTCAGACGCAATCCTGTGCTGCATCTTCATAATTTTGCTCCGGCGAGCTTTTTTGACCTTTTCCGGCAGTTGATTGCTCATATGTCCAGATGGCACTTCGGTTTGCTTGCTATATGTAAAAACACCCAGACGGTCGAAGCGATACTTTTCGATAAAAGCCATAAAATGCTCTACGTGTTCTTCGGTTTCTCCAGGAAAACCGACAATGAAGGTAGATCTGATTTTTACATCAGGTATTACCTCGCGGATCAAATCCATGACTTTTTCGGGATGCTTGGGGCGGGCCATGGCGGCTAGCACGTCGGGATGCGAGTGCTGTAGCGGGATATCGACATATTTGACCACTTTAGGTAGTTCGGCAATGGTTTCGAGTAAGGCGCGGTTGGTCTCAGTCGGATAGCAATACATGATGCGTATCCAATCCAGGTCTGGTATTTCGTGCAAGGCACGCAACAAGTCTGGCAGTGCCATGCGTTGATAGATGTCCAGGCCATAATAACTAGAGTCCTGGGAGACCAGAATAATCTCTTTGACTCCACCAGCGACAAGGATACGAGCCTCTTTAACCAGAGACTCGATAGAGCGAGAACGAAACTTGCCGCGCAGTTGAGGAATGATGCAAAAAGAACAGCTATGGTCGCAGCCTTCGGCGATTTTGAGATAAGCGCTGGCTCCGACGCCGGTCTGCATGCGTGGCAAGACCTCGTCATTGTAATCGTTAGGGATATCCGAAACCTCGACCACACGCAAGGCCGAATCCTGAGCTATTGCCTTGATTACGTCCACGATCTTGCGAGTGTCACCAGTGCCAACCAGGGCCCTGGCTTCAGGTATCTCGTCCATCAGCTCCTGTTTAAAATGCTGGGCCATGCAGCCTGCAATGATCAGCTCTTTGCCTTGATCGGCCAATTCTATGAGCGTCGCCACCGACTCCTTACGCGCATCACCAATGAAAGAACAAGTATTGACCAGGCACATTTCAGCCTCGTCATTGTCGAAGGTGATCTCAAACCCGGCTTCATTGAGCAAGCCGAGCATGACTTCAGTATCAGTGGCATTCTTGGGACAACCAAGTGATACCACCCCGATCTTGGGGTTTCGCATTGACGGCCTCCGCCTTTGATCGCTCAAAGGATGTCAGTGTGTTGGTCTAGTCAGTATAACGGTAAGGCACGTCTATAGAACGTCCTGAATCGGCAGGCACGTCACGAGAAACTCCCTCGATCCGCCGATAACCTCCACGACGGCCGCTGGATGAGTCATCCGCGACTTTGCGCGGCAAAACCGGTTTCTTAACAATAGCGGGCTTAACATCGCTGGCGGCAGTACTCAAAGTACCAGTGGCCGAGGCTGTGGTATTAGCTCCTGTGGGATTGTTTTGAGCCGCGCTATAGGTAGGATTGGCAAATTCTCTTGTCAAAGGCTTGCCAGCCGGCCCAAAAGTCTCATTATTGCCTTGATAGTCGACCGTCACCGAGGCGCCATTGCCTGCTCTGATGCGCAGTCCCTGGGCATCTTGAAAGTCACGGCGATCGCCCCGCTCCAGATAACCAGAAAACAGAGGCGCCCCACTCGACATGGCGGTCACTTCGAGCCAGACGTGCTGCGAAGCAGACAATGAGACTTTGGCTTCTGTAGCAGAAGCATTGTTGTTTTGCAGGCCATTGGCAACTTGACTGCCCTGATTGGGGCCACCGGTAACCGCTATTGGCTGACCGTTTTTATCAAAACCAGAGACCGGCCGTTTGAGTATCTCTACACCGGGATCGTTTTGATTGGCCATTTGCGATTGATACCACTGTGCCAATCCACAAACCACACCGATAGTGCTGATTACAAGCAAGGCCGGGTAAAAGAAAGTCTTGCCAAAACCTGGCGCCTCCGCATCGACCCTGGTCTTGGTCACATAAGTAACCGGCGCCATAGTAGACGATGATGGAGCAGTCGTGGTCCGACCACCACCAAAGAGACCGCCTCGGCCGCTACTCTCTTGTTGCATAGAGCGCTTAAACTCTTCTACTAAGGTTTGACCGTTGAGGCCGACAAGGTCTCCATAGCGCCTGATAAATCCAGTCACATAGACTTGCTCTGGCAGATCATCAGCACGCCCTAGTTCCAGAGCCTGGAGATGCTCAAGGGGTATCTTGGTCTTGTCGTACACCTGTGAAAGCGACAAGGACTGGCTCTCCCGAGCGGATTTGAGCTTTTGACCGATTTGTTCAAGTGCCATCTACTAAAACACTCACCATTTATTTGCTTTCCTGGCGCAGACGCTGCAACTCTTGTGGACTCAAATGCCGCCAAGCGCCCAGCTCCAGATCACCTAATTGTAACCTACCAATGGCAACCCGAACCAATCTTTCGACACCAAAACCATAAGCCTGGAACATGCGCCTGATCTGCCGATTACGCCCTTCTCGCAAGACGATCCCGAGCTTGGTTATCAGCTTATTTTTATGAGTATGAGTAGAAATTCTTTCTATGTAGCAAGGCCTGGTGCGCCCTTCCTCCAGGTCGACACCACTGGCGATGGCCTCCAGCACCTCATCCTCGACATCCCCCTCGATTGACACGATATAGCTTTTGCCAACACCATGCGAGGGATGGGTGAGATCGCGAGCAAGATCCCCATCATTAGTCAAGAGGACGAGTCCTTCCGAATCACTATCCAACCTGCCTACAGGTTTAAGGTGAGCTAGATCCTCTGGCAACATGTCTATGACAGTCCGGCGGTCACGTTCGTCCGAGCAGGTGGTGACTACATGCCTCGGTTTGTGCAGGATCACGTAATCGTATTGCTTAAAATAAAGCGGCTCGCCCTCCAAGGACAATCGGTCTGTGTCGATGTCGACATCAAAAGAAAAGTCTTGTACGACCTTACCGTTGACACGCACCTGTCCGGCTGCGATCAAGGCATCGGCCTTGCGCCGCGAAGCTACACCACAAAGAGACAGAGCTCGATTGAGTCTCAACCTGATGTGGCCGACTCGACATCGTCTACCATCACCTTATTATTGTGACCGGTAAATTCTTGGATTTTGTGTGCAATCTGTCCCTTTGTCTCGGCAACAGAATCAGAAGCCTTTTTAAATACTTCGTTGCCCTTGTGCTGGATATCGCTCAAAGCGCCATTGGTTTTTTCACGGATATCGCCGAGGGAGTCAGCGGCCTGCTTATAGAGATCTTCGCTATTGTCGGCCAATTGCTGTCTCAATTCGGCTCCGGATTTAGGAGCTGAGAGTATGCCGATGAGATAACCAAGTGCTCCGCCTATAACAAGGCCTTCCCAAAATCTGCTCATGATGTCGAAACTCCAATATTGTGATTGTGCCTAGAATGTTTTGTTAGAAAATTTTGTATAAAGTCTACTTGGCTGTCTCAAGGGACTTAGAGTCTTTTTCTTTGTCCTTATCTTTTGGGCGATGCTCTAAATAAGCTTTTACCCCGGCAAACAATCCAGCACCAAAAACAGACGAACTCTTTTTGGCATCATCGGCTGCCTTTGTCAGGCTACCTTTGACATCGGTCACCTTGCCGCCCATATCGCCAAATTTTTTCTCGGCCGAAGCCTTTATCTCAAGCACAGAGGCCAAGAGGGCATCGACCTGCTTGAGTGTTGGGCCAAGCTCACGATCCACTGTACCAAGCAATCTTTCGAGTGCTGATAAGGTACGTTCTGATTGCTTGACCATGGACATGAGAGGCAGACTGACCGCCATCAGGGCAACAGCCAAAAAGATGAGGGCTACTGCCACCAAAATATTGAGGGACTGGCCCAGCGAGCCGATCTGTCCTGCTTGATCCACAAAAGACCCCTTTGCTAATACGGTAGTTGAGAAGCGCCGCCGAGCTCGATTTCTTCGCGCTTTTTAGCAGCAGCGAGCTTACCGGCCGCCAGTGCGCGGTTAAACCTCATGGCCTGTTCTTCGACGGAGACTTGAGCATAGTTGAGGAGCGAGGCGTATAGATCGAGTGAATCATCGACGATCTCGCCAAGTCTCTCAGGGACGTCCTTAGCTCCTCGGGATAGGTCGTGGCGCATCTGATCGCCCGATTTGGGAGCAGTCAAAAATGCCAAGGCAGCTCCACCTACGGCTCCGATCAATAAGCCGAATATCAGACCACCGAGGCCACTGCCGCTTTTATTGCCCGATTTCTCATTCTCACTCATGATGTTCTTGCTTTCTCTTTGTTTGGACCTGACGCACAGACTAAATACAAAAGTATATCATCGAATATTTGATAGCTAGTTGCATGTGTTTTGCGACCTACGGTCGCTATTTCTCAGTCGCGACCTACGGTCGCCATTTCTCAGTCGCGACCTACGGTCGCTCCATTCTCCTCCTCCATCAGGCGAAACCTCTCTGAGATGATGTCAAAGATGTGATCAGCAATAGCTCGCTTGCTCATGCGTGGCAAACTCTCTCGAGTGCCCTCCTGGGTCAGTATTACCACGGCATTGTCATCCGAGCCAAAACCAATGTCTGGCACCGAAATATCATTGCCGATGATCATATCCAGATTTTTGCGCTTCAACTTGCTTGCAGCATTAGTGACCAGACCTTCTGATTCTGCGGCAAAACCGCAGAGTATCTGATCCTTGCGTTTGACTCGGCCCAAGAGATCGATGATATCCGGATTCTTGGTCAATTCGAGCAAAAGGTCTTCCGATTCGTTTTTTTTGATTTTTTGCGAAGATACAGATAACGGCCTAAAGTCTGCTACAGCGGCAGTCATGACCAGGCAATCGCTTGTATCAAACTCGAGTTCGACCGCTTCTTGCATCTCTTGGGCGGTTTCAACGACGATTACCGGATAGGCCCTCTCCACTTCTACAGTCGAGATCAAAGTAACCTCTGCTCCACGAGCATAGGCAGCATCGGCAATGGCAAAACCCATTTTGCCTGACGATCTATTGCCTATAAAGCGGACAGGATCGATGGGTTCTCGCGTACCACCTGCCGTCACCAATACTCTCTTGTTGACCAGGGTCTGGTGCGATAGCAGACGCGCTGCAACGGCGGCCATAATACTCTCGATCGTCGCCATCTTGCCTGCACCGTAGTCTCCACAAGCCACTTCTCCTACTTCTGGAGCGATGACTTCGTAGCGAAAACGATTTTGCAAGATCGCGAGATTTTGCTGAGTGGCAGGATGATTGAGCATGTTCGGATTCATGGCTGGAGCGATCATCACCTTAGCTTTGCTTGCCAGGACCATTGTGGTGAGCAAATCGTCACAGATGCCAGTAGCCAATTTGGCGATGAGATCGGCTGTAGCAGGAGCGATTAATATCACATCTGCTTTTTTGGCCAAATCGATGTGCTCCGGACGCCAGTCGGCAGAGTCTAGATACTGCTCGCAGTGGGTGGGATTGCGGGTCAAAGTAGTGAGAGAAAGAGGGGTGATAAATTGCCGAGCGTTTGGTGTCATGACGGCATGGACGTCAGCGCCGGCCCGCCTTAGCATAGAAGCCAAATCACAGGCCTTATAGGCAGCAATGCCTCCACTGACACCGAGCAAAACGGTCTTGTTTTCAAGGGGGCTGAATGAGTCGAGATTGGTTACACGTTTCTTCGCAGGCTTCTTCATTTCAGGTCTTCCCTTTAATATTACGTATAATCTAAAGCTTTATTCTAACGCTTTACCAATCTGGATACCGTTCGCCGATGAAAAAGTTTTATGTCACCACAGCCATCGACTACGTCAATGCCGCTCCGCACATCGGCCATGCCTACGAAAAAATAGCGGCCGACGTCATCGCAAGATACTACCGGATGCGTGCCTATGACGTGCGCTTTTTGACCGGCACAGACGAGCACGGCATCAAGGTCGAAAAATCAGCTCAGGCTGCAGGAAAGTCTCCAATCGAGTTTTGCGATGAGATTGCGGCGACCTTTCAAAAATCATGGGTCAACCTCAATCTTTCCTTCGATTATTTCATCCGCACCACCGAAGCCCGCCATGCCAAAGTAGTGCAGAGCCTGTTTAAACAACTCCTGGACCAGGGAGACATATACAAATCCACCTATACAGGCCTATATTGCGAAGGATGCGAAGACTTTGTTCGCGAGCGCGATTTGGATGAAAACGGGCACTGCCCGACACACAAAAAGCCACCAAAGGCAGTAGCAGAAGAAAACTATTTTTTTAAGCTCTCAAAATACAAACCTGCAATCAAGCAGTGGCTCGAAACAGATAACAATGCAGTACGCCCAGAGGGCCGTCGCAAAGAAGTCCTCAACCAATTGAACGATCCGGAGCTTGGCGACTTTAGCGTCTCTCGCTCACGCAAATCGCTCAACTGGGGCATTCCCATACCGCAGGATGACGATCAGGTCGTATATGTCTGGATGGATGCATTGACCAATTACATCACTGGATGCGGCTATCTCACCGATGACGAGCAGTTTGCACGATACTGGCCCGCCGACTTGCATCTGATTGGCAAAGATATCACCAAATTTCACAGCATCTATTGGATCGCTTTTTTGATGGCTGCAAAGCTACCACTGCCAAAACAGATCTTTGCCCATGGATTTTTGACGGTCGAGGGTCAAAAAATATCCAAGTCTCTAGGCAATGTCATCGATCCCAACCAGCTGGTCCAAAAATACGGTGCTGATGCCGTGCGATTCTTTCTCTTCGCTGGCACATCGCTCGATCAGGATGGCGATTTTTCGGTGGCAACCTTCCAGGACAAGGTCAATGCAGCTCTGGCCAATGGTCTAGGCAATCTCCAAAATCGCTGCTTGACTCTCATCGACAAGCATCTGGACGGCATTATTCCCGACTGCACCCCTATCCAGGACGTACGCGAAAGCGCAAACGCCTTGCATGTGGTCATCGAGTCGTCGATGGAAAAATTGGAATACATGAAGGCCATCGAGGGCATCCTCGCTCTTATCGACCTTGCCAATCGACTGATGAATGACGAAAAACCCTGGACGCTGTTTAAAGAAGGCAAAAAGCAAGAAGGGGCTCGCTGTCTGTACACAGTGATCGAATTACTGAGGTGTATTGCTTTTCAGATCTACCCATTTACGCCTAAATTAGCTTCGGATATCTGGTGGCAGCTAGGCCACGACGGCGAAATAGACAAGATCGGTGACGAGCGCAATGATGGGTTCTTTGACATGGTGCCAGCCGGTCAAAAAGTGCGCAATTCGGGACCAATCTTTATGCGCATCGAGACCGAACCTGCAACAGCAAAATAAGTCACGGTGCACAGGCTTATTTTTCTAGCGAATCAGCCTCGGCCAGCACCACTCGTCGATAATTGCCCGTCGGCATGCCTTCCAGCTCTTTAGCCTGGATCTCCTGGACCTTGGCCTGGCGCCTCTCAAAGTCATGCCAGAGCTTTTCGACACTGCCTCTACCGGCGGTGACTGTATTGCTGGACCGCCCGGACATCTCAAGCATGGCCTGGATGGCAGAATAAGCCGAATCAATTGCTTCGAGACAGGTGGTCATACGATGCATCATAGTCTCCGATGAACGCGCGAGAGCGCTGGCACCTGCGTGCTCCTCTCGCTCGTCTGCGACCAGACGTTGCCCTTCGGCCTGCAATCTGTCCATCAAGTGCTGAGCCCTGAGATTGTCTTCACGGACTCGATCAGAGAGATCGTTTAGCTTTTGCAAGAGCGGTCCAAAGCTGCGTGGCATCTCCTCTCCGGCTCGAGCTGCTTCCATTTGGGCATGCAGACTGATGATAGTCATTTCGGCCGCCACAGCGTTTAGGGCTGCTACTACCTCGTTCAGATCGCGCATGGAGGCATTGATCTCTTGACTGGCGTTGAGCGAAGAATGCGAATGCTCCATGAGCTTCGGCGCATCGATCTGTAGGTCAGCCCCAGCGCTCATGGCAGCATTTAAGGCTGTTTGCGCTTGTCTGGCTTGTTCCATGGCAGTCTTGGCCCATTCGTCCACATGCCTTGCCATATCCGCCACTGCAGACATGTTTTTGCGTGCTTCGGCGATCTCCTGAGGTTGAGTATCAAACGCCAGCTGCAAGTTGTGCCCAAGCCTGTTAAAGCTGGTGGCGATATCGCTAAACTCATCGTCCCCGACCACAGGCACCCGCGTTTCGAGCCTCCCTCTCTCGATATTGTCCGTGGCATTTTTGAGCAAACGCACCCAACCCACGACATTTTTGCCCAGGATAAAATTGAAGAGCGAGACACAAACTATGGCAGCGAGAGTACCAAAAAGGATCGTACGTTTGAGAGATTCGCCATTGCGAGTCATATCATCGCGACGTTCTTGCAAGAGCTTAAACTCTTCTTGTCTAAACTCGTCCATCAGAGCCTGGATTTTTGTCATAAAAACAATGCCCTTGCCTACGCGAACGCGCTCGAGAGCACCAGCCTTATTGCCTGTCCTAAACATATCAGTGGTTATGTCAAAGGCTTCGATACGTTCTTTGACTATTGCCCTGAGGAGATTGAGCCTCTCTTGCTGCACCTTATTGTCCGAAAGCGTCTCTGCAAGCTTGGTCAGAGACAACATGGTCTTTTCGGAGCCATCACGATAACGTTGATAATAGATCTCTTGCTCGGTGATCAGATAGGCACGCTCAGAGGCAGTGGTATCAGCAAGATTGAAGGCGAGCTCCTGAGTCGAATCGATCACCTGATTTGAGTGGTCGACTAGTTGCGAAGCCTCGATGAGCTTGTGCACGCCAAACATAGAAGACACACCAAGCACTATGACCAGAGCGGCATTGGCCAGTGAGATGGACAGGAGTTTGTTGCGGATCTGCATGTCTAAAGTGCCTCCCCAAGATAGCTGACCACTGGCTTAGGCCAGTTGAGCCCCATCCAGAACAAGATATAACCAAGGACAAAGAGCAGCACATAGGGCAGGACTTCTTCAAAGTTGTAGGATACGATCGCCTTGGGATCGACCATGAGCATTGCACCCGTCATGATCAGTGCTCCGATATGGGTAAAGCTCCTGGCTGCGAGATTGTATGGCTTGTGCTCTCTGATATGCCGGACACCCATGATGTGACCTTTTACCGTTGGTCGGCCGATCTCCGAGTGCACGAGTATCTGCATGGTAATAGAATCGCCCTCATTGAGCAGCACCGGATGCAGTATCACCTTATCACGATCTATCCGATCGATGAGATTGACGGTATTGTCGCCGACCTTGCAACGATCATCTAGATCTGCAGGCTGGGTCTCGGCAATATCGACGAGCATGACCCGCGAACCAGGACTAAAATCAACTGAGATCGGCATGACAAAGTCGGCTTTATTGATGGGCAGATGTCCGCTATTAAAAACACGGACGATGGCCAGACGCGCATCATCCACTCGACGACCATTAAAAGTCACATCGAGGTGTTTGCGGGCATTGCCTGTGACTTTGACCAACTGATCGAGGAAAAGGATCTCATAGCTCAATTCTTTCTTACGCTGGTTGAGTATCCAGAGAAAGATAGAAACGATGATACCAATTGAAGTAGCAGTAGGCGCCAGAATACGTATATCGAGGTCCATTTTGCATCCATATAGGTCTTTGACAAATCTAGCCAAGACCTATATGCCACATACTATGGGCATCTAAATTGATTTATCCGACACTGGCCCAGGATAACAAAGTGTCGACTAGCCCAAAGCTGGCTTGCGATCCGGAGCACGCAAGATAACGATGCGCTTAAACTCGCTCGAATTAAACTTGCCGGCGCTATCCATCTGCATCTTGCCCGAGTTGCTGTCGTTATTAAAGATCTTGCCATTGCCCATATAGACCGCGGCGTGGGGATGATCGTTACCTTCGCGATAACCGATGATCACATCACCGGGTTTGACTTCTTTGATGGCCGCATCACGGAAACCTTGCTTGCGCAGATTGCCCTCCATTTTACGGACATTGATATCATCGGTATCAAAACCATAGGCATGGTGCATCACCAAAGACACTGCTCGACTGCATCCAAGCCTTTGAGTGACGCGATCGTCATAGTCAGTGATCTTTTGTCCGATCAGTGAATTGACCGTACGCGCCAGGCGGTTATAGGCCTGCATGTCGTATTCGCTCATCGACTCAGCCGGGTAGCTCCGCTGACCATGGGTGTTTATCTCAGTCTCGCGTTGTACCCTGCTCTGAGGTTGTGGTCGTTCGTACTCGCTATAGTCCTGATATGACTGGGTCCTGTCGTATTGCGGCCCACGATAGACCTCATATGGTCTTTGTCCCGGACGCGCAAAACCGTAACGTGGGTCAAATCCCTGGGCGATCATAGCCCTCAATTGCCCCATTTGATTGATTCTTTCCATTTGATCCCAGTTATTGGGCATCCTATTGAACTGCCCATAAAATCTAGGATCTGCATAAGACCTGTCTGCATAGCCACGGTCATAGCGATCGGTGTAGACGGGGTCCAGACCGCTGGTCATATTGCGGCCAAAATACTGGGGATTGCTCCGATAATAACGGCTGTCCATGTCCTGGTTGGCATAATAGAGAGCATCGCCAAACCGGGTATTGCCGCCCAGACGAGAGAGCCCTCCCAGTCCCAGGTCAAAATTGAGCCCGGAGCCACCGATCGACACGCTCAAGGCGGTATTGTCATAGTTACGGCGCATCGGCATGCGATAGTCGCCATACGGATCGTCGTAACCATTGCCGGCAAACTGGTAATTGGGTTGGTCGTAAAAGCGGGGGTCTTCGTATCTCATGGTTATCTCTTGCAAACTGCAATATCAATATAGGCTGCCAGCCAAGGGCTTACAATATGCCCACTACGGTTTCTCCCACCTCGCAAGCCGCATCTGAGTTATTTTTAATCTATGACAAAGTCCCACACCTGCCAATTCCCCCGCCGCACTCTCGGCAATCTTTATATATCCTCCACGACTTTCCCCCACGGTCGCTCCTGGATTGGGCAGGCTGCTGGCGAGGTCGCAGTCAACGTGGGCGAGGATCAATTATTGGGCATAGCGCTCGGCTATGATTGCGGGCCCGGTGAGCTCAAGGGAAACACCCCAGCATTTTCGCAATTCAATTCGGTCGATCTATCCATGACCGACTACTCGGGCGCCGTCCTCGTTGCCTGTGCCGAGGTGATGGTGAATACCAGAGAGTTGCGGCTCGACTTTGCCCGGCTGGGTCCAGGCGATCTAAAGTGCCTAAAAAATCTCAAGGATCTACAGACCATCTGGCTGACCGGCAGTACCTTGAGCAACGAGCATCTTGCTGATCTGGCAGCCCTGGAGAGCTTGCGCAATCTCACCATCAAAAATACAAAGGTCGATGCCCAGGGTCTCAAATATCTGGCTGGCCATGCTGCCCTTACTCGCCTGCACCTACCCATGGGCATGCAGGATGAGGCGATAAGTGCCCTTGTGCCCTTGCCATCGCTGAGCGAGCTCGATATCAGCTATAGCAAGATCTCGGCCAAAGCGGCTCAGCCTCTGAGCCAATTACAAAGCCTGGACACACTCTTTATCAACGACACCGAATGCGGTGATGAGCTCATCGCCGGCCTCAAGGACGCAAAAAAACTCCAATCGCTCTTTCTCAACGGTGCAAAGATCACCGACAAATGTGCAGACTCTCTATTAGAGATGACAAATCTACGGCATCTGGAGCTACGCGACACTGGTCTGTCCGAAGTAGCGGCACAAAGAATCCGCACTAGACTGAGCGAGTGCGACGTCTTTTTTTAGTTGCTGAACCAGGCTTAGTCTTGCTCTTCGCGCACTGGCGAAGGCTTTTGCAGGCCAAATTGCTTGAGCACGTATTTTTGGATGCGCGTCCACACGGTGCCTTTTTTGGCCTCGGCCTCTGCACGCACTCGGTGCAGCCGAAAACGATCCAATTCAAATTTGACCTTCGTTAATTCGGCTCTGTATTCTTCGGTCTTGACGGCTACAGACATGGCGCGATCGGCTTGAGCCTGCAGGTCGGGCAAAAGATTGACCTGGGTCTCGAGAGTGGCTATGCGAGCGCGGTCCTCGACCCGATCGGTCAAGAGCTTGATGATTGTGTCCTGGGCTTCGATGACTAGATTACGCAGACCTTCGACTTCACGAGCCTTTTCGTCGAGTTGTCTGGCAGCTATCTCGGCCCTGCCCTGACGCATATCCATATCTATGGTGGCAGGCAATTGAGCGTTGGCCTCTAGCAATTGGCTGCATGACTGGATGGAGCCGTCTTCTTTTAGGACACGCACAAATCCCTCGAGCAATTGCACGAGTTGTTCGCGGCCAGCCTTGTCGCCTGCACGCATCAAATCAGCATCTTGCTGAGCAGGCGGAGCAAACTCAAGGACGTCCATCGCTATCGATTCGATATCCATATCACCCACTACTTGTTGTACTTCTTGCGATGCTTGCTCTGATTTTGGCTGTAGCTCTTGATTTTGGGCCTGACTTTGCATGATTGCTCCCGCTAAATATCTCTGACATTATCATCAAAGCGAGCCCACTTGTCTATGCGGTTATGCCCCCATTTTTTTTAAGCCGCCCTATCTAATTGGTCCGACTTTTGGGTTTGCTGCGCTTTTTGGCTGGCACGTCTTGTTTCTGTACTTCAGGTTTGGCCTTGGCCACGGGATTGGTGGCAAAATATTTTTCGAGGATTGCCTTTGCCAGAGGCGCAGCTGCCGTACCACCGTGACCGCCGTGCTCCACAAAACAGCTGATGGCGATCTGAGGATTATCAGCTGGAGCATAGCAGGCAAACCAGGCGTGGGTGCGGCTACCGGCTGGTGGTGCTTCGGCAGAGCCGGTCTTGCCCGCGACCTCGACATTGCCGAGCCTGGTGGCTCCACCGGTACCAGATGCAACCACGGCTTTGAGACCATCCAGTACTACTTTGAGATATACAGGATTGGTCTTGACCATCTCTGGTGCCGGTGGCGGTATCAGTCTATCGCCGATCTTTTTGACAAAGTGCAGATTGGGCACCTTCCCCTTGTTGCCTAAACCAGCATAAATGCGGGCAGCCTGAGTGGGTGTGACCTGCACATAGGTCTGGCCGATAGACATGTGCAAAGTATTGCCTGGGTACCATTTTTCATGCATGTATTTGAGCTTCCAGGCCGAGTCTGGCACCAATCCTTTGCTCTCATGACGCAGTTCTACACCGGTAGGTCTGGCGGCACCAAATTTGACCGCCCATTCTTTTATCTGCTCGGGTTTCATCTTGAGGGCCATTTGATAAAATGCCGAATCCCGGGACCAGGCCAGACATTTGACTAGATCGTACAGACCAGTGGTGCCCGTCCAGTCACCAAAGAAAAATCCACC
>Ga0233423_10001001_pt1 | contig 14254 bp, 6 predicted proteins | sample Watercolumn_Mata_FD_180713 | JGI IMG/M metagenome (GOLD analysis project Ga0233423, IMG submission 180713) | Freshwater microbial communities from Lake Matano, South Sulawesi, Indonesia - Watercolumn_Matano_2014_112_MG | ecosystem: Environmental > Aquatic > Freshwater > Lake | place: Indonesia...
TGATCTGGTCCGGACAGGATCCGGTTAAGGGGGCAATCGATTGATACCCGGTTCCGGCCACGCAAACCGCGGGCCCGGAGGCGTCTGGCACCTTGGCGACATTCTCAGGGAAGGGACGCTGTATCTGGCTGCCCGGAAAATAGAGAATCCGAGGCTGGATGCGGAAAGGCTGCTCTGCAAGGTCATGCGGAAACGGCGCATCGACCTGTACCTCTGTTTTGACCAGCCCGTCGCACAGGCGGAGAGGGCAGAGTTCAGGAACCTTCTCACGCGCAGGGCAGCCCGGGAACCCCTGCAGTATATCCTGGGCGAAACAGAATTCATGTCACTGACCTTCCGCACACCGCCCGGAGTGCTCATCCCGAGGCCGGAAACGGAAATCCTGGTGGAAACGGTTCTGAGCCAGGTTCCCGTCAGGCAGGAAGCATCCATCCTCGACATCGGGACCGGCAGCGGTTGCATCGCAGTCAGCCTGGCCTTTTACCTGCCCCGCTGCACGATCGAAGCCGTGGACATTTCCCGGCAGGCGCTGGATGCGGCCGGGGAAAACGCCGTCCTGAACGGCGTTCAAAACCGGATCCGGCTCCGGGCGCTGGACATCCGTTCGCAGGAATCCGTCCCGGAATTCGAAGCCGGATTCCACTGCATCGTATCCAATCCGCCTTACATCACTCTTTCCGAATGGGAAACACTCCCCCCTGAAATCAAAAACCACGAGCCACGGATCGCACTGTGCGATGAGTCGGACGGGCTCGCCCTTCACCGGGCTGTCGCCGGCAAGGCCTACGATTGGCTTCAGGCCGGAGGCATGCTCGTCCTGGAGGTCGGATCCGGCCAGGCCGGGCCGGTCAGCGAGATCCTGCACCAGCGGGGCTACAGGTGCATCGCTTCCCGCATGGATCTTGCGGGGGTGGAGAGAATCGTTCATGGATTGCGGTGAACCTCACCAGGCATTTTTTTTTAGGAGTTTTTTGATTTTTTTTGTAATTTATCCGGCAAAATTTGAAGCTCCCCGGCAGCTCGCATCGGGGAATCTTCGATCTGAAAGTGAAGACGTTGACATCCGCTCGCATTCCCCGCGGCAGGCCGAGGGGAATACGCTCGCTGTCAGATCCGAACGGCGCCGACCTTGATTCGAAAGAAGGAGCATTCATGAAGCAGACCAAAGGGGCAGGGAAAAAAATTCAGGAAATCCTGCAGACGGCAATTGAGGGAGTGGACCGATATCTCGAAGAAAACAAGCCCCTGATCCGTCAGGAAATATTTGAGAGCGCGAAAAAGAACGTACCTGCAAAGCTGGAGGCCTGGCTCACCCATCCGCGGATCGACGCCCTGTCTCCCCATGCCAGGGACGGCATCATACAGGCGGTCGAGCAGAAGCGATGGGCAAACCTGATCGATGCCTTCTTGGACGAAATCGCATTCGGAACAGGCGGCATACGCGGTGTCGCCGCGTTCGCCAGCCGGTCCGATGAATCGGAACTCGTCCAGCTGCACAAGGAGGGCATCCAGGCTCCCATCCTCCGGGGACCCAACACGATCAACGATCTGGTCCTCATGTTGAAGTCGGCCGGTGTGGCGAAGTACGCACGAGAAAACGGCCTCAAAACAATCGTCATCGGCTATGACAGCCGCATCCAGGGGGGAAAGTTCGCCGAGCTCATCACCCGGATTTTTCTGGCGCAGAACATGACCGTGTACCTTTTCGACAACGCCTGCCCCTATCCCGAACTGACCTTCGCCATCCCCCATCTCCGGGCGGACATGGGCATCCTGATATCGGCGAGCCACAACGACCGCCGGTACAACGGGTACAAGCTGTCCGCAGGAACTGGCGCCCAGTTCGAAAAGGCCGAACGGGACAAGATTTTCTTCCGGTACATCAGCCACATGAAATTCGAGGACATCGAGATACTCCCGGAAATCCCGAGGAACTGCAGGAACCTGGTTTTCCTTGGAGGAGACGGACCCGTACCCGGCCGGAATTATTACGAAAGGGAAAGCTCCATCATCAACATGCACCAGGCGCACCGGGATCATATCCGGACATTCATCCTCGATGAAAAGATGCTGGAAGAATGGGCCCGCCGTTCCGTGATCGGGTATTCCGCCTATCATGGAGCAGGCCGCATCGCCGTGCCTGCCCTGCTCCGGTCCTTCCATTTCGAAAATCTCCAAATCATCCAGAAGCTCAACGAGCTGGACGGCCTGTTCCCCTGCTTCGCGCTCGAACAGCAGCCCGATCCCGGCGACAATATCGCAGCCGAGGTGGCGGTGCAGGAATTCAAGTCCGAATACGGCGAAAAAGATTTCGGCAAACTGGACCTGCTGATCGGCACGGATCCGGATGCGGACCGTGCGGGATTCATCGTCAAGGTTCCGGAAAAGCAGAAACGCTGCTACGCGGAAATCAACCGGAAACCCGCAAGCCTCATGATGGCCCTGAAGGATGCGCTCCCCCATTACTCGGAGCGGAAGGATTTCGACTGGCATCTGCTCGATGCGGACAATGCCTGGACGCTGCTGCTCTGGTACAGGCTCATGAAAGAGAAGGAAATGAACGGGGGCAGGCTTCCGGATTCCGACAAGAAATTCATTTCCCTATCTCACACGACGTCGGATTCCATGGTCCGCCTGGTGAGAAAGTACGGCCTAGGCGTCATCAAGACATGGGTGGGATTCGCCTACCTTGCGAATTCAGTGTACATGATGTGGGACGGCCGGGACGTCAAAAGCATCCTTGCAGATTGGAACAAAAGGAAACCCGAGCTCGGAACAGGGGACCCGGAGAAGGATATCGGGAAGAAGATATTCGAAGGACAGGGTCATGCCGTTCTCTTCGATACCCTGGGCATGGACAGCATCGAAAGGAATTATAATTTCGCCGCACTGGAACAGAGCAACGGTTTCAGCATACTCGGACCGAAACCGGCTGCTGGAGAAATCTGGGGAAGGGGCGGCCACGTGCGAGACAAGGACGGGACCTTTGCCGCGATCCTCATCGCGGAAGTGCAGGCTTATGCGAAATCCGTTGGATTGAGCATCATTGAACTGCTGGACCAGTATATCTACCTGGATCCGGAAATCGGCCTCTTTGTCGGATACTTTGAACCGGAGCCATACTGGGGCCAGTTCGAAGGTCCGGCCGGGATGTCCAAGAAAATCAACCTCCTGAAGGAAACCGAAAAACTCCGGGAGGGATTTGAGGCGGGAAACGCCTTGTCCTTTGCAGGGCAGAAAACAGTGAGGATCGAATCCTACAGAACCGGAAAATACGACGCCCTTCACAGGTGGAAGCACCGCAACCTTCCGTATTACAACGGCTTCCCGGATGAAGGCCTGCGTTTCTTCTTCGACGAGGAGGGATACAGCCACCTGACCGTAAGGCCCTCGGGAACATCCCAGTGCCTTCGCTTCCACATCCAGCTCAAGGGACGGGATATCACGCAGGACAATCTGTGCCTGAAAAAAGAGGAATATTATCATCTGGCTAAGGAAATTGTAGCAGATGTGAGGAAGAAAATCGGCTGCTGATAAAAGTCCGGATTGAAATCAAATCACCATCAAGGGCCGGATTCCCCTGTCTAACAGGACGAGGCGGTTGACGCTTCTGATGCGGAAATAAATTGGATCCGGTCGAGCGGCTTAATCGCCTTTTTGAAGCATCGCTACCCCTCACTTTACCCCTTTATCAGGAATCACTCAATCCTCAGCAGAAGAAGCTGTTGTGGCATGGTTTTGGATTAAATGATAGTCGAGCAATGGAGAAAAGCAGGTTAATTTTTTAATTTTTGTGAGTTTATTGATACTTTTTACAGCCTTGAAGATGGATGTTTTTCAACCACCGGGGTGAGTGATGGCTGAAGAGCAGCCTTAACGGGGGATTTTCAGATGAATCAATCGGCTCAGAGATGGGGAGCCCTCCTGATCACACTGCTGGTCTCCGGTTCCCTTTTCGCGCAAATGGAATGGGGCAAGGCCATATCCATCGCTGGGGGCAGCACACCCAATTTCGATATAGACAAGAGGAACGGCACCCTGCACATCATCAGCATGCTCGACGGAGGAGGCGCCTATTATACACGCGCGGATTCGCTGGGCACGATCCTCGAACAGGAAATCGTTCCGGGATCGAAAAAGGACTTTGGCGAATGGAATTTTGTCGCGTCAATCGCAGTGGACAACAACGGATACCCCCATGTGTGCTACCGCATCCCCTATGCGGATTTCTATTTCGACATCTTTTATACCTATAAAACGGAGTCCGGATGGTCCGTTCCGCTTCAGCTTGAATCCAAGGTTCAAAGATGCTATCTGATCCGCATGGCCGTGGACAGGGACAATAGGATACATATCGCGAGAAGCGCCTACCTGGTAAACAGTTTCGGAACAGTCACCTATTACCGCATCCTGGACGGCGTACTGGAGAGCGTGCAGCCCGACATAGGAATACCTGTTCCAAAAGACGTTGCCTCGAATTTCTGGCATGACGACCGCCTTGAAATCAAGGCTTCTCAGGACGGGGAGATACACATGCTTCTGGGTTGTCCGTACATATACGGAGGAGGCATCTCCTATTACAAAGTGGCCAGCGGCAAGAAAACCTTTTCCTTTGTGGCCAGGATTCACTCTTCCAGATGCCCGAGCAGGAACGGGGGCCCGGATCTGTTCATCGATTCAACCGGTACGGGATACGCCAGCTACGGCGCCTTGGTTGACAATGACCTTTCCCAGAAACCGTCCATCCGGTATGTCCAGTTCAAGGGTTCAACCATACTCGCGACCAGGCCCGTCAACACCATGGGCGACCTGCAATCCTGGAAAAACGGAAACGGGTGGGGCATTTCGTCCATTGCCGCTACCCCGGACGGGCAGTATGCCATGATCGCCTATGTGACGAAAGACGCCGGTGCGCTGTACACCGTTGCCTCCTCGGATTTCGGGAAAACCTGGACCAAATCCGGCGTCCTGGTCAATTCAAGCGGAGGCCAGGAAGGGCGGAACAGGCATCTGATCCGTTCCTACAAGAACCATTTTTACCTGATCTATCCTGAAAATTCCGGGGCCAATCACTGGGTCAAGCTCCGCATCATCCGGAATGTGGGCGAACGGCCCCCTGCAGCCGTGCTTCCTTCCTCCATGCAGGGCGTCGAAGGGACTGCGCTCGCTTTCGACGCTTCCCAGTCCAAGGACTACGGCCAGAATGCGGGGATCATCCGGTATGACTGGGACTGGAACACAGACGGCGTGTTCGACGAGAGCACGAAAATACCGATTGCATCCCACCTGTACCCGGATGATTTCGAGGGCAGCGTGCTGCTCCGCGTCACGGATCGGGCAGGATCCACGGCCAGCACGACTGCAGCCGTAGCAATCAGAAACATCGATCCATCCCTGAACATCGGATCCGACCGGTACATACTGGAGGGTGACACGATCCATCTGCATGCCGATTTCACGGACCCGGGCTCTGATACGCACACCATCGCGTGGACATTCAACGGCAGTGGAACGGATGCACGCCAGACTCTGGAGCGTGTTTTCCCCGACGAAGGTTTTTTCCGCGTCACGTGCACGGTCCGAGACGATGATGGAGGGATCGCGACCAAAACGATTTATGTCACCGTCACCAATGTGGCGCCGGTCGCCCAAATTTCCGGTCCCCCCTCCGCGGTTCCCGGACAGGACATCCGGTATCTGGCATTGGTCCAGGATCCCGGCAACCTGGATGCCATAACTTGCATATGGGATTTGAACAGGGACGGGATTTACGAAATACAGGGGCAGGCCGCCGATTTCCGTTTTGATTCCAAGGGTTTTCATGAAATCCGCCTTCGTGTCGAGGATGGAGACGGGGGGATTGGCATGGACACCCTGATGGTACTGGTCACCAGCGGGGGACCTTTGATCCTGCCCATCCCCGATCAGACAATCGACGAGGGCGGTGTTTTCAATCCTGTCTCGCTTCCGGGACAGGCGAGGGACCCGGTTTATGAGTCCAGGGTACTGACCTGGCGCGTGAAAGGCGGCGTGGAACTCTTGGCGCAGATACAAAACAACACACTCAGCGTCGTCGTCCCCGGGTCAGAATGGTCCGGGCAGGAAAGTCTCCGGCTGATCTGTGAAAATCCCGCGCGAGCCAAGGACTCTACGGATGTCATTTTCACCGTCAGGCCGGTCAACGATCCGCCCCGATGGACGGCTGATTTCCCGGATATCGTTCTTTCGGAGGACAGCAGCGCCTGTTTTCCCCCGTCCTTCATTCTGAACCGCTGCACCGATCCGGATGATGCCCTGGGCTCCTTGACTTTCAGAATCACAGGCAATCAGGTTGTTTCCTGGAGCCTGGATACGGTCTCAAAGGCATTTTGCCTGAATCCCCCGCCGGACTGGTTCGGAGAGGATCAAATCCGTTTCGTTGTCACGGATGCGGCAGGCGCCACGGATCAAAAGTTATGCAGGATCGTGGTCAACAACGTACCCGAACTCCCCAGACCCTTCCTGCTGGTCGATCCGCTCTTCCTGGAGAAGGAAGTCTGGCCCGACACCCTGCAATTCACCTGGACCCCCTCCGTGGATGTGGATTCTCAAGAGGAGATATTCTACGAATTCGTCCTGGAACTTTCCGGGGAGACATCGGGGATACACCGCAGAATGACCATGCTCACCGATACCACTCTGCGTTTCGTCCCGGATTCCGGACTTCCGGAAGGCACCTATCTCTGGTGGGTCAAGGCGCTGAACCGGGAAAACCTGTTCGTCCGGAGCGAAAACATCGGAATTCTCAATATCGGACAATCAACGGCATTCCAGGAAATCCCGGTCCCGCAGCATTTCGATCTGCTGCAGAATGTCCCGAATCCCTTCAACCCGAGCACGCGCATCACCTATCATCTCGCACAGCCCTGCGAGATAAGGCTGTCGGTTTACAATACACGCGGCCAGATCATCCGAATCCTCGAGTCCGGACGCCTGGATGCCGGTGTTTTCTCGACAATATGGGAGGGGATAGACGGATACGGTGACCGAGTCCCGTCAGGCATCTATCTGATCCGGCTCGAGGCCGGCGGGAAGGTTTTCCGAAAAAAGGCGTTGCTCGTTCAATAATCGCAGGAGACAAAAGAACCATGTTTAAAAAGATTTTTCTCTGCATCCTCCTCTCCGCATCGGCTCTTCTATACGCTCAAATTCCATGGACAGGGCCGATGCCGGTCGGGCCAGGGGCGGTCTTGGATTTTGACATCGATCCGGTGAATGGAAACCTGCATGCCATATCCGCTTATTCGGGAAGTCCAGGCGTTGTATACACGGTATTGGATCCGTCCGGCAATCCTCTTTCCCAGGAAAAAATCGCAGGCACGACCGGGGAGCTTGGGCAGACGGAATTCTTCAGCCCGTCGATCACCGTCGATTATGCCGGGAAACCGCATATCTGTTACCGCAAATTCGAATCCAAACTCTATTATATGTCACTTTTCTATATCACCAAAAGCAACGGAACTTGGTCCGCCCCGCTGGAAATCGTCAAAAACACATGCCGGGCGTACCTCGTGCGCATGGCAGCGGACCGCAGCAATCGGATACACATGATGACTGCAAAATCCATAACACCCCCGGACGGCCTTTTCGGGAAATGGTCGTATCACCTGATCCAGAACGGGCAAAAAACATCCTTCCTGGACATCGGCAACCAGCGAATGGACAACGGAATGGAAATCGGCGTGGACAGCAACAACAATGTCCATATCGTGAGCGGACAGCCGAACACCGGGACCCAGCAGGGGAAAATCGAATATTATAAAATTCCCGGCGGAACTGGGAATATCGAGCTGGTAGAGGACATTCATTCCACTTCATGCTACGGCAGGAACGGGGCTCCGGACTTGTTCTGCGACCAGAACGCCAATATTCATATTTGCTATGGCAGCAGGAATGACAGCGAAGTCAACGGAAACGGATCCATACGCTACGTCCGTTTTCACGGGTCCACCAAAGTGGTGGACCGGCGGGTGACCCCGGGATCGGGCACCGGCGCACTGGAAATCTGGAAGAATGGCAATGGATGGGGCCTCTCAACCGTCGCCGCCAGCGCAAACGGCCAATATGTGATCATCGTCTACTTGACCAAGTTCGGCGGAAATATGTATTCCGTGATGTCCACGGACGGAGGCAGCAATTGGTCCGCTCCTGAAAAAGTGCCGAACGTGGATCCATGGACAATCGGGGACGGCCGGGACCTGCCAGTGATCCGCGCGCACCGGAACAATTTCTACGTTCTGTATCCCAGGAACAATAACTCGATCCGGCTCCATAAAATCATCAAGTACGGCGTGGAACCCCCGGTGGCGGACGCCGGCGGTCCCTACTCAGGCTTCGAGGGGACTCCCCTGCAGTTCGACGCTTCGGCTTCATCGGATCCCAGCCAGAACGGCGGCCTGGTCAAATTCGAATGGGACTGGGACCACGATGGGACATACGACGAAGAATCCGCAACTTCCCAGCTCAACCATGTTTGGAATGATGACTACACTGGCACGGTGACGCTTCGCGTCACGAACGGAGGCGGAGACTCGGACACAGATGAGGCACAGGTGACGGTTGTCAATCAAAATCCAGTCATCCGGGCCGGACAGGATCTTTCCGGACTTGAAGGCGGTACTTTTTCCTTCAACGCGACGGTTCAGGATCCGGGAAACGACGAATTCCTGATCGGATGGAAATTCGGGGACGGGAGCACGGCAGCAGGCCAGTCGGTCGCCCATGTTTATCCGGATAACGGGACTTTCACAGTTATTGCGGGAGTCGAGGACTATGACGGCGGTACCGACCTGGACACGCTGACCGTCACGGTTCAAAATGCACCCCCGGAGGCGGATGCAGGAGGGCCCTACACCGGTTATGCCGGAAACCCGGTGGATCTGATCGGTCATGCCACCGATCCGGGGATCCGTGACACATTCGTCTTCTCCTGGGATACGGACAACAACGGCACTTATGAATCGACGGGGCAGAGTCTGTCCAAGACTTTTTCATCTCCAGGTGTGTATCCGGTATGGCTACGGGTGCAGGATGACGACGGCGGATCGGACACGGACAGCGTACACGTCAAGATACTGAAGAACGCGCCGAAAATCCTCGAAATCCCGAACCAGGTGATCTCGGAAGGCGGTACCTTCGCCCCGATCGCGCTGGATCAGTGGGTCACCCATCCAAGCCAGACCGCTTCCGACATGAACTGGACTTGCTCGGGCAATGTCGCACTCAAAGTCAAGATTCAAAACCGGATCCTGACCGTTCAACCGCCGGATGGCAGCTGGAACGGAGAGGAAAGACTCTATCTGACGGTCCGCGATTTGTTCGGGAACAGTGATGACAGGGAGATCCTGTTCACCGTGACAGCCGTCAATACGCCTCCATCCTGGAAGCAGGCACCGCCTCCCATCACGTTTCCGGAGGACAGTTCCCTGATTCTGACCTTTTCCGCCTTGCGGGGCTATGTCGAGGACGCTGATCACGCGCCGGGAAAATTGACATTCGATGCGATCGGCAGCTCCGATATTCTCTGCACGGTCACTCAGGCGTCGCAGAGCATCCTCCTCACCGCCTCACCCAAATGGCACGGCGCAGGGGACATCCGGCTCATCGTTCGGGATCCGCTCAATCTTTCGGATACGGTCGCTGTAGCCGTGACCGTCACCGATGTGATCGACCCCCCGGCCCCCTTTTCCCTGATTTCTCCGACCTACATGCGTTTTGTTTTCTGGCCTGGGACCATACAGTTCTACTGGAATGCATCACACGACCCGGACGGGAATTCACCGATCACCTATGTCTGGCAGCTTGTCCAGGTGGAACCGAGCACCCGTGATATTCTGGCGGTTGTGGCCACCCGGGACACGACGCTTCGGGTGAATATGAGCTCCCAATACGGACCCGGCGTATACGGGTGGAGGGTTTGGGCTGTCAAGGCCCTGGGCGATTCAACGCTGAGCACAGGAGCCAGAGACGGCATGTATTTCATCCGGGTGGATCCTGTTTCCGACGTGGGCGTTCTGGATGATGGGGAATTGCCGGATCATTTCGACCTGCTTCAGAATACCCCGAATCCATTCAATCCAAGCACCCGCATCACCTATTCTATCGCACAGCCATGCGAAATACGGCTGTCGGTCTATAACATGCGCGGACAGATCATCCGTACCCTCGAATCGGGTTATCGGAATGCCGGCATCTTTTCCGCGACCTGGGAGGGTCTGGACGGATCAGGGAATAAGGTCCCGACAGGCATTTACCTGATCCGGCTCGAGGCCGGCGGGAATGTTTTCAAAAAGAAGGCTTTGCTCGTTCAATAATCTCGGGAGACAATGTAGAACCATGCTTAGGAAGATTTTGCTATGCAGCCTCCTCTCCGCATCGTCTTTGCTTCAGGCTCAAATTCCATGGGTGGGGCCCATGCAGGTCGGCGCCGGTGCAGTCCTGGATTTTGACATCGATCCGGAAAACGGCAACCTGCATGTGGTATCCGCCTATTTGGCCAATCCCGGCATTCTCTATTCGGTATTGGACCCGAACGGCAATCTTCTTTCCCAGGAAAAAATCGCCGGCACACAGAGAGAACTCGGACAGACGGAATTCATCAGTCCTTCCATCACCGTCGACTATAACGGGAATCCGCATATCTGTTACCGCAAGTTCGGATACCAGCTCTATTATGCATCAATTTTATATATCACGAAAAATAACGGCACCTGGACGGCTCCCCTGGAAATCGTCAGTAATTCCTGCAGGGCGTACGTCGTGCGCATGGCTGCAGACCGGAGCAACCGAATTCATGTCGTCACTGCGAAATCCAGTTATCCGCCGGACGGTTTGTACGGGAAATGGTCGTACCATCTGATCGTGAACAGGCAGAAGACATCCTACCCGGACATCGGTGAACAACGCTGCGACAACCGCATGGAAATCGGCGTAGACAGCAACGGCAACGTCCATATCGTGAGCGGACAGCCGAATCCCGGCACCCGCGGGGGTAAAATCGAATATTACACCATCCCAGCTTCCACTGGGAACATCACTTTTGTGGGGGACCTCCAAGCCCAGTCTTGTTACGGGAGGAATGGAGCGCCGGATGTGTTCTGCGACCAGAGCGGCAACATCCATATCTGCTACGGAAGCTTGACCGACAGCGAAATTGGCGGGAAGGGCTCCATTCGCTACGTCCAATTTCAGGGATCCAAAAAAAAGGTGGAAAAGAGAGTGACTCCAGGGTCGGGTGCCGGCACCCTCGAATCCTGGAAGAACGGCAACGGCTGGGGCCTCTCATCCGTGGCCGCCAGCGAAAACGGCCAATTTGTGATCATCGCCTATCTGACCAAGTTCGGCGGTGATATGTACTCCGTGTTGTCAACGGACGGGGGCAGCACCTGGTCCGCCCCGGAAAAAGTGGTTAACGTGGACCCATGGACATTCGGCGACGGCCGGGATGTGCATCTCGTGCGCGCGCATCGGAATAATTTCTACGTGCTCTATCCGAGGAATAACAATACGATCAGGCTGCACAAAATTATCAGAATGGGAATCGACACTCCGGAGGCCGATGCAGGCGGCCCCTATTTTGGCTTCGAGGGAACGCCCGTGACCTTCGATGCTTCCGCATCATCGGATCCTGCACAGAAAGGCGGCCTGGTCAAGTTTGAATGGGACTGGGATCATGACGGGATATACAACGAAGAATCCGCAAGCAATCAGCTCGCCCATCTCTGGGATGATGATTTTACAGGACCCGTCACGTTGCGCGTCACAAACGGCAGCGGGGACACGGATACGGACGAGGCGCAGGTCACCATCTCCAACCGGAGTCCAGTCATCCAGGCAGGGTTGGATCAGACCGGCCTTGAAGGAGGGAGCTTTTCCTTCAACGCCACGGTTCAGGATCCGGGAAACGACGAATTACAGACCGGATGGAAATTCGGCGACGGCAGCACGGCCGCAGGTCTGTCGGTCGCCCATGTTTATCCGGAAAACGGGACCTTCACAGTCATTGCCGAAGTCGAGGATGATGACGGCGGTGCCGACCTGGACACGCTGACCGTCACGGTTCAGAATGCACCCCCGGAGGCGGATGCAGGAGGGCCTTATTCCGGGTATGCCGGCAGCCCGGTGGGATTCGCCGGCACGGCGACTGATCCCGGAATCCAGGACACTTTTGTTTTTTCCTGGGATACAGACAACAACGGCACTTATGAATCGACGGGGCAGAGTCTGTCCAAAACTTTTTCATCCCCCGGCGTGTATCCGGTATGGCTCCGGGTGCAGGATGACGACGGCGGATCGGACACGGACAGTGTACACGTCAAGATACTGAAGAACGCGCCGAAAATCCTCGAAATCCCGGACCAGGTGATCTTGGAAGGCGGTACCTTCACCCCGATCGCCCTGGATCAATGGGTCACTCATCCAAGCCAGAGTACTTCGGACATGATTTGGAGCTGCTCCGGCAATGTGGCCCTGAAAGTCAATATACAGAACCGGATCCTGACCGTCCAGCCGCCGGATGCCAAATGGAGCGGCCAGGAAAACCTGCACCTCGCAGTCCGGGATTTACTGGGGAACAGCGACGGCAAAGAGGTGCCTTTCATTGTGACGGATGTGAACCTGCCGCCTTCCTGGAAACAGGAACCCCCTGCCCTGACCTTCCCGGAGGACAGTTCCCTGATACTGACTTTCTCGGCATTGCAGGGCTATGTCGAGGATGCCGATCATCCGGTCGAAGACCTGACATTCGGTGCGATTTGCGACTCCAATGTCTTCTGCACAGTCACACCCGCATCGCAAAACATCCTTCTGACCGCATCCCCCAGATGGCATGGGACCGGAGCGATACGGCTCATCGTTTCGGATCCCGGCAGTCTTTCAGACACCATCACAGTACCGGTCATCGTAACGGATGTGGTCTATCCCCCCTCTCCCTTTTCCCTGATCTCCCCCCTATACATGCGCTTCATTCTCTGGCCGAGCTCCATCCAGTTTTACTGGCATGGCTCGCATGATCCGGACGGGAATGCGCCGATCACCTATGTCTGGCAGCTTGTCCAGGTTGAACCGAGCACCCATGATATCCTGGCGGAGGTGACCGCCCGGGACACGATGCTCTGGGTGGACATGAACTCCATGAACGGACCCGGCGTATACGGGTGGAGGGTCTGGGCCGTCAAGGCCCTGGGCGATTCCACACTCAGCACCGGTTCCAAAGACGGCATGAATTTCATCCGCGTAGATCCTGTTTCCGGCGCGAGCGTTCTGAATGATGCGGAATCGCCGGATCATTTCGACCTGCTGCAGAATATCCCGAATCCATTCAATCCGGCTACCGAGATACAGTACATGATCGCAGAACCGGGTCCGGTGACATTATCCGTTTACAACATGCTGGGACAGCGCATCCGCCTCCTGGACCAGGGTATCAAATCCCCGGGGACGTACAGGACGCTTTGGGACGGGAAGAACGCGGCAGGCATGAAAACTCCATCCGGGATTTACATCTCCAGGCTGGAGACTGTGAAAGGCGTCTTTCTGAAGAAAATGATGCTTCTGGAATGAACCGGGATGATACGGGATCCGGCAAGCGGGTTCCTGTGGATGAGGGATTCACCGGCAGTTTGCTGCCTCTGGTGATGAACAGCAGCGGTGAATGGACTTGCTGACAGATTCATTCCGGAGGAAACGGCGGTTCGCAAGGGCACGGTTTTCCGTGCCCTTTCTTTTTTCGGGGGCTTTCCCCCGGGCTGCTCCCGCCTGGCACCGGCCATCAAGAAATTTCTATCTGCCGGAAATCCGCCCGAGGGCGGGGCGCATCTGCAATCTGCGCCGGACAGCCTTGACGATTTCCATCGCCCAAAGCGGGAAGGATGAGATAACCAGAACCAGGGCCCAATCGATCAGGGTGAGCGCCTCCGTCTTGAAAATGGTCTTCATCCACGGAAGCGAGACGGCCCCCACCTGCAGCATGAACGAGACCAGAAACGCCAGTATCAATTTTTGATTCGTGAAAAATCCGATCTTGAATATCGATTCCGTCATGCTCCTGCAATTGAAGGCGTGGTACAACTGGCTGACGGAAAGCACGATGAAAGCGGCCGTCCGGGCCCTCTCGATCCCTTCTTTTTCGATGTAGTAAACCAGAATGAAGGCGGACAGGCTGCACAGGGCGATAAATGCGCCCTGGAGCAGGATGGCGGAGGCCGTTTGACGGTTC
>Ga0233423_10001002_pt1 | contig 14243 bp, 8 predicted proteins | sample Watercolumn_Mata_FD_180713 | JGI IMG/M metagenome (GOLD analysis project Ga0233423, IMG submission 180713) | Freshwater microbial communities from Lake Matano, South Sulawesi, Indonesia - Watercolumn_Matano_2014_112_MG | ecosystem: Environmental > Aquatic > Freshwater > Lake | place: Indonesia...
CTCTCAAAAAATACATAAAAGATACGTCGCGTATCTAGACTATTGCGGTATGCTTTTGCTGGTGCTACCAACTGCGCGGACGATCATATGCTTCCAGCCTTTTTACTCAGAGCCGGTGTCGATTGGGTGAGACATCTCCCAGAGTTTGCCAACAGCAATCCATACGCTAGATGCGAACAAGCGATCAAGGTCTGCGACCGTCTACTCAGCGAGAGCTATAGCTCTCTGGAGACCAGCCTGGTCGAGGTTGCCAGTGCTACAGCCTACTGGGAAGAATTTTTTCAGGCAGAAGACCCTCTACCTGACGAAAAAGAATGGCGCGATGGCCTCACCAAGCGCTCAGCTCAATACGAAAATTTTGAGGACTGGCAGCAGTGGTTTAAAAAGAGCTACGCCAAGGTCTACACCGACAACAATGTCTGGGCATCTCTAGTCATGACTTCCTGGGCGACTACTCACCAGTATCAACTAGCCTATACCGAAGATTCGTGGGATTTTGAGCCATCGCGTTCTTATCTGCCCACGAGTACATTTTGGTCTTTGAGACCCCATTTGCTGGTTGCTATGGAGGTCCTGAAAGAGTTTTGGATCACCGAATCAAAAAAATTTGAAGATGCCGGTTTTGCGGTAGTCGAAGAGCGCAAACAATTTTTGGGTCGAGTCGAATGTCTAGGTTTCGACACCAAAAAATATGTAGTCACCTGGCCAGCAAAAACCAAATTGCCTGCCGAAGAGCTCAATCTCGGCGCTCTGGTAGCGGATATCATCCTTCCAGTCGGTGATGCTTGGTTTAGGCGTCCTGATAGCGTCATCTTTGCTCACGATCATCTCGACGTCACCAGTTTGCTCAACCGAGCCAACTACGTCTTAGGCAGCAAGCTAAGGCTGTATGAGCTTGCCGCGGAGATCGGCATGGAAAAGGCCAGACAGCAGGTCCTGGCCGAAGGCTGGTTGCTCGAAGATGCAGAAAAAGTCGCCCTGGAATCGGCACAGGCCTGATCTTTATCTTTGCCTTGCCTATATTTAGCCGCTTATGGCCTTCCAGTTGCGGGGAAAGGTATGCGGGATACGCTTTTGTTTGGTCAGGCGCAAGAGCCTAAAATCTTGCAGCTGAGGACTGCGCTCAGCTACTGTTTCGATCTCACCTATTTCAAAAAACAGTTTGCCAAGCATCATTCGGGCTTCTATGATTTCGTCTTCGATGCGACTCTGCGTCTTTTGTGCCATAAAGACACCTTCTGGAGCCAAAAAACCAGCTACTAACTCGGCCGAGATTTTGAGCGAAGCCACCGCTTTGGCTGTGGCAACGTGAAAGATTTCTCTCAGCTCGGGCTGATGGGCAATCTCTTCTGCTCTCCCGCACATGACCTTGAGTCTGTGCGAGATTTGTAGTTTATTGGCAGCCTCTTGCAGAAACGTGCATTTTTTAGCCGTCGAATCGATGAGAGTAAATTTGCTCTTGCTCAGGCAGATGGCCACTATCATCGCCGGAAAACCTCCTCCGGATCCGACATCTACGATCCTATCCTGCTTGGGCAGACCTTGAATTGCCTGAGCCAAAAGTATCGAATCGAGGGCGTGTTTACCGACCAAGTTTTCAGGAGTAATGCTGGCAGTGAGGTTAAATTTTTTGTTTGTCTGGGCCATAAAGTCCAGAAAGAGGGCAATCTTGTCGAGTTGGGCGTCTGATAAATCAAGCACGTTCAGGTTTTCTTGTTGCAGTGCTTGATCGAGGTGCTCCCTGTAGGCGGCTCTCGAGTAAATCTCGCTTTCCAAATATTGCTCCTTTTGTCGGATCCGGTTTGCCAGGAGATATATATTATTTGGCTTTTTGTCTCTCTTAAGTCATGAGCTTTGATATTAGCTTTTATCTTTACGTTCTTACGGGCAGATTATTATTACAATTTAGGCTTTTACCAGGGTCTTTCTGCAAGTGATAAACGTGGGTAATCTCAATCAAGCCGATATGGATGCCAGTCTCAGTCGAGAACGTCTGGAGCTCGAGACCAGGGTCTTGGCAGCTGCCTTGAGACAGTCCCTCGAGATTGGCGATACTGTGGGATCCAACTTGGCTCATGAGCAGATCTTTTTGCTGATCAAAAGATCTCAGGATCTGGATAGCCAGGTTCCAGTCAATTTTCCTCGCGAACTGCATGTCGAGCGCAAGCGTCAGATGCCTGACATCGACTGGGGCTCTGATGACGAGACTGTCTCGGAGGAGCCAGCGTCAAACCATGAGATAGAGCAAGTGGCGTTTGAGGTTGAGCCGAGCTTTGGCGATGCTCAACCCTTACAACCAGAAGCCCTCCAGCAATTTATGCAAATCTGGAATAATCCAGAGACTACTGAGGTCTTTAATTTTGGAGCCGCTCAAGAAGACGAAGCAAGGGAGACTGCTCTGGATGTGGAGCCTTTTGTCGTACCAGAAGCTGATGAAGAGGATTTTGTATCAGGATTGCAGTTGTCCGAGCTCAGTCAGCCAAAATCAGACGTGCAACAAGAGCAAGAATTAGCGCCAGAACCAGAACCAGAAGTAGAAGTAGAGGTAGAGTCAGAACCAGAAGCAGAGCCAGAACCAGAAGCAGCACCAGAGCCAAAAACAGAAATAGCACCAGAACCTGCAAGATCTAATTTTCAACAGGACATTGCTGCAAAGCTTGCCGCTATGCAGACCAGCTTTGCTCCGCCTCAATCTGATGTCCATGATGCGTCTGCCGCAGTGCAACCCAAGGTTGGTGCATCTGTAGAGCAAGATCAACTCGCCAAGCAGGCGTCCGTCGGTCCAATGGATCTTTACGCCATTCTGGGAGTCGATGAAAAGGCCGATGCTGCAAGCATTGAACGGACCTTCCTCTCCAGGGTCAAGGCTTTTTTGCGTACTCCCGGCATTTTGACAGGTCAAGATCGCAAGGCCGATTATAAAAAACTGCAATCACTCTGGATCGCCCGCGATATACTTTTTGATCCGGTAACGCGCACGGACTTTGATTTCCGTCGTCTCGGCCTGCGTTCAGACGAGGATACCAGTACACGCGATCATCTGAACAAATCCAAGATCAGGATCGGCGAGCTGCTTTTGTGTGCTGGTTTGCTCGAGGAAACCGAACTCGAGATTGCTGCCGATATGCATAGAGCCATGCCCGAAATGCTGTTTGGGGCTTTCCTTGTAAAGCAAGAGTTTATCCAAGATGCAGATCTAGACTGTGTCTTGCTTGGGCAGCAGCTAATCCGCGATGGCTTGCTTTCGACGGCGCAATTTAAAGAAGTAATGGAAGCTCGTAAGGATAACGGAATGGAAATGTCCGATATCTTGCTGCAAGGTGATTTTGTGAGTCAGGATCAGCTGCAGGAGGCATATAGAGCTCAATCCGAAGATACCCTGGTTAAAGTACCAGTCGTGCCAATCAGTAGGTTGCGGATTTCTGCCACCACTCCTAGCAAGGATGCAGAGTCGGTGCCTGCACCGGATGTAGTGCCTGCGATCGACCTCAATAAAGCTGTTCCTTCCTGGAAGGATCAATTAGATTGGAGCATGGATGAACAAGAACAAGAACAAGAACCAGAACCAGAAAAAATTGAGCTGGCTCCGGAGCCAGAATTAGATCCAGAGCAAGAGTCAATTACAGAGCAAGAACTAGAACCGTCTCTCGATCCAGAATCAGAAATCGAGGCAGACTTTGTCGACCAGATGGCTCAGTTAGATGCCGCAGTACAAGCTGTTCAAGAGGCAGATGATGATCTGATCTTTGATGACACTTTGCTGTCCGAGCGCAAACGTGAAACCGATAAATCCGATAGATCAGAAAAGATAGATAAATCTGAGCGTAGTCAAAGCAACTCAGATAGTTGGTCTATAGTATCGCTGCCGGCATCAGCAATGGCGCATCTTTTGATGGACGACGAACTGCCACCTGATACTCCTGCCAATTTTGCGGAGCAGGCTGGTGCGGACGAGCCTAAAATTGACTCTAATATTGACCCTAGAATTGACTCTAATAATAATGAGAGTAATGATTTTAGTAATCAACAAGCTGCGTCCAAGACGAGCGATCAAGCAGCCTCTGGCAAAAGAGAGAAAGTGCGTAATAAAAAGGCAAAGAAAAAGCGCTAGATTTGCCTCTAAGCTGCTTATCTATACTGATTAGTCTGGACGTTGAGCTCCATCAGTCTCAGTACGACTGACAATTGTTCGCCGATCAGGCGGACTACTTTTTGATCGCCAGGCTTAAATATCTGTTGTGGATTAGGGACTACGATCATCACTCCCAGACGTTGGCCCGTGATATCGATTGGCTGTGTGAGGCTGTTCTCGGGCATGTAATGCCCCCTGGCGATTTCTTCTCTAAAGGGCGGCAAACCGAGCTGACTGGCTATCCTGGCAACATAACCTTTTAATCCTTGCTTGTTTGGATCGCCGGATCTTTGATTGTTGGAGGCGTCAAGACGTATTACCGAGTGCGTGCCTTGATTGAGCACCAAGCCTAGCGCCTGATAGTCAAGTATGGACGACATCAACTCAAACAATCTCTCGGTGACATTGTCTATATCTAGTGCATCTTCTGCGATCTTGCGGACCTCGTCTACGATAGTCGCCTCAAAGAGCAATCTCTCCAATAGTTGATTGAGTCTGTTATTGACGTCCTCGACGCTCAAGCTTTTAGTAGGCTCGCCTATCACCCTGAGGCGTGGCTTGAGCACCGCCTCGGCAAGAAGCTCTCGCGTTGCTTTGATCAGACTGGTAAAACCAGGCTCTTTAGGTATATATCGATCGGCACCTGATTTGAAGCCCCAAAATCTATCTATAGAGCCGTCAAGCTTAGTCAGCAAAATAACAGGGGTGGCGCAAAGGTCCGGGTCGTTTTTGACCAGTCGACAGAGCTGATAACCATTTATGCCAGTCATCACCACATCGGAAATGATCAGATCAGGTAACTCGTGGTAGGCCCTGGCCAGGCCTTCGGCACCGCTCTTGGCCTCTATCACCGTATAACCCTCGGCTTCGAGGGTCTTGGCGATGGTGATCAATTGGGTCGGACTATCTTCTATTAATAGTAATCTTAGGGACATTTACCAAACCTAAATGCTATTGCAAGTGCTCTCATCTGAAGCCTGCTGTAAAACAGCTCTGATTGCCCGGGATGCCGTCGATATGTCGACTCGAGATGCCCAGCTAGTCTGTGCTAGCAATTGCCGTACTGGCTCGGGTGCCGTCGGTCTGAGATTGGCGTATGCCGTCTGCCTGTCTCTCCTGAACCAGGCGTGCAACACGGCGCAGGAATAGTTTGCCGCACTTTGCCTGCAAAGTCTATGTGCATTTTTTATGGATTGCGCGGCTCGGTCGTATTGTCCTCCGCATAGCTCGATCATGGCTGCCACCAGCTGTGTCTCATGATCGTCGGGATAGATCGATAAGGATGCCTCGACATTATTGTTCCCAAGTTTCAAATCTTTCTCGTGCATGGTGGTCAAAAAATTGTCCAGGCTTTCTCTGCTAGACTTTCTAAGCTTCAGGACATCCAAATTTTGGGGCAGAAAACTCGTAGGTATTTTTTCCGGGCCTTCTGACAAACACTCAGTATTTTTAGAAAATTTACTTTTGTTCAAAACTTGCAAATTAGTTTGTATCTGGTTCTCCAGTTTTTGTGAGTCGGTAGGAGGCACTAGATATTGCAGATAAGGCATATCTTTTGTATTGATGCGACAAGCCTTGGTGTGCAAAGACTGGATGCCATCACAAAGCAAAATTGATCGGTCTATCGACTTTCTATCAAAAAAACCGCAACTCGCCCACATCCTGAGTGCTGTTTCTGAGCCACCCAGGTTTTGCAGTAGTCTTGAGCGACTGACAGCCCTGTCGTTTTTAGATGCGAGGACGATTATTTCACCTGCATGTGGAGGGTGAAAGATCATGATATGGCCGAAAGAATCATTTATGGTGGCAAGCAGACCGGCAAGGGATTGTTGGTCCAGGCCATAGAGCTGGACCCATTGCGCAAAGATGCCATTGGCATGCAGTCTGTCGGCTGCAAGGTCAAAAAATTCTTTTGTGTATAAAGGCCCGGAGCCATTGATAAAGGGCTCTGAAGGTTGACTGATGATTGCATCATATTTTGTGCTCGCTGGCAGAAGACTCAAATAGGCGGCTGCATCGAGTAAATGTATCTTTTTGCCTGAGTCCACCAGATCTTGAGCTAATTTTGGATGAAAGCAAGCAGATGCTCTCACCACCGCATCGTCCAGCTCGACTACATCAGCAGGCATTTTGAGATCGATGGCAGTCATTGCCGTGGTGCCGGAGCCCATGCCAATTATCAAGGCATCGATAGGTTGCTGTCCCTGCACTGCATTTGCGAGTGTGTAAGGAACTAAGGCCAGCAACCGCTGTGTTGGTATATCCGAATTAGGGTGAGGCTGTGACAAGTCGATAGGGATGGACGCCTCAATCTTGCCATTGCTGCTGAGAGTGAGGAGGTTTTGCTCCTGGTCTTTGTGTACTGCTATCTTTGCTAGATAGCTATCCTGCAAAAATACAGTGTTAGCACTATGTCTTAGCTCTAGCTGCTGTATTGAGTTGACCAAGCCTATCATGAGTAAAAGGCCTGATAAAATGCGCACCCCCTGTATGTTCGAAGTGGACATTAGTACAAACAATGCGCACAATGCCACCATCGCCCAGACGATAGCCATCGCCGGCCAGGTGCTGATAATGCCTATTTTGATAAATCCTATAAACAGCAGAGGGCCGATCAGACTCCCCACGGTGCTGGCTGCATAGAGGCCAGCAAAGTCTCTTTGCGAGATGGCACTGGAATTAGGGGTGAGTAAAAGATGGGGAAATATCAGCGCGGCGACAGTCATTTGCACGAGGTACCCTAATCTGTCGAAGCCAATCAAGGCTGGCAATGCTATTAGCAAAATACAGAGGAGGAGTATCTTTTTTGTCTTGCTTGCGATAGCAAGGGCTCCTGAGCCTATGGTTAAGGCCACTATGGCTAGTGCCAGCATGATCGTCGTACTGGCGTAGTTGCTCCCAACGGATGTAGCAGCGTGACGCATCACCGCCGATTCGACCAAGATAAATGCCAGGCCTGCAGCCAGTGCCGCAAGACGATGCCGCTTGCTCAAAGGGCGCACTGCAATCTCCTCTGCCACTACTGGTGATGGTGCGGCCGTTCCTTTATGTCTTACGTTTATGCTTGCGCAAATCAAATTTAGTATCGAAAACACGATCGCAAATGTATATGTGGATGTCATCCCTCCCGAAACAAGGGGCAGTGAGAGAGCCAGCCCAAGCAGGGCCCCCAGGTTGAAGACAGTGAGTGCTTGCATCGGTGGAATCTTGCGAGCCTGCTCGACGGTCAGCATGCTCGGCAAAGTACGCCCGGCTGCAATAGCTGCGATCGTGAGGCAGGCCATATTGAGCAAGACCGGCAAAAATGTTATCTGCGAGAGAGCCGTGACTGGAGTCAAAAAGCAGCGGTCAAACAAGTAATATTGGATCGCTGTAGCAGTCAACAGCATTATCCCCCCGGCTCTTGGGCCGAGTGCACGGGTGATGCCACTGGCGCCGATAGCAAATCCGGCCATGTAGCTAAAGAGCGCAAGGCTCATGGCAAGTGCACCAGGCAGGCCCAGGGGACCAGCCAGATCGATGCCCCTCGATTGGACTATCATGCTAGCTGCCGCTGCCGCAAAAATGGCGGTAAAGAGCCTGATGGGCGCATTTTTATCGTCTTTGCTGCTCATACCTGTTAATCTAAACACGTGATAGTCAATTCTATACACCTACACAATTTTATGAGTTATGCCGACGCTCGGCTTGACCTGGCCGGCTGCCCGGTGGTTTGCCTGACCGGTAGTAATGGAGCAGGCAAGTCTGCTCTGCTGGATGGCCTTAGTTGGGCTCTTTGGGAAGAAGGTCGTGGCTCCAGCGATGATCTTGTGCGCTTGGGCGAAAGAGAAATGTGGGTTGAGGTCGTATTAGAGCACGAGGGGCGCCAATACCGCATAAAACGATCGCGCCACAAGCAAGGCAAGGCCGGCGGCAAAGGCATTTCCAAGGGCAATCTCGATTTTCAAGTGCAGACTCAGAATGGTAGTTGGCAAAGTATGACCGCCGCCAGCATGAAAGAGACCACAAAAAATATCAGTGACCTCTTACGCATGGACTTCGACACTTTCATCAACTCTGCTTATCTAAAACAGGGAAGAGCCGAAGAATTTACGACCCGCGCCCCACAAGAGCGCAAGCAGGTCTTATGCGAAATACTAGGATTGTCGTTTTTTGATCGTCTACAAGAAGAGGCACGAGCTCAAGCCAAGCGTACCAAGGTCACTATCGAGGCAATGGAGTTGAGCCTTGGCCGGTATGATGGACTCCTGGCTGAAATGCAGCAGATTGATGCTGAGGAGGCAGTGGATCGCGAGAGCTTTGAAAATCGCTCCGAAGAATCATCCGGCCTTGAAAGAGAAATTGCCGCTCTCGAGGCATCGAAGGTGGAGGGGCGTTTGCACGCCCAAAATTTGGCGCGTCAAAAAGATGACCTTGCAATCAATACCCGCCAGGCCGAAAAATTGAAGGCAGAGCGAGATCGCCTGCTCAAGCGGGATAGCGAGCTCAATCTACAACTGGCTGATATGTCGGACCTCAAGATCAAGGTAGAGATGTTTCAAACGGTTCGACAAAAAGTCGAGCAGTTTGACAATCTTTTTGCCAAACAGCAAGATCTGCAAGAAACAAAAATACAGTTGGTCAATAAGCTCGCCAATTTGCGCAGTCGTCTCGAGGTCCAACTCGAGGGCCTAAAGCGCGAAGAGCAAGATGCTTTAAAAGAACAGGAGCGACTCGACAAAGAATTACAGGATGTTGAAAAGGTCAAGAAGACCTATGCCGAGTATCGAGCATCAGTGGCGGAAGAGGCAAAGCAACTGGGCAATCAGGAGGCTTTTAACCAGCTTAGTAAAAGGGTCAACGAATTAAACACCATTATCGGTGAACAAAAGATCAGGCTCGAAGTAGAGCTGGGGCAAAAAGAAAGACAGCTAAAGGATTTTGCCGAGATCGTGCGATCAAATGAGAGCCTGGATCGCGAGGGCCTGGAGTTGGCCGAACGCAGAGAGGAGCTGGATAAGTACGAAACCGAGTTTGAACTCGTAGAAAAGCAAGGCATCACTTTTCGCAATGATATCGAATCGGCCAATCTCAAAATCCAAGAATGCAAGCAGCGGCAGATCGAAAACCTAAAAAAAGTCGAAGAGCTCAAGCAGCACGAGCATAGTCCGCTCTGTCCGCTCTGCTCGGCTCCCATAGTCGACCGGGCCAAAGTGATCGACTCGTATCTCGATGGCAATCGCACCCTCGATCGAGAGATAGATGAGCTAGAAGCCAGAGTCGGCACTCTAGAAGAAGAAAGGCAGAAGGCGCGCAAAAAGTATATGGAGCTCAAACGAGAGCTGGATCAGCGTAAAGAGCTCGATCGTCGCATAGGGCAATACAACGAAAAACTATCGTCTCTGGATAGGGCTAGAACCAATTTTGATAAGCTCAAGTCGGATTGCGACAAGATCAAGGAAGATCTAGCAGGCGAAAATTTTGCGCAAGTAGAAAAAGAAAGTCTCATCAATGTCAAAGCCGAGTTGATCAAGCTAGACTTTGATCCTGCTGTCTTTGCCAGCCTCCAGTCGCAAATCAGGCTCAAGCGTCACATAGAGGGCCGTTACCAGCAACTTGAACGAGACCTGGTGCGCAAAGGCGAGCTTGCGGCAAAGATACCGGATTTGGTGGCAAGGATAGCCGCCCTCACTCAAGAGTTGCAAGGCGAGACCTATGGGCAGCAAGAAAGGGCACATTTGGCCGAGATACTGGCTTCGATCAAGACCCTTGCCTACGATCGCGAAGAACATGCCAGACTCAAAAAGGAGCTCGGACAACTTTTTGAGGCAAACGAAAAATCGCAAGAATTATCGCGCGCCATGGCTGAGAAACCCCTGATCGAAAGCCAGCTCTTGCAGCTGCAGGACAACCTCAATGAGATCGAAGTCCGGCGGACTGCATTGGCTGCCCAAGTCATCGTGCTGGAGCGCAATGTCTCGGATCTGCCAGCGGTCGATAGCAAGATCGCTCAATTGAGACCTGCTCTGTCTATTTGTCTGGAGGCCCGAGCCAAGGCCAGCGAAAAACTGGCTGTCCTGGCCAATCGCAGAGAGAGGCTGAGCCAGGAAGTCGCCCGCATGGATAGCGAGCGCAATATGCTTTTGGAAAAGAAGAAAGATCTAGAAGATCTGCAGTTTCTTTCCGAAGCTTTTGGTAAAAAAGGCATCCAGGCGGTGATCATAGAAAACGCCATACCCGAGATCGAAGCCGAGGCCAATCGCATCCTCAGTCGCTTGACCGAAAACCGTATGCATATTGCCCTGGTGACCCAGGCCAAGACCAAAGCCGGGACTATTTCCGAAACCCTCGAGATAGTGATTGGAGATGAGGTAGGTACTCGCAATTATGAGCTTTACAGTGGCGGTGAAGCCTTTAAGGTCAATTTTGCCTTGCGTATTGCCCTATCTCGGCTGCTTGCCCGGCGTGCCGGTGCAAAGCTAGAAACACTCATTATCGATGAGGGTTTTGGCTCTCAAGACGATGGCAGTCGCGATAAATTGGTCAAAGCCATTCGTTTGATCCAGCAAGATTTTTCGCGTGTGATTATCATCACGCATATCCAGGATGTACGTGAGATGTTTCCCGTGCAGATCCTCGTCGAAAAGAAGCAAGGCATCTCTGCTCTCAAACTCATATCCTAAACAGTCTATTTTAGTAGCTGCGAGCCAAGCTCAGACCAAAGCTTGATACCAGCATGACGGTGGCACATACGGTGCCGGCTGTCAAAAGAGCCAGCAAAGCGCATGTGGCCACTAGAGCTGTTTTGCCTGGTAGACGAGAGATTCCGCGCAACATCCAGGCAAAAACAAAGATTTCGCAAGGAAATAGATAGCGTCCCTGCCCGCCCCCGAGATTTTGCATCTGAGCATAGACCATGGCTGCAAAATTGAGTAGTATGGCTGCTCCCATATACAACCAAAACAATTGATTTTTCTCTTTCTCCTGGACTTTCAGACATAAGGCCCCGGTGCTCAAGATGATCATGCCAAGAAAAGATTGATAGAGAAAGTTTGGCAGAGGCATGTCCAGGTAGCCGAAGCAGCCATAAAACGAATTGAACCACAATTGCCACCATGTTCTTTCTTTGAGTACATGGGCAAGGCTTTGCGTGGCCGTGGGGTCTTTGTGATATATCTCGGCCCAGTGAGCAACCATGGTGCGAGTCCCGAGAAAATCTCCGTCAAAGACATCGCCGTTGCGCAAAAAGCACCAGACACTGATACTACCAGCAATGGCAGTTATTAGTATCGCATGAGTGATCGTCTTAAATCGCCTTGGCTGGTCGGTATCTTGTCTGGCTGCCTGATCCCTCGCCTCTTGCCAATACAAGATGGCAAAGACCATTGCAACGGCCGGCAAGATGCAATATCCAGAAAATTTTGACAGCAGCAAATAGCCTACAGCCAGTCCCAGGCAGAGACTACGCGAAGCGCTGATGCCTGCTTTCAGGATCTTGTAGACCAAGACAGCGATGATGGCTGAGATGCAAGCTGTGCTGGCGTCATTATTGGCATAAGCAGTGACGTAGTTGAACTGTGGGTGCAAAGCCACGGCTAGCGGTAATGCCCAGCGGATCAAAGGGTGGTAAGGAGGAGGAAAGAGTTTTTGACCCAGGTAATGAGCGCAAGCAATTGTGATTAGCCCGCATACGACAGAGCCAAGCCTGATCCAGCGAGTAAAGTCCATGAGCTGGGCGCCATGGTCCACCAGCCGAGATAGCCAACCCCAGGCCACATGTGGGAGATAGCCCATTGCCGGCATTGAGCCGTACACGGCCGATGCTCCGCCATCGTGCACTTCAGCTGCATATGGCAATCGCGCATGCGAGACCATAAAATCAATCATCCAGTAATGCGCAAACTCATCTGGTGCCTTGACCATTGGAATGGCCATGACCCAGATCAGATGGAGGATGGCAGATGCCGATAGTAAAAGGATCAGTGGCCTCAAGCAAGCATGCCGCCGTGCATTTCTTCGCCCATCAAAATCAAATCCGCCAGACTCTTCATTGGCTCGACATATCTCGAATATGCGTCTTCGACTTGCAGCGAGCGGGCAATAGTCTCTCGTGATGATCTCCCTCTCTGGACATCGCGGCGCAATCTGCGGGCCATTCTCTGATCGATTGGAGTATCGATAAAGATCTTGAGGGAGGCGATCTCGTCCATCGGGCTATGAAAGGCAAAGATGCCCTCGACCACGATAATACCGCTCTTGGGCGGAGGTACTGTCTGCTTGCCCTCGCGCTTGCAGGAAAGCATGCTGTAGACCGGAATATCGACAGCTTCTCCAGAGGCCAGAGTGAGGCAAGCCTGAGCTAGTTCGTCTAAGGCGACGGTGGAAGGATGGTCAAAATCGTAAGTACCGTCTTGGCGAGGGGTGAGGTCCTCGAGATCTTTATAAAAACTGTCAGTGGCGAGGATCGCGGCTTGCAAAAATTTGCGGGCCAGAGTCGATTTGCCTGAGCCGGAACCGCCGCATATGGCTATGATCTGGGATTGTCTGTTTTTCATCAGTTAAGGTTTTGGGGTGGGGCGTGAGCTATGATCAAAAAATACAAGCTTACAGTAAATAACTAGAAACTATCTTTTTGCTCTAGAGGAGTTACTTATTGCTATCAGTCATAAACCTGATCCCAATCTCGAGCATCTCAAGATACTCGTTGATAGTGTCGCGGCCATAATCTGGGAAGAAAATTTTGACTCTAGTAAACTGCACTTTGTCTCGGATTATGTCGAGACGATGCTTGGTTATCCAGTTGCTGATTGGTACCAGGACGAGAGTCTCTGGATGCGTATCTGCTATCCGGATGATATTGAGCGGGTCAGAGCAGTAAAGGCTGCCGCAACTCCCCAGAACGATCGATACGAGATCGTGTATAGGCTCAGGACCGCTCAAGGGGAGTGGCTCTGGATCATGGATCGAGTGCAGGTCGAGTTTGTCGATGGCGTGCCTGTGCGCTGTCGTGGCATCAGTTATGACGTGAGCGAGAGACGTCGTATCGAAGATGCTCTCAGCCTGGTCGTGGATGTCGCCGTAGAAGCCGGTGAGCTGAGCTCGCTCGATGATATCTTTGTGCACTGTCTAAACCGCATCGGTAGCTCGGGCGGCTGGATATTGGGCCAGGTCTGGGTCCCGAGCTCAATGCCTGGCCACAATGGCCTAAATGGGATGGATGGTCCTCTGGTCTGTAATCCCAATGCCGTATTTTATGGTCGATCTCTCGATCTAGAGTCGATCAGGCAGGAGAGTCTGGAGACTACTTTTGGTTTGGGGCAGGGGCTGCCTGGACATGCTGCTTTTGTCGGCTCATCGATTTTTTTGGATGCCATAGACGAAGAACCCCGCCTATCCCTCAAAGACTCGGGCATTATTTCGAGCGGATTCGCTTTTCCTGTGCGTCGTGGTAATGAGGTCATGGCTGTCTTTGAGTTTTTTGGCGATGTACGCCAGAGACCGGACAAGTATTTTTTAAATGCAATCGAAGAAATCGGTGCTCATCTTGCTGTTTTGATAGATAAGCGCCAGACGCAGGAGCTGCTGGTAAGGCAGATTGCTCAAGAACAGGTTGTGATCGATTCGACTCCGGCCTTTGTCTTTTTTAAAGACCGCCGTAATCGAGTCATTCGTGTCAATCAAGCAGTAATCGATGCTCTGGGCATCAGCAACGAAAAACTCGTGGGCATGGACCTGGCCGATATTTTTCCGATGCAGGCCGAAGAATACTATCGTGATGATCTCGAGGTGATGTCTACAGGGCAGCCCAAGCTAGGCATTATCGAACAAGTAACCTGGACCGGGCGGCAAGAGGATCTGCAGTGGGTCTCCACTGATAAGGTGCCTTATCGCGATCATAATGGCCAAATAATAGGCATTATTGCATTTGCCGTAGACATCACCAAGCTCAAGGCAACCGAAGACCAGCTCTTGGCCAGCCAGCAGGATCTAGAGCTCAAGGTCGAGGAGAGGACCAAGGAGCTCGAAGAAGCCAATATTTTTTTCAATCTATCACGCGATCTTTTATGTATAGCCGATTCTACAGGGCATTTTAAACGCATCAACAAAGCCTGGTCTGAAAAATTGGGATATG
>Ga0233423_10001003_pt1 | contig 14240 bp, 7 predicted proteins | sample Watercolumn_Mata_FD_180713 | JGI IMG/M metagenome (GOLD analysis project Ga0233423, IMG submission 180713) | Freshwater microbial communities from Lake Matano, South Sulawesi, Indonesia - Watercolumn_Matano_2014_112_MG | ecosystem: Environmental > Aquatic > Freshwater > Lake | place: Indonesia...
CATAATTTACTGCTTCTGTGATTTAGGAATAATGTCCAACACCCGCAGGATATACAAAATAATGCTCTGTTGTTTATTTCTTATCTTTCAATCGATAAAAAATGAGAGCTCTCTGGCTAAAAGTCTATGCTGATATGTCACTGCCGAGTAATCACAAGGAGAAAAGTTTATAAAGCTTAGAATATCTATGTAAATATGAACGAAATTAACAAAAAAAGCGAGATATTGCCTCCTTTTTCAAGCGAGCGCTATGTTGGATGTCTGCTCGGAGCAGCAGCAGGCGATGCCCTTGGCATGCCTACAGAATTCATTAGCAGAAGAGAATTAGAACAATTTTATAATGGGAGAGTTATTTCATTTCAAGCCCCTCTTTCAAGCCACCCTTGTGCTCATCTTAAAGCAGGCCAATATACAGATGACACTCAACAGCTTTTAATTCTCGCTGAGTCTTTAGCTACATGTCGTGGATTTAATATTAATGATTTTGGAAGAAAAATAGGAGAATGGGGGCATCGTTGTGCGAGCGAAAGAGGATATGACAGATTTGCAGGAACAACAAGCTTAATGGCGGCAAGAAAGCTTCATCGCGGCCAAGATCCTAAAACAACAGGAGGCATCTCTCCAAGTTGCGGGGCAGCAATGCGTGTTGCGCCAATTGGCTTGTTTTATGAATCTCAAGAAGAAAGAGACAAGGCAGCAACCGAAGCCTCACTAATTACTCACTCTCATCCAGCTGCAATTGAGGGTGCAAAATTCACAGCAAATGTTGTTGCTTATCTTTTGCAAGGCAGAAATCCCCGGGAGGCAATTACTCTCGCAAGAAATCAATTAAAATCTGATTTGCAAGAGAAAATCGATGAAGCAATATCCCTTCAAAACGAAAAGCCAGAAATAGCACTCTCGCGTCTAGGCGCGTCTTCAAGCATTTATGAAACTTTACCCGCGGCGGTTTATTGTTTTTTAAGCAAAAGATGCTTAGCAGATGTTATTGTTGAAGGAGCAAACCTTGTTCCAGGAGATACTGACTCTATTGCGTGCATAGCTGGCGCCTGGGCAGGAGCCCATTATGGAAAAAGTGCAATTCCTTCTCATTTTATAAATGGATTAGAAGACCATACTTACATTGAAAGATTAGCAGAACAATTAAGAGAAACATCTTTAAATAAAAGAAGAGAAGGGAGGATATGAAGATGAGAATTGATATTATGCCCTTGGTCGAAAAAGATAGGTTATTTCTCAGAAAAGGCGATGAAACCTCCGAGCAAACAACATATCAATATTTAGAATATGTTCGGACAAAACTTGATTCTTATTTAAAAGCTCTTGGTGCCTACTGTTTAGCAGAAGGCCTTGGTTCAAACGGCGGCGCACATGTAAGATGTACAAGAGCGTATTTTCATAGAACAAACCCATTAAATGTCTACATAGTGAGTAATTCCGAAACATCCCCTTTAAAAGCAGTAATAGAAGTAACAAGCGATGAAAACACTTTAAGAGCATTAAATCAGAGGTTTATAAACGAGCATCATTTGCAAGAGGAGGAAGGATTTATTTTTGAGAATGAATCCAAAGAAAGAAAATGAAAATTGACATGCACATACATAGTTTAGATTGGGAAGATTGTTACAGCGAGCCTGAAGATGTTGTAGATGAAGCAATAAGAAAAGGGCTTGACGCAATTTGCATAACAAACCATAATAGCTTTGAAGCAAGCAGATTAGTCAAAGAAGCAGGCAGAAGAAAAGGTTTTCCAGTTTTTGTAGGAGCAGAATATTCTTCAAGCGATGGCCATCTTCTTGTTTATGGTTTTCAAGATGAATCCTATGTTAAGCAAAAGCAGAGGCCAGCCCAAGAAGTAATTGATTATGTAACTAAAAAAGGAGGAGTTGTCATCCCCGCGCATCCATTTACAGAACATAACAGCCACCAAATTGGCACAAAACTTCCAAAATTAAGAAATCTTATAGCATTAGAAACAATCAACAGCAGGAGAACAAATTTGCAAAACCATCTCGCAGAAGTTGCGCGTGGAAACCTTGGTTTAAAAGGAATAGGGGGTTCTGATGCTCATTGCTCAAGAGATGTAGGCAATGCATATACTGAATTTCAAGGCAACATTTTAACAATGCAAGAATTAGTCCACGCCTTAAAACATGGAGAATATGAACCGCATCTTTATGAACTTTATAAACTCGAATTTGATGAACCACATTACGACGAACCAGAAGTCGAGCTTTCCCTGCCAACAATCCAGCCAGTCCTCTTTGGAGCAAGATTTGCTAATAAGAGATATTCCTGCGCTTAACAATTAAAAATGAAAAATACACAAACAATTCCAAGTGGGAGGTATGTGGTTTTCTCAAATGCGCAAGGCGATGACTTGTCTTTAAAAAATTTTTTAGAAGTAACTGAAGGCATGAGAAAAAAAGGTTATATTTGTCTAGGTGATGTTTCACCTGCAGCCCTTATACATGGTGCTTTTCATCTTCATGAAATTAGAAAAAAAGCTCCTTATTTTGTAAGAGGAAACCACGAACAAAAATTTTTAAATGACAAGGAAACAAGAGAAGAACTACCAGAAGCTGTTTCCTACCTAAAATCTCTGCCTGAGGTAATCCAATGCGGCGATGTTTTAATGTATCACTCAAGCCTCGCGCATCCTGGAGGAAAATTGTTAAGCCCAGAAGAAATTCAAGAAGAATATAGATTTCTGCAAGCACACTACCCTTCTGTAAGAGTAGCCCTCTTTGGACATGGGCGCCAGAGAGTTTTTTGTTCTAAAAATGGAGTGCTAACGCTTGACGACAAAGTAGACAATGCGCTGTTAAAACTCGATTCTTCTGCCCTTACTCTTATTAATCCTGGTGGAATCAGAGTAAAGTATTATGGGCTGCGACAGAGCTTTGGCTTAATTGATTTTGATGAAAACACCTTTCGCTTTTTAAATTTAAAAGATGCAGAAAGAATGTATAAGCTAGCGGGCATTGTTTGGGCTTTTGAAGAAGATTTTATGCCGCATCTTAATAAGTTTTCTTATAGTTGGTTTTCATCAAGAATCAAAAATGATTTGCCGCATTTAAGGAAAATTGGAGAATCTAATGAAGCAGTTATGAGAGTTGCAGAGCACATGGCTGCGTTTGATATGAAAAAATGCTTAGGACTTCCTCCAGAGGAAAAAACAGAATACCTTGACAGATATAGCTTAAAGCTTGCACAACTTATAAATGTTGTGAGAATGCAGGTTTGTGAATTATACTCCTTTAGGCGCGATCCTATAGAAGCTTGGGCATCTTATAGAAAAACTGCAAAGAAAGTCTGGTATGTAGGAAAATTTGTTTGAAAATACTAATTTTCTTTGTTTTTCTATTAACAAACACCGCGATTACAAAAAGCCCATTTAAGCTGATAACTAACTTGCCAATTACCTCTTGCCTCGCTTTGTAATCATCAGCCAAGAACTGGGGATCAATCCTCGAAAGCATTTCATCTATCATTCTTCTCTGCTCAGCTTCAGGCAATACTGGCCGAGTTACTCTTAAAGTTTGCTGGATGTCTGTTATAAATGAACTTTGCTGAATGCCTGTTATCACCCTTCGGCAGGGGTCAAATTGAAATTCAAACCCTGCAACTCTTTCAATCAAATCACCTATTTGCGGAACATATTGACTCATTGTGCCATGAGATGCTGTAGAAAAAACATCTGCTTTTGTAATAATATCATTAAGCTGCGCACCTCCTAAAGAAGCACCCTCAATTCTTTTGACTAGAGCATTAACAGCAAACTTATGGTGAGTTATTTCGCTTTCTGAAAGAAATGCAACATGATAGCTCCCATCCAGAGACTTATAAACAACAGCTTTAGAGCCAAAAACTCCATTACCAACCTGATTTGTAAACATCTCTTTTATTGTTTTTTCATTAATTTCAGAATAAAGGGGGCTATATGCAGTTCTTTGGCCGCCAAATGACGACGAACTAGAAACACCCCTCACATCTCCCAATGAGAAATCTTCTACTCTCCGTGCCCCAACATCGAGAGTTCCGTCTGCTCTTGAAATGCTTAGCGCAGGCTCTAGCATACCTTCACTTTTTAAAGCTTTTAATGAATCAAAATAAACATTTTGTTGTTCTGGTTTAAGTCCAAGTAATCTGCCTTGCACAAAATTTGCATATTCTTTTAGAGTAGATTGCTCAGCGCCGGTCAGGGCTGTTCCCCCTCTAATTTTTGCATTTAAGTCACCTAATTTAATTATCTCCTGATTCTTCAAATCTTCTTCTAGTATTTGGATTAAACTGTCTCTTCTTGTTTTTAGCGCATCTTTTAAATATTCTACATAATTTCCAGCATACTTTTTATTAATATAATCAAACATCTCAACTGCTTCTCTAGAATCTTCTCTGGAAAGAGACTTTTGAGCTTCTGCCAAATATGCAGCTGTCTGCTCTCTTGCAATTTCAGGAGTTATGCCTGAATATGCTCTGTCCATGATAGCATTAATTCTGCCATCTCTAAACGCCTTAACCTGTTCTATTATTTTTCTAAAATTATCCATATCTTTAATTACAATATCTCCTCGTGAATTAATTTCAAAAACACTTGAATAAAGATTATTTCCTGCTTGTTTAGTGTATGGTTCGCGAAATACTCTCAAAAGTTGCTCTCTGTCAACTGTTTCTGGAAATCTTTTAAAAGTTCCAGAACCAGTAGAAAAAAGCCCTGCACCGTTGTCTAAAAAGAATAAATCGCCATCTTTAAACATAAAATTATAAGAAGCGCGGTCATAATTGAAAATAAGAGCATCAACTGCAAAACCTCTAGCCAAATCTCTGTATCCTTCACCTTCAAACACAGCAGGAAGCGCAGAGCCATAACTGCCTGACTTGCCAAATCCTTCTAAATAGCTCGTAGTTAAAACTGTTTTTCCTTTAAACTCATTTAATAATTCTCCCAATCTTTCTGCTTGCTCTGAAGGCACTCCTGCAAGCAATTTTTCATTAGACACATCTATTTTATAGTCAACTAAAGAAGCATGCGGAACAGGCAGTCCTGCTTCTTCTAGGGCTAAAAAGCCTGCATAATCTGCTCTTAATGAATGCTCATTCGCTATCTTTGCTACAACTTTCGCCCCAGTTTCAGTGTTTCTAAAAACAAGAAGCGAAGCAGCGCCCTGGCCCATTCGCTCTTCACCAGTAATTTCCTTTTCTATAACCCACAATGGATTTCCATCTTGCCTAATCTTATTTAAGCTAGGAAATAAGAAAGGATTCTCTCTAGCTATTCCTTCCCCTTTCATAAATTCTTTTATTGCATCATCAATAACAACTATTTGGGCTACAAACGCATCTCCTAATTGCTGAGGAGTTCCTAAACCTAAAACAGGATTACCGTCCTGCCCCCAAAACCCAAAATTATCTAAAAAGCCCGTTTGGGCGCCCTCAACACTATCCCCGTGTAGATTTCTACGAACTTCAGAACCGCTTGCTTCTCTTATGCGTGGCATAGCAAAGTCAATGTTTCGACTCAGCATAAGCACTGAGTCTGTTTTAATCAAACCGTTATGTCTAGCAACAGCTTCAAGGAAAAAAGGATAAGTTCCAGTAAAACCTGTATCAATGAATCTTACACTATCATATCTAAAAATACCCATATTACGCATATGAGCAGTAGACTTATCAACAATCCTAGCAAAAGTAGCATCATCTTTAAGCATTTGTTCAAAAATTTCCATGTAATTTCTCATAAAACCTTCCTTCGTGTCGCTTCCCGACTTTGCTTTAACATCCACAACAAGCTTCTGCAGAATTGAATAATAATCATTCTCGCCTTCTATTGCTTCTAAAGTTGAGCCGGAAAGATACACAAGACTTACTTCTGGTTCAATTCCATTCGCTCTTGCAAAAATCCCGTATGCTGGATCGAAAAATATTGCATCTCTTGGCAAAAAAACCTGTAGTTCCCCTGGTTTTTTAGTATCATATATACTTTTAGCAAAAGTCTTAACATCAAAAAGCTTTTCCCTTGCTTTTTTATATGCATCTTCAAAATCTTGCCAAGTCGGATTAAACCCTTCTGCGTTACATCTTTCTTTGTAAAGTTCCCAAATTTTCAGTTTATTACCGGTGTCTATCTTGCCCTCAGCAACAGCTTCAACAAGTGATTTTACAGAATCATCAAGGGTTTGAAGACTAATTACCCTCACATCTCCTTGCGACACTCCTGTGACGGCGAAATATTTATCTGTAAATGTAAGACTGCTCACTGGTTGTGCGCGCGGTGCTAGAGCTTTGTCATGCGCAGATAGAATCCCTACTTTTTCTTGTGGAGTAAGCATGCTATAAGGTTGCTCATTTGGGGGGGTTCTTACAGCTAATGGAAGTTCTTCAACTTGCAGAGGTGTGATTTTTGTTGGTGCTGGAGAAACTTCTGCTGGTTTATAAGCAACCGCTATTGTTTTCGGTTTTGGAGGAGGTTCTGTTTTCCAAGGGGTAATTATTTTTCCATCAAAGTCATATTCCCCTTCTACTATTTTGCCATATAAACCTTCTACTTGATTTTCTGCAAAGCCTTCTGCATTAAATTTCAGAGGATTTTCAAACGGCTCTACCCTCACTAATCTGACTCTGCTGGATAAACCTTGGCTTTCTTCCACCAGAGTCGCAACGAGGTTATTAGTCTCGCTATAAACATGAAATGCACGCGCTCCAGGTACTGAAGAGTACTTTTCACCGAGAGATGTAGTATAACTTTTTGTCATTGAATCAATTTTAAGGTCATCAGATTTTAAAGCGTCAGCTATCTTTCTTTCAATTTCTTCTCCAGTCAAGGGAGCTATTATTGGATTTCCCAAGCTGTCTTTGCCAATTATCTTAACAAATGGTGCACCTTTCCCAAGTCTCTGTGGTTCGCCAACTGAAGCAGTTGCAAAAAACCTAAGAAAATCCCCATCTTTTTCCTGTAGATTATTTACGCTAACTTTTATGTCAGCTGTTGCGGGAGGAGTGTAAGTAACGCTTGTAGGAGGAATATCATATTTTGTTAATTTTGCGCCTTTCAATGAAGTTTCCAGCCTTTCAGCATCAAATCCATTAAAATCAATAAAAACTTTTCGAGGAGGCTCGCCAATAATTACTTTTCTGTCCCACTTGCCTAAAAGCATGCGTGGGGTATCCTTAAAAGCATCATCTATGATTCCTTTACTATAAATCTGCAAATCAAGATGCGGCAAGCCCCTATACTTTCTCCATTCTGTGCTTAAAGAATCAAATGCGTCCTCAAATCCTGGGAAAGCTTTTTGAAGCACACTCCCAGGAATAACTCCATGCTCAAGAGCTGATATTTCATATGGCTTAAGCTCCCCAACCCCAGCCATTATTTTTCCTTTTAGAGCATTGAAAGTAGCTTCATCAACACCTGCTATAATCTTATATATATTAGCTGGTGAATTAGAGAAAAGCGTATTAACAGTGCCCTCTTGTAAGCCAGTGACAGCCTCTCCCCAAACAAACAATTGTCTGTCTTTTCCAGAGAGCATTGGGATATTATCACTCAAAAGCTTGTTTACTCCATCCCCAAATCCTAAATACTCGCTTTCAGAACTAAATCCAAAGGAAAACTTTCTTTCTCCGCTTTCTATCTTTCCCAATTGTTCTGTCAAGGCACTTTGTGTCTTCGGGTATCTTAAAAGTTGGTCTTCCCTTTCAAGAGTTTCTAACAATGGAAGCAAGTCTCTTTCTTGTCCGCTAAGTCTCAACAAAGAATTTTCAGACATTCCATTTTTGTTAAAAAAATCTTCAAGAACTTCAAATTTTGATTTAAGAGCTTGTGCAGAATCTAAGCTTGCTGGTATCTGGCTCATTTCATCAAGATGTTTGCTGAGAATATCATCAAACAGCCTCTGCTGCTCCAGTCTTGAATTAATTTGATTTAACTGTTTTTTCCCAGATTCAACAATACGAACAAAATCCTCAACAATAACAAATTCCGCAGGATTATCCCCAGAAGCTTTTACAAGTTTTGAAGTTTCTTGAAATGTATAAAGCTGAAATTTGCCTATGCCCTCTGGTGTTGTCGAGATTAAATTGTTAATTCTTTCCCATAAATTTTTGCCATTTGAATTGAAGCTATTAGAATTAATAAGAGATTCATCAAAAATTTCTAATTCAATTGATGACCCCCCTTTTTGAAGAGTTACTTTAAGATATTTCTTTTCTCCCTTTTTAAGAGGCTCAACCCAAATTTTAATCGCGGGGATATTACCCCCAAAAACTAAAGCCCCGCTTTTTGATTGAGGTATTTTAGAAACCATAAACTTTCCTGCGACGGGAGCAAAATCGGAATGTTCTACTGCATAATTTATTACCTGCGTAGTCGATTCAACATCTGGTAACACGTCTTTTGTAATGCGGCTCATTGTTTCGTATCTTTTATCTCTAAGTTCAGCATTGATTTGCTCAATTTTCTCCTTTATCGCCTTAAATATTCCCTCAGATTTCAGAGCGTTTGCTCCATCCAGCCCGTCTATAAGAGAACTGATTTCTTGCAGTTTTCCGATAACTCTTGCATTTCCTAAAGTCAATTCAAATCCCATGCTAGAAACCCCGCCCCCAATTTTAAAGTGGCTGCCTAAATAACCACCTTCACCGCGAGATAATCTGCTTATAACACCCATTTCAGTGAATTCGTAGTTTGAAATAGTATTCAAAAAAGAAGGAACATTGCTATAATGCGTAAATACAGTCGGTCCTAAATTAATAATAGGCTTTCCTCCTGCTCCTTCTGTTAGAGAAGAAAAACTACCTGGAGAAATTGAAGGGCTCATCAGAACTTGGCCTTCAGGATAAGTTCCTTCCATTCTTTTGGCAATTTTCCCAATGTATGTCTCATCATTTGGCAAGAATTTTATTATCTTACCCTCTTCTTCAACAACAAAATCAACCCCCCGCTCAAGTAATCTGCTAGAAGGCCTAAATGGGCTTCTTTCAGATTCAAGTATCTGAACAACATTATCCACAATAGATTTAACTAAATTTGAATTAACATCCTCTCCTTTGCTAACAGCTTCTTGGATAGCTCTTACATTCTTGCCCAATTCTCCTTGCGTGCCAAGTACACTTTTCAAAGAAATTAAATCACTAAAGCTTCTAAAAAATATTGGCGCCTGCGCTTCAGCTTTTAATGCTCCCAGAGATTTTAAAGGAACGAGGTCATCTGCTCTAACTGGAGCGTTTTGCAAAATCTCGCTTGACAAAAATTCAACTTTGTCTTCAAATGCCTTCATAGGCAGAGCTGCAACAAATCTATTTTTAGGAATATAGTCCGAGCTTGTCACAATAGGCATTATAAATCTAGAGCCTTGCTCATCCAAATAAACAGCTGAACCTTGGAGAGGATCTTGCTTCAAATTTCTTAATTGAACTAATGAATTCCGTTCTGCTTGAGAACCAACAGGAATAACAGCAGCTGAATCTTTCCCCAAAGCAAGAGCTCTTATATCTACAACTCCTTCTGTCGGTGGTGTTGGAAGGTTGAAGCTTCTTTCCAGCATACTCGATGCTTCCCCATTGTCAACATAGAAAAATTGATTTCTGCCATTAAGATTTTCCAGTTTGAACAACCCGCTGCCAATCTCGACTTCTTGGGCATTGCCAATTTTAGAAAATCTGTTAAACCTCTCTTCGTTAAGCACTTTAATCTCTGGTATAATGCGCCCTTCTGAATCAAAGAATATATTAGACCCTTGTTTTGCAACAGATAATCCAATATCATCTACTAAAATTTTCTCTCCTTTTCTCATTACCCAACTATACCCCTTAACAGGGCTTCCAACAATCATAGTGAGCGCATCTCCGACACCCGGAATCAGATTGCCTACTTCTTGAACAACTATGCTCTCAACAATTTGAGAGCGAAATGGGGCTTTTGTTCCTATTTCAGTCAATGCCCCGGCAACCTTGCTTCCACCAGACCCCCCTTTTGAAAGCAAATTCAGAAATCTAGTAGTCGCCCAATCAGCTGTAAATGGCCCAACATTACCCTCAGTCAAGTATGGCCCTAAAGCCCTCGCCGCTTCCTCCCCGAATAATCTTTTCATTGCCCCTTCTGCTAGTCTCCCACCAGTTCCTTCATAGCTGATAAGTTTGCCGCCTGCAGTAATTCTTGATACAGGCAGAAAAAAAGAATTCACTTGCTCTGCTGTTCCAATATTAAGAAGAGTATCTTTCCAGTTTTTCTCAACTAAACTAAGGTCTTCATCAAATCTTGTTCTTCCACTTTCAAATAAAAATACTCCTTCTTCCGGGCGATTAGAAGCAAGATTTAAGATATCGGGGTTTCTTCCCGCTTCTTTCAGTCCACTAAATAATCTTCCAGCAATTTTAATTGCTCGCGCTTTTTCATCTGGATCTAAACTTCCAATCGGCAGATTGTAATATCTTGCTATTTGAGTTAGACCTAAGCGAGGATCTCCGTCACTATTAATTACCCGCCTAACAGACATTCCTAATTTGTTTAGTCCTGCGAGTATTCCAAATCCAATTTGTTCATCAGTCAGTTGATTCATATCAGTATAAGCAAGATTAATTCTTGCTTCGCTAAATTTCCCCCCAGTAATCATTGTAAAAAGAGAATTAAACGGCCCGGTTTCAAATACGTGATATAAATTTCCATATTGCAGGGAAGAAGAAAGATCATAAGCTCCGCCCTGGAGACGGCTCTTAGCTACTTCACTTGCCATAGCAATTTCGTTAAGAACAATTAATTCTGTATTAAGGCCTGCTCTAATAAAGTTTCCGTCTGCTTTTTCTGCAGAAGAAGCAGATGACCTTGTTTCAAAAGCGCTCCTGTAATCCCCTCTAGAATTATAAGTATTTAGTTCATAAGTGCCGAGCACAATTGCGCTATCAGGGTCAGATTGTGCGATATCTCCTTTAAAACTTTCAATCGTAGTTAAAACAGATTTAACGCCCGCATCAGAACCAAGAAATTTCTGCAATTCTAATTGCTGAATTAAAGCAGCCCCGATTACTCTATTATCTTCAGGAGTTTTTAGAATCCCGACAGCAGAAGCAGAGTTGATAACATCGCCTAATGCTTTTAATTGCTCAGACGCAACAGCGCGGGGATCAATATCATTGCTGCGAGAAACAGAAAACTCACCAGTACGGGGAGATATAGCTGTCTCCTTTACTTCGCCAGCTCTACTCCTCAAAAATTCTATGCTTCCCCCATCATTCTGCAAATTCGCGATTAAGTCCTTCGTGCCGTCTCCTAATCCTTCAGCAATCTCATTGTATATACTCCCTTCTTGTGGGATATAATTCAGTACAAACCAATTTTTTCCATTATCTGGAGACCACTTCTCAACCACCTCGCTAAGTGCACCCTTACTGTCTAAAACAAATTTTGTTTTAAATTGCAAATCATCAAACTTCTTTGTAACAAAAATTTCATCGTCCGAAATAGTCTCTTGCATCCCACCCTTAAATTCCAGAGAACCTTCTTTTGTCATATAATCTTCTCTTTTTGTGTCAAGTACATCAGCTATCCCCTGGCCAGCTTCAATAGATAGTTTATAATCTGAGTCCGAGCTAAGAGTTTTCAAAAAAGAGGTATATTCTTGCCCAGCCTCATTATATCTGCCCTGAAGAACCAAATCTGCAGCATTAATTGTTGCATCAGAGTATGCGAGCAAATCTTTTGTTTCAGTCAAATCTAATACTAACCCCATATCCCCGCTATCTCGCGCTGTTTCAATTTGGTCATTAAGAGTTTGAATTATGTTTTGTCCGCTTACTTCATATTTGTTTTGTGTTGTATCAATCCCCATCTCGTTTTCGATATCCTCGACAAGCCAAGAATACGAATCTGGACTGCTAATACCCCAGTCAATACCCTCTGCCTCTTGCGGGCTAGTGCTGATAAGAAATTGTTCGCCGTCATAATTCCAAAACGAAGGAGAATCTTCTAAATTATTGCTTTCGATTGCATTTTCTCCAATAAGCGGGCTAAAAGAGTAAGGTGAGAAATCCTCACTTAAAATATCACCCCCGAAATAAAAAGGAAGCTCTTCTTGTTGAACTTGCGGAACTTCTTGAGCAAGATAATACGGAACATTTTCAGAAACTCCTAGCAGATTATTTTGAGTTTTAATCTCAACTAAAGCTGAAGAAGATTCACTAGGCGAGTTCTGCGAAACAAAGATTCCCGTTTCTGGCTGAGACTTTGTTGCTTCAGAGTTATAGAATGAATCGCCAAAAGTAAGAACATTCACCCCCGCGTCAGTATCAAAAAGGTTATAAAAATCATCAAATCCTTCGCCTTGCAAAGAGGCATATCCCTCTGTTTCTAATGGGCTTTGAAAATTATCTTCTTGGTAAAACCAAGACTCAAAGTCATCCCAGTAGTCCTGTTCATTCCCATAATACAACCCAGGGTCCCAAAAATAATCAAACTCCCCATAAGCATTTACTAAAGAAATAAAGAATGAAGTTGCCAGTAAAAGAATAAATAAAAATTTAAATTTTTTCATCTTGCCCCCCCGCGGTGTTCTTATCTATGTCAGTTGTATTAGTTCTTACTTCACTGAACATCTGTTTTTTTCTTAGTTTTATGCGTCTAATTAAATAAAAAACAAGCACAATAATGCCTAAGAGCAAAAAGAAGACTATAGAATAAAAAATAAATCTTTTTCCTTTGGTGTCGAGTTTTTCTCTGGTATTGAAAAGTTGGCTTCCAAGAAAAGAACTTTTGCACTTCGTGTCATCTTTTATCAAAGTCTGAAAATTATCGCAATAGAGATTCCTTTTTTTAGAGCATTCCCCTATGAATGTTCCATCATCGCAAGATTTTTTACAAGAGCCATCTTTCTGGCAGGCACTCTTGCTCGGGCACCCACAGTCATCAGCTGTTCCAACTTTTTGGTCAGCTCCAAAACAGTATTCCATTCTTAAAACGCCTTGAGAATCAATGAAATGAGGCTTTGTAGGAGAGCATTTGCCTTCCATTGCAAAAACACCGCCAATTCCAAAAAAGACCAAAGCGTTTACTAATAAAATAAGTCTCAGCAAGGGTTTCATCTTATTCCCCCCCATGTCAGATTTATACTTCTTCCAATAAGATGAGCATTTAAATTAATCTCTTCTTCTCCAGATATCAAAATAATTATTTTTTTCGAATTTGATAGATTAGAATATCCCAAGCTAATGTTGAGGGCTTTTATGCTATAATTATAAGAAGCAAAAGGAATGTAATTTCGGTCTAAGAAAGAATTTTTGTTTGGTTCAATAAATGCTGCTGCTTGCCAGCTACCATTTTGTCCAAACATTTTATAGATAATAAAGTATTCTTCATTATCAGACCTGTCTGTCCAGCTTATATTAATTCCAACTCCGTTTATAAAAGAAAGATTAGTTAGAATTGGTGCATTAATCAGTCTATTGAATACTTTTTCAGAATTTTCATAAAGTTGAGAGTCATAGAGGTTTTTTATTTCGATGTCAGACAATACTTTATTACCGAGCAAGATTTTGCTTGCCTTTCCATTAAAAAAACGATTTAATCCTGAGCCTCAATCACTTCCTATGCATAAATCTCCGGAAGTGCCTAATGTTCCAGGAATATTCAAACTATTGATTAATTCTCCGTTTTTATACAGCTTCATATAATTTCCATCGTAAGTTGCAATCCAGTATTCCCATTTTCCTAATTCGATTTTTTTGTCACTGGGAGCACCAATGCCTCGCCATCTGCCGTTAATAAAAGCATAAAAACTGACCTTGCCGTCTTTCCAAGGATGCAAAATAAAAGAGTCTCTTTTTGAAATCCAGCTGCTAGTAATTTCACTTCCTTTCGATATTAAGCTTTCTGTGTTGAACCATCCTCCGATTGAAATTTTGTTTTCATAACTAAATTCAGAAGCAGGCACTTCAACAGAACTATCTAAGCCATTAAAAACAGCAAATTTACTCTCTAGTTCAGAGCCAAATTCTACATTCCTTAAAACTAACGAAGCATCATTAATCTCTCTTTTGAAGAATGAATCTTTTTGCTTGTTATAAAGTGCTCTGACTTCATCCTCGTTCAAAGTATTTTTCCTTAAGATAATTTCATCTGCGCTTCCATTAAAAAAACGATTTAATCCTGAGCCGCAATCACTTCCTATGCATAAATCTCCGGAAGTGCCTAATGTTCCAGGAATATTCAAACTATTGATTAATTCTCCGTTTTTATACAGCTTCATATA
>Ga0233423_10001004_pt1 | contig 14240 bp, 12 predicted proteins | sample Watercolumn_Mata_FD_180713 | JGI IMG/M metagenome (GOLD analysis project Ga0233423, IMG submission 180713) | Freshwater microbial communities from Lake Matano, South Sulawesi, Indonesia - Watercolumn_Matano_2014_112_MG | ecosystem: Environmental > Aquatic > Freshwater > Lake | place: Indonesia...
AAAGAAAAATTTATTAAAAAAGCTCAAATAATAACTGAAATAAGAAAATACCTAAGTGAAAATGGTTTTATTGAAGTAGATACGCCCGTTCTACAACCTCTTTATGGTGGGGCAAGGGCGAAACCATTTAAAACAAAACACAATGCTTTAGGTATGGATTTTTATTTAAGAATTTCCCCAGAGCTTTATTTAAAGCGTTTGCTTGTAGGCGGCTTTGAAAAAGTATATGAAATGGGAAAATGTTTTAGAAATGAAGGAATAGACAGATTGCATAATCCTGATTTTACAATGTTGGAATTTTATTGGTCTTATGCAGATTATAAAGAATTAATGAAATTTACAGAGAAATTTTTAAGCACTATTATTAAAAGGGTTTTTGGAAAAACATTTATTGAATATCAAGGCCAAAAAATTAATTTTAAAACTCCTTGGAAAAGAATAGAATTTTTAGATTTTGTAAAAAAAGAAACAGGAATTGATTATGAATCTCTTAGTAGAGATGGTTTGGCTAAAGAAGCTGTAAAGCTTGGGATAAAAGTAGAGAAAACAATGAATAAACCGGAAATTATTGACGAAATATATAAGAAAACCTGCAGGCACAAACTTCAAAACCCAACTTTTTTAATTCATCATCCAGCTGGTTGGTTTCCATTGGCAAAATCTTATGAAAAAGATGATAGAAAAACAGCTAATTTCCAAGTGATTGTCGCTGGTTGGGAAATAATAAATTCATATTCCGAATTAAATGATCCAATAGAACAAAGGAAAAGATTAACTGAACAAGAAAAGTTTTATAAAGAAGGACTAGAAGAAGCGCAGAGAATTGACGAGGACTTTATTGAGGCATTAGAGTATGGAATGCCGCCAGCAGCTGGCTGGGGAATGGGAATAGACAGATTTGTGGCTTTGCTGACAAATTCGCACAGTTTGCGTGAAGCGATTTTATTTCCAGCAATGAAGAAGAGGGAATAGTATTGAGCATTAAGTATATCCGCTAGTTGGCGGAAAAAACTATGATTGATATAAAAATAATCAGGGAAAATCCTGAAAAAATAAAAGAACTTTGCGAAAAAAGAAACAAAATAGTTCATGTTGATAAGCTTTTGGATTTGGACAAGCAAAAAAGAAAACTTTTGCAGGAAATAGAAAAAATCAGGGCTCAAAAAAACAAAGCCAATAAAGAAATTATAAGCGCCAAAGAAAAAAGCGAAAAAGAAGCAATAATTTCAAAAATGAAGGAAATTGACAAGGCTGGCGATGAAATGGAAAAACGACTCAAGGAAATTGAAAAAGAATTCAAAAATTTAATTTATAAAATCCCTAATATTTTAGCTGATGGAGTTCCAGAGGGCAAAGACGAAAGCAAGAATGTTGTTGTAAAAAAAATAGGAGAGCCAACAAAATTTTCTTTTAAACCTAAAGACCATGTGGAATTGGGTGAAAATTTGGGAATTATTGATATCAAAAGTGCTGCCGAAATTTCTGGGGCAAGATTCGATTATCTAAAGGGAGTAGCAGCTTTGCTGGAATTTGCCATTATTCAATTTACTCTTGAGACACTGACTTCCCAAAAAATTATCAAAAAAATAGCCAATTCAATTGCCAAAGGATACAGCGACAAAGTGTTTATCCCAGTTGTACCACCTGTTATGATTAGACCAGAGATTTTTGAGAAAATGGGGAGATTATCAGATGAAGATAAAGACGAAAGGTATTATTTGCCAAAAGACGATTTATATTTGATAGGGAGTGCCGAACATACTCTCGGACCCTTGCATATGAACCAAATTTTGGAAGAAAAAAACCTACCCATAAGATATCTCGGTTTTTCAACCTCATTTAGAAGAGAAGCTGGCTCTTATGGCAAAGATACCAAAGGAATTTTAAGAGTTCATCAGTTTGACAAACTTGAAATGGAATCTTTTTCAACAAAAGAAAATTCTTTAAAAGAACAGGAATTTTTTGTCGCAATTCAAGAATATCTGGTCCAAGCACTTAAAATTCCTTATCAGGTTGTTGCAATTTGCACTGGTGATATGGGTGCTCCAGATGCCAGACAAATTGATATTGAATGTTGGATCCCGAGCCAAAACAAATATAGAGAAACTCACACCGCTGATTTAATAACCGATTACCAAGCAAGAAGATTAAATACAAAAGTAAAAAGAAAATCCGGAATTCTTGAATTTGCGCATATGAACGATGCTACTGCTTTTGCGATAGGAAGAATTTTAATAGCCATTTTGGAAAATTACCAACAAAAAGACGGCTCAATTTTAATTCCCAAAGTTCTTAGAAAATATCTTGGCAATAAGAAAAAAATTCAATGTCAAGAAAAGAAATAAAAATAAACAACCAGCCGATAAGTTATCTGGAGTTTGAGCCCCAAAAAGAAAAACCTCGGGGTTGTTTTTTAATTCTTCACGGTTGGGGTTCAAAATCGGAAAAATGGGAACAAGTCGGAAATTTATTAAGCGAGACAGGATTCGGGGTTATAGTTCCGGATTTGCCTGGCTTTGGCGAGAGCAGCGATTTAACCATTCCTTGGTCTCTGGATAATTTTGCAGATTTGATAGATAAATTCACAGACTTTTTGAAAATTGAAAAATTTTATTTATTAGGCCATTCATTTGGAGGAAGTTTAGCGATCAAATGTTCCTTGAAATTTCCTTATAAAATAGAAAAAATGTTTTTAGTGGCAAGTTCGGGCATCAGAAAAAAAACCCTAAAAAAAAGGTGCCTCTTTTTTGTTTCTAAAATTTTCAAAATATTTTCATTTTTGCCTTTTTACCAATTTTTCAGAAAAGCTTTTTACAAATTTATTATAAAAAAGACAGATTATGTAAATATCAAAAATAATATCCTCAAAGAAACATTTTTAAAAATAATTCAGGAAGATTTGACTGACTTAATGGAATATGTAAGTTTGCCAACAATAATAATTTGGGGCAACAAAGACGATTTTACATCAATAAAAGACGCTTATTTAATGAATAAAAAAATAGCTAATTCCAAACTAATTATTATTCAAGACGCAGACCATTATTTATACAGGAAAATGCCTGAAATTTTAGTGAAAAATATTAAGCAAAATATTATAGAAAGATAGGTAAATGTGGAAAATCTGTGGATTTTTAAAAAATATTATCAAAAAACCCTTATTTTATAAGGGTTTTTTGATTATAAAAACCAGTGGTTTTAATTGTTTGACTGGGATAGAGAAGTGGAATAAGATGTAAGTGAGGTGGAGGCTTGTGGAAAAATATGGGGAAAACCCAGATTTTCTGTGGAAAACCCTTTATACTTCACATACTTCATACTTCATGATTGATACTTTATACCCAGTTTTATGTTCATAGGCGAATATTTGCACAATTTAGATGAAAAAAAGCGCCTGTCAATCCCTTTAAAATTCAGGGCAAAAATAGGCAAAAAAGCAATTATTACCAGAGGACTGGATAATTGTTTGGTTTTATATCCAGCTGCTGAATGGCAGAAATTGGCTGAAAAAATCGGTTCTTTGCCAACAAGCCAAATAGATGCCAGAGGATTTGCCCGTTTAATGCTTGCTGGGGCAATGGAAGTTGATTTTGATTCATTAGGAAGAGTTTTAATACCTGATTATTTAAAAGATTATGCAGAATTAAAAAAAAGCATCAAAGTAGTCGGTTTATTCAACAGAGTTGAAATTTGGGATGAGGAAAAATGGGAAAAATACAGAAAGAAAATTGAAACATCAGCCGGAGATATTGCCGAAAATCTGAAAGAATTGGGAATTTAAAAACCAAAATATGCACAAACCGGTTTTATTAAAAGAAGTGATTGAAAATCTGAATTTGGAAAAGGGGGGAAGGGCAATTGATTGTACTTTTGGTCAGGGCGGGCACACTTTCGCGATTTGGGAAAAAATAAAACCAACAGGCAAAATTCTGGCTTTTGAAAGAGACCCGGTTTTACAGGAAAAAGGAGTTGAAAAAATAAAAGAGCTGGGGTTGGATGAAAAAATAGTTTTAAAAAATGCCAACTTTGTTTTTTTGGAAGATGTTACGAAAAAAGAATTTGAGAAACCGCAAGCAATTCTTTTTGACCTTGGATTAAGCAGTTGGCATTTGGACGAAAGCAAAAGAGGATTTAGTTTTAAGGGTTGCGAGCCGTTAGATATGAGGTTTAATCCTTTTGGCGACGAATTGACTGCTCACGAGGTCATAAATAAATGGGCAGAAGAGGATTTAGCAACTTTTTTCAAAGAATTGGGAGAAGAACGATTTGCGAAAAAAATTGCTGAAAAAATAGTTGAGGAGCGAAAAAATAGGACTATTGAAAACACCAGCCAACTGGTTGAAATAATAAAAACAGCAGTACCAAGCTGGTATTGTGGCAAAAAAATCCACTGGGCAACAAGAGTTTTCCAAGCAATAAGAATTCTTGTGAATCAGGAACTGGACAGTTTGGAAAAAACTCTGCCGCAAGCAATTGAAATTTTGGACAAAGGCGGAAGATTGGCAGTAATTTCTTATCATTCCTTAGAAGACAGAATTGCCAAACATTTTTTCAAAAAAGAAGCTGAAAAAGGAATAATAAAAATTTTAACAAAAAAACCAATAATTCCGAGTGAGGAAGAAAAGGAAGAAAATCCTCGTTCAAGGTCAGCAAAATTAAGGGTTATAGAAAAAATTAAATAAGAATTGCTATGTTTTTTGTGAAAAATTTAAAAGAAAAAATAAATATAAGGTTTTTTAAAACCCTAATCAGTATTCTTTTTATTATTTCTCTTGGTTTTTACATATTTCTAGAAACATCTTACACGGTTAAATCCTATTATCTTTCCAGTTACCAAGAAAAAATCGCGGGCCTAAATGAAGATTTGACCGGCCTTGAAACAAACTATTCAGAAACCCTAAAATTAGATAATATAGAACAAAGAGCAACAGCGCTGGGTTTTGGAAAAATTGAAAAAGTAAAATTTATCAAGGCATACAGCACGGTTGTAAAAAGGGATTAAAAGAATTCCTATGAGCCAAAGAATTAATTTTGTTTTAGTTCTTTTTATATTGTTTTCAGCGGTTTTAATTTACCGCTTATTTTATTTGCAGATTCTTCAGGGAGAATTTTATTTGGCTCTTGCCAAGGGCCAGAGGACTTCTTTTCAGGAGATAAAAGGGGACAGAGGCAAAATTTTTTTTGAGGACAAAGAAGGAAATTTGTATCCTGCCGCAATAAACAAAGACATTACCTATGTTTATATTTGCCCGAAAGAAATTGAGGAAAAAGCCACCTCCGTCCCGCAAAACGGGACTTCGGCGAGCCAAGTGGAAAAAACAGCAGAATTTTTATCGGAAAAGTTGGCAATAGAGAAAAAGGAGATAATTGATTTAATAAATAGAGATAGCTTGTTTGAACTTATTGATAATAATGTTGGAGAAAAAATTGCAGAAGAAATAAAATCTCAAAAATTAAAAGGTGTTTATTTGGGACAAAGGAAATCAAGATTTTATCCCTTTGAAACAATGGCATCCAAAATTCTGGGTTTTGTTGATGCTGACAGCGATGGGAATTACGGGATTGAGGGATATTACAATGAGGTTTTAAGAGGCCAGGAAGGTTTTTCAGAGGAAGAAAGAGGAATGGGTGGCAAAATAATTTTTTTCAATTCTGAAAGTTTCAAAACTTCGGAAGCTGGCATTGATTTGGTAAGCACAATTGATTACAACATCCAATATCAAGCTGAAAAAATTTTGGGGAAAACAATAGAACAAACTGAATCAGAAAGCGGATTAATAGTTGTTTTAAACCCGCAGAACGGGGAAATCAAGGCCTTGGCAAATAGCCCCAATTTTAATCCCAATCTTTATTTTCAGGAAGAAATGAAAATTTTCCAGAATGATGTGGTCCAGAAAATTTTTGAACCTGGCTCTGTTTTCAAGCCCTTTACAATGGCAGCTGGATTGGATTTGGGGAAAGTTAAACCAGACACGAAGTATACTGATAATGGAGTTTTAAAATTCAAAGGAGGTGTGATTTATAACTATTCAAACAGGACTTACGGCGAGCAGACAATGACCAATGTTTTGGAAAAATCAATAAACACTGGCGCTGTTTTTGTTGAGCAGGCGATTGGAGAAAAAAACTTTATTGACTATATTAAAAAATACGGGTTTGAAGAATTGACTTCAGTTGATTTGGTTGGTGAAGTTTTCTCTAAAAACAAAAATTTGGAAACAGGCAGAGACATCAATTTAGCAACAGCTGCTTTTGGACAAGGAGTTGAATTGACGCCCATCCAATTGTTGCAGGGATTCTCGGCATTGGTAAATGGGGGAACAATATGGAAGCCACACATTGTTAAAAAAGTCATTAACCAAAACAATGAGGAAAAAACAATTGAACCAGAGCTGAGAAAGTCAGATGTTATAAAAAAAGAAACCAGCGAAAAACTAGTTGAAATGCTGGTAAGCGTTGTTGAAAACGGTTTTGGCAAAAAAGCAAGGGTAAACGGCCATTACATTGGCGGAAAAACCGGGACAGCTCAAGTACCTTGGACTGCTTTGGGAATTGAAAAAGCCGGCTATTCGGATAAAACAGTCCAAAGTTTTATAGGATTTTTTCCTGCCTATAAGCCGCAATTCTTGATTATGGTTAAATTGGACAATCCCAATACAAAAACAGCAGAATATTCGGCAATCCCAGCTTTTCACGAATTAGCAGAGTACATAATAAATTATTACCAAATTGCGCCAGAATACTAGAAAGCGTAAAATGCAAAGCGAAAAGTGCAAAATAAAAGAATTAAAAAGATTATTTGGATTTTGACATTTGATTTTTTACTTTGTTTTGCATTTTGCGTTTTGCACTTTGCGCTTTTTTCCTTTACTTTTTTTATAGATATGTTACAATTTTAATAAAGGAGTGGATTATGAAAACACTGGAAGAACTCTTTGGGGTAGCGGAAGACGAGGGCCTCTCTTTAAATGAGAGGTATGAAGCCATAAATACGATTGAACGAAAACTAAAAGGAGACAAAAATCGTACCAAGGGCTCGGTTTTCCGTCTGGTTGGAATTTGTGTTGGCCTGGGAGAAAGTACTCCTACTATTCAAAGGATTTTGTCGTTGACCCCTGCGGGAACAGATTTCCAACCGCTGAAAAAAGAATAACCTCTTCAAGTTCCTTTATTGACTGGATAAAATTATCCAGTCAATCCTATCTTTGGAGGTGAAGAATTACGACAACTACAATTGAGATAAAAAAGGTTTTAGAAATACAGACAAACCGAGTAGGAAGATTTAGTTATTGCGTCATTATTTTTACCGACGGTGAAAGAATATGTGTGAGTCGGAAAAGGATTGTTTTTTATAAGTCAGGCTCAATAGTTTTGGTTTTTAAAGACAATAAAATTCCCAAAAGAACTGAGGTAGTTGATTCCGGCATAACAACTGAAGAAATTGCCCAACTCAACCCCAATGCACAAATTATTGATAAAAGACCCACAGCAACAAGATAATTTTTTTCTTGTTGTCTTTTTTTATTAAAATATGGTAAAATTTATTAAAATATGGTAAAATACAAACAAAGGGGTGTGTGATGGTTATGGCGGTTCCGTCGTGGGTCTTACTGTTCGTTATTATGACCTTGCTTATTATTGGACAAAACAGCCCAATAATAGCGGCATTGTTTTTGGGAGCTTTGAGTGCAGTTTTTTTGGTTGGCGGTTTGGCCACTTCATCGGGTAAAAAGATATTACAAAAAATCATTGAATTTTTTGTTGAAATTTTGTTTTTTTAGTATTTTTACTATATATTTTTCTTATTTTTTTAGCTTTTATTTCTTTAGTCTCTGGGGTTTATGATTTTTCTCTTTTTTGCTTTTTGGTTTGTTTAGTTTTTTTTCCTATCATCCTTTTTGGGGTTATTTAGGCTATTTAGGCAAATGAAGGGATGTTAATTATTTATCTCGGCTTAAATAAAATATTTTCAATAAGCCGAGTTTTTTTATATAATACTCAAATGAATAAAAAGGTTTATTTTATTGGAATTGGCGGAATTGGTATCAGCGCTTTGGCGCAATATTACCTTGCAAATGGTTGGCAAGTTTTTGGTTCTGATTTGGTTAAATCCGGAACAACCGACAACCTGAAAAAGCTTGGCGCCAGAATTTGCATTGGCGAAAACGCTAAAAATATTGAAAATGACATTAAAAAAGTAATCATAAGCCCTGCCATTAAAGAGCAAAACCCAGAATTAAAAAGGGCTAGGGAATTGAAAATTCCTGTTCAGACCTATCCAGAAGCTCTTGGTGATTTGTCGCAAGAAAATTTCACAATCGCGATTTCAGGAGCGCATGGAAAAAGCACCACCACAGCAATGGTTGCCTTGATTTTAATTGCCGCTGGATTAGACCCAACGGTTGTTGTTGGAACTAAATTAAAAGAATTTGGCAATTCCAATTTCAGAATTGGAAAATCTAAATATCTGGTTATTGAGGCCTGCGAATATGAGGACTCTTTTTTAAATTATCTGCCGAAAATCGGAGTTATTACCAATATAGATAAAGAACATTTGGACTATTTTAAAAACCTCAATGGCGTTCTTAATTCGTTTCAAAAATTTGTAGCAAAAATCGGTAAAAACGGAGTTTTGGTTTTAAATGGCGAGGACAAAAACATAAAAAAACTGAAAAATTTAAACATCAAAAAAATTTATTTTTCACTGAAACAAAAAGAAGCTGAAAAAATACGACAAATACTTAAAGTTCCTGGCGATTACAATATTCGCAATGCTTTGGCAGCTTTATCTGTTGCTAGAACCCTGAAAATACCTGATAAGGTTTCTTTTTCAGCGCTTTCCGAGTTTCAGGGAACCTGGCGAAGATTTGAAATTGAAGAAAAAACATTTAAAAACAAAAAATTTACCTATATTTCCGATTACGCCCATCACCCGAATGAAATTAAGGCAATGCTAAAAGGCGCCCGCGAAAAATATCCCGATAAAAAAATTTGGTGTATTTTTCAACCCCATCAATATCAAAGGACGCATTATTTATTTAAAGATTTCGTTAGTGTTTTCCCAAAAGCGCCTGTTGATAAACTGATTTTAGTGCCGATTTACAGCGTTTTTGGCCGTGAAACAAATGAAATTAAGAAAAAAGTAAATTCATCCAAATTAGCTCAAAAAATCAAGGAAAAAACAGCAGCAAATAAGGTTTTTTATAAAAATTCATTGGAAAAAGCTGCTGAATTTATTAAGACAAATTTGAAGGGCGGAGAAATTGTTATTGCCATGGGGGCTGGCGACATTTACGATTTCAAAAAATTGATTTAGAATAATTAAATATGGAAAATTTGTTTTTCTTGGCGGCAAATTTTTTAATTATTTTTCTTTTTATTGTTTTTTATTTTTTCCTCGATGAAAATCTCAAAAGAAAACAATTCAAAAAATCTCTAAATTATTCTTTATTTTCCGTAAAAATTCCTCGGAGAAAGTTAGACCCTCAAAAAGATGCCAGAAAAGAAGAAAAAGAATGGATTTCAAGAATGGAGCACTTTTTCACCAGTTTAACTTTTCTTAAAAAACCCCAGTGGTTGAATCCCGGTCAATGGCTGACTTTTGAAATTGCAAAAGTGAAAAAAGAAATAAGGTTTTTTGTTGCCAGCCCGACGGAAATAAAAGAACAGATTGAAAAGCATATTTACAGCTTTTTTCCGGAAGCGGAAATTTCAGAATTGCCGCAGGATTATAATATTTTTTCCAGCGAAGAAATGACAATTGGCGCATATTTAAACCTGAAAAAACCTTTTATTTTGCCGATAAAAACATACACACAACTGGAAACTGACCCGATTTCAAACATTACTCACGCTCTAACTAAACTTGAAGAAGACGAAGAGGCAATTATTCAGTTTGTTATTCAGCCTGACACCAAAAAGTGGAGAAAAAGGGCTGAGGAAATCCTGAAAAAAGTTGAAAAAGGCGATTCTTTTAAAAAAGCATATTCCAAAACTTCTCTCTGGAGCAGGTTTTTTTCAGCAATTTTACCGGAAAAGAAAGAAAGTCCGAAAGAAATGGAAAAAAAACAAGAGGAAATGAAAACACCAGATAAGGAAATGATTGAGTGTTTAACCAGCAAACTCTCAAAAGATGCGTATTTAACCTCCATAAGAATTATAATTTCACTTCCTTCAATGAAAAAAGAAAAAGGTGAAACTATTTTAGAACAAATTGCAGGTTCTTTTGAACAATTTTCAACACCAAAGCTAAATAATTTTTATTTAATTAAACAAAAAGGCAGGCCATTGGAAGACCTTGCTTTTAAAATTTCTTTTCGCATTCCTCAAAAAAAATTTAACTCAATTTTTTCAATTGAAGAGTTAAGTTCTTTATTCCATTTTGTCAGTTCTTTTACAGCAACGCCCCAGGTTGAACGTCTGGAAGCAAAAAAAGCTGCTCCTCCGACAAATCTGCCAAAAGAAGGACTTTTGCTGGGTTTTAGCGATTTTCGCGGCCAAAAAAATGATGTCAGAATTGGAAATGATGACAGAAGACGTCATTTATATGTTGTCGGACAGACTGGCACTGGTAAATCCGCATTTCTTTCTAATTTAATTGAACAGGATATTAAAAATGGTAATGGTATTGGAGTTTTGGACCCGCATGGCGATTTGATTGACAATGTTTTGGGGAAAATTCCGAAACCAAGAGTAAAAGACGTTGTTTTGTTTAATCCGGGAAATTTGGAAAGGTCTATTGGTTTGAATATGCTGGAATACAGCCCAAAATTTCCTGAGCAAAAAACATTTATTGTTAACGAACTGATAAAGATTTTTGACAAATTATACGATTTGAGGCAAACTGGCGGGCCAATGTTTGAACAATACACCAGAAACGCTCTAATGCTTTTAATGGACGACCCAAATGAAACCTATACTTTGATGGAAGTTCCGAAAGTTATGGCTGATTCGGAATTCAGGCACAGGTTGCTGGCAAAATGCAAAAACATTTTGGTAAAAGAATTTTGGGAAAAACAGGCGGAAAAAGCTGGCGGCGAAGCATCACTGGCAAATATGGTGCCCTACATTACCTCCAAGTTTGACACCTTTATATCTAACGACTATATGAGGCCAATAATCGGGCAAACAAAAAGCACTTTTAATTTCAGGGAAATAATTGATAACAACAAGATATTCTTGGTTAATTTAAGCAAAGGAAGGTTAGGAGAAATGAACAGCGCGCTTTTGGGCCTTATTATAACCGGAAAACTGGCAATGGCAGCTTTTTCCAGAATTGACACGCCGGAAAAGGAAAGAAAGGATTTTTACCTCTATTTGGACGAGTTCCAGAATTTTGCGACTGACACCATTTCCACAATACTTTCAGAAGCGCGAAAATACAAATTATGTTTGAATATCTCACATCAGTTTATCGGACAATTGCCCGAACTTATAAAAGCCAGTGTTTTTGGCAATGTCGGAACAATGATTTCTTTTAGGGTTGGCGCAGAAGACGCGGAGTTTCTACAAAAGCAATTTAGCCCTGTTTTTGACGCCCAGGACCTGATAAATATAGAAAATTTCATTGCATATGTTAGAATGATGATAGGCGGGCAAATTTCCCAGCCATTTAACATAAAAACCTATCCGCCTTCGGAAAGCGACAAACAACTGGCGCAGGATATTAAAGATTATTATGCCTTGACTTTTGGCAGGGATGCAAAAATAATTGAGCAAGAAATTGAGCAAAGGCGAAGAACTATGTGATTTCCGTTGTTTTTTAAAAGTGGTTGTTATATAATAAATAAATTAACCCTCCCAAGTTTTTGGCTTGAACGGAGCGGTTAACGTCAAAAAATTAAAAATAAAAATATGGAAAAACCGAATCAAGTAAATAAAGAGCAAGAACCTACTAAGGAACAAAAGGAATTGTTTACTAAATATCGTGGAAATCTCATAGCCTTAATGATAGGAGAACGAGGAGGAGAAACCCCTGTAAACGAAGAAGAAAAACAAAGATTAATTGAGAGGTATGGTAAAGATTTCATTGATCGTTGTAGGGAGATTCGAGATCTCCGGAATGGTCTGCTACACTCAGATGATTTGGACTTAAGAGTGTGGAAATTGGTAAATTTATTTGGCGTAGAAGCTGCTGAAAAAGAAGAAAACGCAGCTATTGAAGAAAGCCTCCGAATTCTTAAAGAAAAGCTGGATAAAGGTGAAATTAATCCTGTTTTCTATGAACATAAAACCCAGAGATTAAGACAAATACAAGACAGATTAACACAAGGGCAAGGCCAAGGCCAAGGCTATGGAGGAATTTTGGATTTACTTTATGGTAAATCTCCAAAAACTGAGGAAGAACCAACAACTTTTGAGACACCCGAAGGGAAGCAACCTAAACCAAAAGAAGAAGGAGAAGAAGGACTGATAGAAAAAATTATAAGATTCCTTTCAGGTAAAAAAGAAGAAGTAAAAAAACAAAAAGAGCTTGCTAAAAAACTTGGCGTTGAGGGTGAGATTCCTTCACAAGTAGAAAAAGAGAGAAGTGAAGCCCAAGAAGGCGTTATAAGGACCAATATTGAAGAACAGTCCGAAAAAATCAAAAAAGAAGTTAAAGAATTATCTCCTGAAAAACAAAAATTATATGATAAAATCAAAAAATTGGCAGGCAATAAAAATGTTCAATTAGCATTGGTGGGCGCAGCACTGCTGGGAGGTTCTGCTTTCGTCCTGTTTGCGCCGGTTCTCGTTGGAATGCCTTTATCCAATTTTTTATTCGGACATGCTCTTCTTGTTGGAAGTGGACCAGCTATAGCTGGAACTGCTGCCCATGCCGCTGCTTTTGGAGTAGGGGGTGGTCTTCTTGGTGTTTTTGCTGAAAAACTTTGGGGGAAAAAATCAAAAGAGACAACAGGAAAAGAAGAGGGAATAAAAGAATCAGATAGGGCCACAGAAGAGGCTCCAGAAGGTGCTCCTTTCCAAAGTCAAAAAAGAAAGGCATCTGAAACAGCCCAACAAGGACAACAAAGACAACAAGAAGAAATGCCAAAAGAACCAGAAAAACCTACTGAAACAAAAGAAGCTGAAGAAAAACCAATAAGAACAAATGCGGATATCTTGGAAGATTTTTCAGATGAAGACAAAGAAAGAATACAAGACGCTTTGGCAAAAGCTAGAATTCAAGGAGCGGAAGTAGAAGATTATGATTGGGAAGAACGGTTGGAAAAACAAAAACAAAAAGAAATCTCAACAGAAGAGAGAATAATTGAAGACGCAAAGAATAAAGCAGGAAGAATGGAACAAGACAGGAGCAAATTCTTTACAGGGGAAGATGACTTGGACGCTCCTTCGGTTCCAGAATTTTTGAAGCAGAAGGAAGAACCTAAAGAACCCAAAAAAGAAAAAGGTAAATAAAAATTAAAACAAAAAAATGGTTGCAAAAATAAAAGAACAAATCAAAAACATAGTTGAGGAATTGGGCTTGGAAAGTTTTCCTCTTGGCAAACAAGAAGAAATCGTGATGAAAATCGCTGAGATTGTTTATGATAGAGTTCTTTTAAGAATTTTAACAAAACTAACTGACCAGGAAGCAAGGCAATTAAGCCAATTGATTGACCAAAATAGAAAAGATGATGTTGATAAAATGCTTAAGGGAAAATTCCCTGATTTTGAAGGTTTATTAAAAGAAGAGATAATACTTACCCAAAAAGAATTGATTAGAGGAGTTAACGGCTAAAAAATGAATTTCGAAAAAACAGCAAATCCTGTTGAAGAAAAACCGACTGCGGAAAAAGAAAAACCCCTTGATTTACAAGAAATTTCTGAAGAAATTTCTAACGAAATCATCAAAGGATCACAAGGAAAAACTAGTAATTTTTTTGATATTGAAAGATCAAGATATGAAAAAGGGATAAATTTATCCCACAGGATTACAAAAAGTTTAATGGAAACTGAAGAAAGGGAAGCTGGAAAATTCTGGGATAATTTGGAAAATTCTTTTGGCAATACTTTTAGCGATAAAAATAACGATAAAAAGAAAGATGATTTTTGGAAATTTAAAAGCTGGATTTTATCAACAATAGCTGCTATGAAAATTTTAAAAGAAACTGGTTGCGAGGTTTTTTTAGCCCCGACAAAACTAGATATGGAAAACGGGATTGATCTTATTGCAACAAAAAAAAGAAAAGTTTTTGGTATTCAGTTAAAAGGAAAGAATTTATCTTCTTTACGAACAGAAAGAACAAAAATTGAAGATT
>Ga0233423_10001005_pt1 | contig 14224 bp, 17 predicted proteins | sample Watercolumn_Mata_FD_180713 | JGI IMG/M metagenome (GOLD analysis project Ga0233423, IMG submission 180713) | Freshwater microbial communities from Lake Matano, South Sulawesi, Indonesia - Watercolumn_Matano_2014_112_MG | ecosystem: Environmental > Aquatic > Freshwater > Lake | place: Indonesia...
GGAAATGTTGCCAACACGTACGTTCAAAGCCGCGCAGTTCGGGAATTTGAAAGTACGTGTTGGCAACATTTCCGTCGTCATTGAGAAATATCTCGATCTTGCCGTGCCCTTCAAGACGCGTAATCGGATCAATTGTTATTCTCTGCATGTGCTTCTCCTCATTCCGAAGGATGAAGGATGAAGGCGGAGGGATGAAGGAATTTTTTCATCCTTCCGCCTTCATCCTTTATATTGCCACGCGCTTTTGCTTGCCCTCAGCAACGAGCCGGGCATCCCAAACCGATACAACATTCCGGCGGGGTCAGGAATGCCGTCGAGAATCTTTTCCACTTCGGCGGGATCGCGCGAGTCGATCACCGACGCGACCGCGTTCAGCAAGCGCGCGCCATGATCGGGCGAATCGTCAGTCGCACCGTAACAGCCGACGCACGGCACCGCGGCTTTCGGGCAGACCGCGCCACAACCGCTACGCGTCGCCGAGCCGCAGCACAGAATACCTTGTTCGAGCAAGCAAACAGCGGGATCGGGTTTGAAATCTTGGATGCGCGCAAATTTCTTGATCTGCTTTTCGCCGCGCGTGCGTGTACATTCCTCGCAGACACTTGAATTGCCCGCGCCAATCACAGCACCCGCCGGCGGCAGCTGCGCTTTCCCTTGAACGACTTGGACGACCAGATCAATCACCGCCGCGATCTGATGCGACTCGGGGGGACAGCCGGGCATGTAGTAATCCACCGGCACGACTTGATTGAGCGACTTGACCGCTGGATAGAGCGTCGGAATTGTGACCTTCCCCTCGGGCATCTTGTACTCGGTCTGCGGTCTAATGTCGTCGGGATTGTCTGTCGAAATCGTGCTGAACGCCGTGTCGACCATGGATTGCGTGTTGCTCAGATTGGCGAGTCCAGGGATACCGCCCTGTGTCGCGCATGCGCCGAACGCGACAAGGATCTGTGATTTCTTGCGCAGCAGATGCGCGATATGCTCGTTCTCGTCGTTGCGGATCGCCCCGTTGAACAAGGTCAGCAAGATGGACTTGTCTGCCATGGCTTCTACATCTTTGTATTTCGCGTCCATCGCGACAGGCCAGAACACGACGTCGAAATTCGCGTCCACGTCGAGTATCTTTTCGTTCGTATTCAGCACGGCGATTTCACACCCGCCGCACGCTGCCGCCCAGTACATTGCGAATTTAGGTTTGCTCATGCTGCCACCCCCTGCAAACTCGACGAAGGACGAAGGACGGAGGACGAAAGACCTTCGTCTCGCGAAGCGGTCTTTCGTCTTTCGTCGCTGCCCCAATTCAACGGACCGAGCTTGCGGATTTCTTCGACCATCCGCGTCACCTCGGCGGCAAAGATCGTGCCTTCTGCCGCGCTCGCCCACAGCAGTTGGAGCCGTTGCGGTTCGATGCCCATTTGCGCGAGCATCCGGCGCATCAAGAGAAAGCGGCTCTGTGCTTTGTAGTTTTGCTCGACATAGTGGCAATCGCCGGGATGGCAGCCGCTGATGAGGACCGCGTCCGCGCCGTTGGCGAACGCCTGCAGCACGAACGTTGTGTCAATGCGTCCGGAGCACATCAAGCGGATCAGCCGAATATTCGGCGGGTATTTTAGCCGTCCCGAGCCTGCCGAGTCTGCGGCGCGGTAACTGCACCAGTTACAGGTAAAACCGATTATCACGGGTTCGAATTGTTGAGCCATAGTTCCTCCCTCAGCCGAAGGACGGAGGGCGAATGACGAACGCACAGCTTTCGTCTTTGGTCATTCGTCCTTCGTCATTACGCTGGGACTTTTTCCTCCACGCCCGCGCCATTCCCGCCGACGTTCAGCAGCATCAAGCCATTCAGTTGCGCCATGATTTGTTTGCTGCTGAAGACGGTACCGCTGATCGCGCCGGAGGGACACGCGGCAACGCACGTGCCGCAGCCCTGGCAGAGCGCAGGATTGACTTCGGAGTACGCATGTTGTTCGGCCGTCGCTTCGACATAGTTGATCGCCTTGAACGGGCATTGGTTGTTGCAGATGCGGCAAGCCGAACAGCGTTCTTTGTCAATGCTCGCCCGGATCGGCTCGATCGAGATTTCCTTTTGCTGGATTTTGCCAGCGACGCGTGCCGCGGCGGCAGCGCCTTGTGCCACGGTTGCCGGGATATCTTTTGGACCTTGCACGCAGCCCGCGATCAGAACGCCGTCGGTCATCGTCGCGACCGGATCGAGTTTGGGGTGGCGCTCGATGTACCAGCCCGCCGCGCTGCAGGATATGCCGAAGAGTTTGCCGACTTGCTTGGCGTCGCGGCGCGGCTCAAGCCCGGTCGAGAGAATGACCATATCCACGGGGATGCGCCGCTGTTTGCCGATCAGCGTATCTTCTGCCTGGACAATCAGTTTGCCTTCTTCGCCGGGCAAGCGCGCCGCATCGGTCACTTCGGCGACGCGCCCACGGACAAAGAGGGTGCCTTCGTCGAGGACGCGTTGATAGAATTCGTCATAGTCTTTGAAGACTGTGCGAATGTCCATATAGAAACTATAGACGGTCGCGCCGGTCTTTTCCTTGACCAGATGCGCAAATTTGAGCGACTGCATACAGCAGATCGAGGAACAGTAATTGTTATAGTGCTTGTCGCGGCTGCCGACGCAGTGAATGATGCCGACCGATTGCGGAACTGTCATCCCATCGCGCAAGACGATCTTGCCGCCGGTCGGCCCGCCCGCACTGGAGAGACGCTCGAATTCTAGACTGGTGAACACGTTCGCCAGGCGTCCATAGCCGTACTGCGGAATTCGACGCGGATCGAACGTATCAAAACCGGTGGCGAGGATGATGTTGCCGACCTGGAACGTGACGTATTGGTCTTGCTGCTTAAAGTCAATCGCGTTCGACTCGCAGAACTTTTCGCACGCCTTGCAGGTGCCTTTCTGGAAAAAGGTGCAGTTCTCGCGGTCCAGGACTGGATATTTGGGCACGGCTTGGGCGAACGACTTGTAGATCGCTTTGCGATAGCCCAAGCCCGCTTCGTACGCTTGGTCAATCACTTTCTTTGGGCATTTGTCCTGGCAGACGCCGCAGCCAGTGCATTTCTCCGTGTCCACGTAACTGGCTTTCTTGCGCACGGTCACGGTAAAGTTGCCGACATAGCCATCTACCTTTGTCACTTCGCTGTACGCCATCAAGTTGATGTTCGGATGGTTTCCCACGGAAACCATTTTGGGTGTGAGAATTCAAGCCGAACAATCAAGGGTCGGGAAGGTTTTATCCAGTTGCGCCATCCGCCCTCCAATGGACGGCTCGCGCTCAACCAGGTAGACCGGATTGCCGCCGTCCGCAAGTTCCAGCGCGGCTTGGATTCCGGCAATGCCGCCGCCGACGACGAGGGTCGCGGGGTGGATCGGCAGGCGCATTGGTTCGAGCGGTTCGTGATAGATCACGCGCTCGACCGCGCCGGCGATGATCGCTTTCGCTTTTTCGTCTGCTGCTGCCTTGTCGGTGTGAACCCAGGAGACATGTTCGCGAATCGAGACGAGTTCGCACAGGTACGGGTTCAGCCCGGCATTCTTGCAGGCGTTCCGAAAAGTGGGTTCGTGCAGGTGCGGTGAGCATGCCGCGACGACCACACGGGTCAGCCCCAGTTCCTTGATGTCCTTGCCGATGAGGTCCTGGCCGGGGCTGGAGCACATGAACTTATAGTCGCGCGCGACGACGACCCCGCGCGATTTCAATTGCTCGCCTGCCCATTTTGCCACCGTGGGGCAGTCAACCATGCCATTGATGTTGCTGCCGCAGTGACACACATATACGCCAATTCGGACTGTCATTGTTCTGCCTCCTCACGACCGGGCATAACCGGCAGCGGCAATGCTTCCTTCGGTCGGCGTGCCTTGCGAGCCGGTTTGCCTGCTTCCTCTGCTGGTGGAACTTCCACGCCAATGCGCGCAAGCGCCGCCCGCGCGTCCACGATCTCCGCGCCAATCCCGAGCGTGCGCGCGGTCATTCCGAAAGCCAAGCCCATCATCTGGGTAAAGTACAACACGGGGATGTGATAGTCGGTCTTGTAATACCGATTCATCGCGCCCTGAAAGCCATCCAGATTCATTTGGCACATTGGGCAAATAGTGACGATAATGTCCGCTTTGTAATCTGCTGCGCCTTTGACCAGTCGATGAATCATCGCAAACGCGCTGGCTTCGCTGATTTGAGTCATGTGACCGCCGCAGCAATGCGCTTTCATCGGATAGTTCACTACTTCCGTGCCGAGCGACTGGAGCAGTTTGTCCAACGCCACTGGATATTCCGGATCGTCTGATTGGTCATCTAGTTTGGGGCGGCTGAACAAGCAGCCATAGTATGGCGCGACGCGCAAGCCCTTTAGCGGTTTGGTCACCTTGTCCGCGAGGTTCTTGTATCCAACATCGTTCACGATCACGTCGAGCAGGTGACGCGTCTTGACCGATCCGGGGTCATAGTGCAAGCCGCCTGCCGCGAGCGCCGTGTTCACTTTCTCTGCCAGCGCTGTGTCTTGGGTCAGATACGTATCGGTTTTTGCCAGGTTTAGATAACACGCGCTGCAGGGCGCAACCATTTCGCGCAAGCCATCGGTTTTGGCGGCGAGCGCCAGCGTGCGCGCGATAAGCGAATATGCCGCCATCCGATTCAGCGCAATGTATTCGGTTGCGCCGCAGCAATTCCAATCCTCCACTTCGACCAGCTCGACACCCAGGGGCTTGAGCACGGCTTCCATGGATTGCCAGTACGGATAACCGATTGCGCCTTTTTCCAACGAACAGCCGGGAAAGACACTATACTTCATCCTGCACCTCCCGTGATCTTGGCATCGTCCTCTGCTTCCAATTCTTTCGCTTTCGCCAAGATCGCGCGCAAGCTATCCATCCCGTTGATCCGCTTGGGGGTGAAACTGATGCGTCCTTTCGTCACCATCCCGACCCCCATATCGGCGATCTTGAACACGCCGAAGGGATTGTGCCGGATCATGTGTTGGGACATCAAGCCCAGTTCGAACGAACGTCCAAAGTTCTCTACCCAGAAGATAAAAGTCTTGGAGAAATCGGGCGCAGCGGATTCGTCGAACAGGTTGGACTTGACGGACATTCGCTTGAGTGTGTACATTACATCGGTGACGTGAATGTCTTGGGGACAGCGCACCATACAGTAGTAGCACGAGACGCAGAACCAGGGAGCATTGCTCCGGAGGACTTGGTCTCGCATGCCCGCGCGAATCATCGCAAACAGATTGCGCGGAGTGTGATCCATATCGGGCCCAGATGGACAAGAGCCCCCGCACGTCCCGCATTGGATACACATTTCCAGGTGAGATTTGCCAGGGGTGGCAGCGATCACCTGATCGAGGAACGTCTTGGGTGTTCCATTCGACACAGCTTCGTGCATGAAAAAACCTCCTTCCCAAGTTATGGATTGCGGAAACTAGTGAACCCTGTGCGCCATTCCAGTCAACTTGTCCGGGGAAAAGGGATATGAATGGCGTACAGCAAGAAAGCAATCTCCCGACACACCGAAGGAGCCGCGAGATTGCTTCATCACAAGAGCCAATACCAACGGGCAGAGTGGGCTCGTTGGCAAACCTAGCCCCAAGCCGCTTCGCTTGAGGCGACCACACCGGTATTCGAGCATCTTGATTCTACCTGCTGGGAGTGCTAATCGAGTGACTTGAGGGTCAAAATCAGGTCAAAAATGGCGCGGGGCGAGGGGCCGGCGTCAATAGAACAGGCGAGGAAACTCCTCGCCTGTGTGCGCGTACGCGATTCCCCTGTCTACTTGTTTCCTTGATTAGCGCTTGGTGTATTGCTTCGCTTTACGCGCTTTCTTCAAGCCGGGTTTCTTGCGTTCTTTCTCGCGCGGATCGCGCGTCAGCAAACCAGCTTTGCGGAGTGCGCTCTTGAATGTTGTGTCCGCTGCGAGCAACGCGCGCGCCAAGCCCAATGACACTGCACTGGCTTGCCCGACCGGACCGCCACCCTTGACCTGCGCCGCCACCGTAAAACGCGACTCGTTCTGCGTTGCGCGCAAGGGCGTAGACGCTTCTGTGGCTAAGGAGAAAATGTGAAAATAATCATTCACCGGTTTTTCGTTCACCGTGAACGCGCCGCTGCCCGCAAAGAGGCGCACGCGCGCGACGGCTGATTTGCGGCGTCCCACGCCTTCGTAATATTTCCCAGTAACCATGGCTAGACCTCCAACTTGGTTGGCTTGTGCGCTACGTGCGGATGTGTCGCTTGCGCATACACCTTGAGTTTCTTGAACATCTGTCGCCCCAGACGTCCGTGCGGCAGCATTCCCCACACCGCCGCTTTGAGCACGCGGTCGGGATGTCTTTCCAACTGCGTTCGCAGAATGACTTTTTTCTGTCCCCCCGGATAGCCCGAATGGGAGAAATAGAACTTGACGTCCAATTTTTTGCCGGTCACGCGCACCTTGCCCGCGTTGACGACGACGACGAAATCCCCGCAATCAAGATGCGGAGTGTAGTACGGCTTGTGTTTCCCTTTCAGTACCCGCTCGATCCCCGCCGCGAGCCGCCCCAAAGTCTTGCCGTCGGCATCCACGACGTACCATCCCCGTTTAATATCGGCAGGCGTGGTATTGAATGTTTTCATCTTTCTCCATGACTCTTGTCGGTTGTCAGCGCGAAGCGTGAGCGAAGCAAAGAATCTCGTTGGCGGAACGAGGACACCTGCACTCCCTGGCACTTGCGTTTCCGCCAGGGCAAGTGTGCGTAACTGCAGGTGCAAGTGTGAGACGCTTCGCTCTGCTCAGCGTGACAAGCCCTCATATTTCACTTCGATCAAACACAATCCCTGCGGTGGAACGGAAGGCCCGGCGCGCCGCTGCCAGGCGAGTACCTCGCGAAACTGCTCCACAGTCAGCCCACCTCTGCCGACGAGCAGCAGTGTGCCGACGATGCGGCGCACCATACGATACAAAAAGGCGTTCGCTTCAATCTCGATCACCACGCGCGTGCCCTCGCGCGTCGCGTGCGCACGATACACCTCGCGCACGGTGTTCTCGCCCCGCGGAGGCGTGCCGAACGCGCCGAAATCGTGCTTGCCGACCAAGTATCGCGCGGCGGTATCCATTGCGTCCGCCTCGAGTGGTTCCGGAAAGACGAGCGCGTACCGCGCCGTCAGCGGCGATCGAACTGTCTGATTGTAAATCGTGTACCGATACGCTCGACTGAACGCGCTGTACCGGGCTGAGAAACTATCGGCAACTTGCACCAGCGAACGAATTGCGATATCATCTGGCAAGACTGCATTCAAGGCACGCTGCAAAGCCCCCGGCGGATGATTCCAGGTCGTATCAAAGTGAGCGCCTTGCCCAGTCGCGTGAACACCGGCGTCCGTCCGCCCGGCTCCGATCACGCGGATCTTTGCACCGGTGATCTGGAGCAGCGCGTGTTCTAGTTCACCCTGAACGGTTCGCTTGCGCGCTTGGACCTGGAACCCTTCAAAATCCGTTCCATCGTACTCGATGATCGCAAACAGCCTCATGGTCGTTGGATCACTTGGTGCAACCACACACTTGCACCTGCGCTTACGCACACTTGCCCTGGCGGTAACGCAAGTGCCAGGGAGTGCAGGTGTGATAATGCTGCGGGGTCGGCTACGCACGAAACACACAAACTACTCGGCAAGATCATGTGGATGCACTACTAGTCGCGCGGTCGAACGGACGCAGCCACAACGCGACCCTCAGACTACGGGACTAGGCTTCGCGATCAACCAACTCCATAATCACAACCGGCGCGGCGTCTCCCAGGCGCGGTCCGACTCTGAAGATGCGCGTATAGCCGCCTTTGCGCTCCTTGTAGCGCGGCCCCAAGGTCTCGAACAATTTCTTCGTCACCTTCGGGTCCATGATTGTCTGGGATGCGAGCCGGCGTGCATGCACGTCGCCGCGCTTGCCGAGCGTGATCAACTTTTCGGCGTCGGAGCGAATCGCTTTGGCTTTGGCTTGGGTCGTTTCGATTCGTTCGTGCCGCAACAGTTCGGTGACTAGATTTCGGAACAGGGCGCGGCGGTGGTCTTTGTCGCGGCTGAATGAGCGCCCCGCTACACGGTGTCGCATAACTTATTCCCCTTCACTCGGCGTTTCAGATTCGCTGGATTCCTCCGCCGATGCGGTCAGGTCGGCGGGCGGCTGGATCGTTTCGAGGTAACCCTTGGCTTGGAGTCGTTCCATCAATTCGTCCAACGACTTTTGGCCGAAATTACGAATCGCCAGGATTTCGTCCTTGCCTTTTTGCAGGCGTTCCAATACCTCGCCGACTTTGGTAATGCCGGCGCGTTTCAAGCAGTTGTATGCACGCACGGTCAGTTCGAGTTCTTCGATCGGCGTGTCGTACACGCGGCTCGGAATCTCAGACTCGGGTGCGGCTTCGACTTCCGGTTCGCCCGCGAAGCCGGAGATGAGCGAGAAATGGCGCACCAAAATCCTGGCGGCTTCGGTCAATGCCTCGCGCGGCGTGATCGAGCCGTCACTCCAGACTTCCAACACCAAATTGTCGAAATTGGTCATCTGTCCGACGCGCGCCGGCTCGACGCGAAAGTTCGCTTTCTTGATTGGGCTAAAAACCGCGTCGATTGGAATTTCGTCAATCGGCAATTTGCCGCGTTCCTCGGCGGGCGAATAGCCCTTGCCGCGCTGCACCGTCAAGTCCATTTCCAGGGTGGCGTCGTCGGAGTCGAGCGTGATGAGATGTTGGTCCGGATTGATCAGTTCGACTTGCGCCGGCAGTTGAATGTCGCCTGCCGTGACCGAACCGCGCCCGCGGGCTTCGAGATGCAGGCGCGCCGCCCCTTCAGTGTCGTGTAACTTGAAGCGCAACTGCTTGACATTCAAGACCAGTTGCGTCATGTCCTCTTTGGCATTGGGAATGGGCGTGAACTCGTGGTGCACTCCTTCGACTTTGATGGAGGATGCTGCGGTGCCCGTCAGAGACGCGAGCAGGACCCGCCGCAACGCGTTGCCGAGCGTCACGCCGTAGCCGCTTTCCAATGGACCGATAACAAATTTCCCGTAACTTTTCGATATTGCTTCCGCTTCGATCTTAGGCAAGACTGCTTCCAAGGCGGAACCTCCTATCAGAAGTCAGTAGTCAGAAGTCAGTAGTCAGTAGTCAGAAGTGCCATGGTGCACTAATTGACGCGCGCTTTTCTGACCTGTTTACCTATCTACCTCTCTACCTGATACTTTGACTTTACCGGCTATAGTACTCCACAATCAACTGTTCTTTCAACGGCGTATCAATTTGCTGCCGCGAGGGCAGGTTGAGCACACTGGCGGTAAAATTGGTCGCGTCGAGCGAGAGCCACTCCACCGGCTGGCGATGCGCGAGATCTTTGGCGATCTGTTGAAAATACGCGCTCTTGCGGCTTTCTGCTGTGACGGCGATTTGCGCGCCAGGTTTGACCACGTACGACGGTACCGTAATCTTCTCCCCGTTCACGCTGAAATGCCCGTGCAAGACGAGTTGACGCGCTTGCTTGCGGCTCGTCGCAAAGCCGAGCCGATACACCACATTGTCGAGCCGCGCTTCGAGAAGTTGCAAGAGTGCTGCGCCGGTGACGCCGGCACTTTTCGACGCTTCGCCAAAGTAGCGGCGGAACTGGCGTTCCAGCACCCCGTAGATGCGGCGCGCTTTTTGTTTTTCGCGCAACTGGGTTGCATAGTCGCTCATCTTGCGGCGAAACGAACCGCTCTGCCCGTGTGGTCCGGGCGGGTAACTGCGTCGTTCGACCGCGCATTTTTTCGTGTAACAGCGATCACCCTTCAAATATAGTTTCTCGCCTTCGCGGCGGCACAAAACACATGCCGATCCTAGATATCGAGCCATCCATCCTCCTGACTAGACGCGCCGTTTTTTCGACGGACGACAACAATTGTGGGGAATCGGCGTCGTGTCCGTAATCGAGCGCACCCTCAATCCGGCTTGTTGTAACGCGCGAATCGCCGACTCGCGGCCAGGCCCAGGTCCCTTGACTTGCACATCCACTTCGCGCAAGCCCATTTCCACTGCGCGCTTGGCAGCGTTTTGCGCGGCGATTTGTGCCGCATACGGCGTGCTTTTGCGCGAGCCCTTGAAGCCGCTGGAACCCGCGCTGCCCCATACGATCGCGTTGCCTTGCGAATCGGTAAAGGTGATGAGCGTATTGTTGAACGACGCCTGAATGTAGACGTGCCCGTATGGCACTGCCTTCTTCTCTTTTCTTCCTCCGCGGCGCACCGGTCGCCGTGGCGCGGCGCTGAGTGCGGCAGTGGTTGTCTTTTGTTCTTCCGCCATTGATCCTCCAGAATCTGGATGTTGGAAGTTGGAGGTTGGAATGCTTCGATCCAACTTCCAACGTCCAGAACTTTATTTCTTCGCCTTGCTGCGTTTGCGTCCGGCGACAGTCTTGCGCGAACCGCGCTTGGTGCGCGCGTTCGTGCGGGTGCGCTGCCCGCGCACCGGCAAATTGCGGCGATGCCGCAAGCCGCGATACGCGCCAATTTCCTGCATGCGCTTGATGTTCATCGCGACTTCGCGCCGGAGATCGCCTTCCACTTTGTAGTCGCGATCGAGAATGGTGCGAATGCGCGCCACTTCGACTTCCGACAAGTCCTTGACGCGCACGGCTGGGTTGACCTGTGCGAGGTTCAACACTTCGACGGCGCGGAAAGGCCCAATGCCATACAGATAACGTAATGCAATATCCACGCGCTTGGCGCGCGGCAGATCAACGCCCGCAATACGAGCCATAAGTCCTCCGAACCCTGGCCCTTGCGTTACCGCCAGGGCAAGTGTGAGTCAACTGGTGATTAGCGATGGGTTGACTAATCACTAATTGACTAGTTGACGATCATCCCTGTCTCTGATTATGCTTTGGATTTTCGCACACGATTCGCACGACGCCGCGCCGTCGTATGATCTTACATTTTTCGCAACGCGGTTTCACCGAGGGTCGTACTTTCATCCTGCCTCCGATTTAGTGAACAGTCTGTGGATTGTCTCTACTCACCACACCGTCAAAATGTCCGGTTCTCCGTCCGTAATCGCAACGGTGTGTTCAAAATGCGCTGAGAGTTTGCCGTCCTTTGTAACGACCGTCCATTTGTCGCGCAACACGCGTGTCTCCGCGACCCCTTCATTCACCATCGGCTCGAGCGCGAGTGTCATGCCTGGCTTGAGCAGTGGTCCCCGCTTGTCCTGCCGATAATTCGGGATTTGCGGATCCTCGTGCATCTGCCGCCCGACACCGTGTCCGACATACTGCCGCACCACCGAGTATCCGCGCGACTCGGCATAGTCCTGGATCGTGCCTGAAATATCTTCCAGGTGGTTACCGGCGCGGCATTGTTCGATCGCCGCAGCTAGCGCCCCCTGGGTGGCTTCCATCAGCCGTCTGGCGTTCTCGGAAACCGGACCGACCGGCAGCGTGATCGCGGCATCGCCGACCAAACCTTTAAGTGTTGCACCCACGTCAATCGAAAGGATGTCGCCGGACTGCAGCACGCGCTTTTTGCTCGGAATTCCGTGCACCACTTCGCAATTGATGGATGTGCAGATGGACGCCGGAAATCCGTGATACCCGCGAAACGTCGGCTTGGCGCCGTGTTGGGTGATGATCGTCTGCGCGAGTTGGTCGAGATCGTAAGTCGTCACGCCGGGATTGACCATGCCGCGCAGGATTTGCAGTGTTTCGGCGACGATTCGTCCGGCTTGGCGCATCGTCTCGATCTCGTGCTTCGATTTGATGACGATCACGGAACAACACTTGCCTTGCTACAACGCTTGCACGAGATTGGTGATCTCAGTCGCTACCTGCTCGATGGCATGCTCGCCATTCAGTTCGCCTAACAAGCCCGCCTGGCGATAGTACTCGATCAACGGCGCGGTCTGTTGGCGATACACGTCAAGCCGGCGACGCGCGGTTTCTGGCTTGTCATCCTCGCGCTGGTTCAGCGGGCTTCCATCCTTGTCGCATTTGCCCGCCGCGCGCGGCGGATTGGTCAGCAGATTATACACCGAACTGCACGCCGGACAAGTCCAGCGCGCTGTCAAGCGCTCGATCAAGACCTGATCGCGCACTCGGACGAAAATCACCGCGGCGATTCGCTTGTTCTCGCGTGCGAGCGCTAAATCCAAGGCGCGCGCCTGCGCTTCCGTGCGCGGGAATCCATCCAAGACGACCCCGCGCGCGCAATCGGGGCGCGCGATGCGTTCCATCACCATCTTGATCGTTACATCGTCTGGCACCAACTCGCCCTTGTCCATATAGGACCTTGCCAGCACGCCCAGCGAGGACTGTTTGGAAACATTCTCGCGGAAGAGATCGCCGCTCGAAATGTGGGTCAGTCCAAGATGCGCTTGCAGCACTTGCGCTTGGGTGCCCTTGCCCGCGCCCGGCGCGCCGAGCAGGACGATGTACTTGGCGCCGTTATTTGATGAATCCTTCATAATGCCGCATCACCAACTGCGCCTGCAGTTGCTTCATCGTGTCCAGCACCACGCCAACCACAATCAGCAAGCCGGTGCTGGTAATAATCATCGCCGTCGTTTCCGTCACATCGCGCACGAGGAACGGCAAAATGGCAACCAGTCCCAGAAAGAGCGCGCCGACCAACGTGATGCGCTGCAACACGCCGTTCAGATACTCTTCGGTGCGTTTGCCGGGGCGAATGCCGGGAATGAAACCACCTTGTTGCTGCAACACCTCCGGCAAGTTCTGTTGGCGAAAGATCACATCTGTGTAAAAGAATGTAAAGCCGACCACCATAGTGAAATACGCCAGCCAGTACACAGGACTGTTCTGATTGAACGCGTTCACGATCCAGTTGGCAATGTTCTCCGGCTGTCCCGGCGGCGCGGCAAAGTATCCGGCGATCACGCCCGGAAAGATCAGAATCGAGATCGCGAAAATGAGCTGGATCATGCCCGACGAATTGACGCGCAGCGGAATGTGCGTGCTTTGCCCGCCGTACAATTTTGTGCCGCGCACGCGCTTGCCGTACTGCACTGGCACGCGGCGATGCCCTTCGTTGATGAAAATGATACCGACAATCGTAATGACGGTGACTCCCAAGAAAAAGAGCAGGGAGAGGGGATTCGTTTGCAGCATCTGACCGATCCGCTGCGGCACGCCTGCGACGATCCCGCCGAAAATAATGATCGAGATGCCGCTGCCGATGCCCTGCTCCGAAATCAACTCCCCGAGCCAGATCGCGAAAACTGTCCCCGCCGTCAACGTGGCGATGACCGCCGTCGTTTCGAGCGGATGAGTTGCGAAACCGAAATTCGTCAAGACCGGCGGAGTGCTCTGGGTCAACATCATCGCCTGGGCAAACGCCTGTAACGCGGCGAGCGGGATCGTCGCCAGGTGCGTCCACTGGTTAATCTTGGCGCGTCCGGCATCGCCGCCTTCTTTCCACAATTTCTCCAATGCCGGGACGATGCCCACCGCCAACTGCATAATGATTTGCGCGGTGATGTACGGATAGACTCCCATCGCGACGACGGAAAAGTTCGAAAGCGCGCCGCCGGAGAATAGATCAAGAAAGCCGAGCAATTGGTTGGATGCAAACATCGTATCCAGCGCCTGGCGGTCCACGCCCGGCACCGGAATGTGCGCCGCGAGGCGATAGATGACCAGAATCAACAGCGTGAACAGAATCTTGTGCCGCAGATCCGGCAAGCGCATTGCATTTCGAAGGGCGTCAATCATAAGTCCTCCAATGAGCCAATTGACCAATTTGCTAATGAGCCAAAACGATCACGCGTGACAGTTTGGTTCAGTGGTTCATCGGCGCATTGACTCATTTGTTTATCGTTTCGGCAGTTCCGCCTGCCGCCACAATCTTCTCTTTCGCGTTTGCCGAGAAGGCGTGCGCCTTGACGGTGAGCGATTTGCTCAGCGTACCGTCGCCCAGTACTTTGACGTGATGGGGTTGGCGCACCAGACCGCGCGCGGCAAGGGTTTCCGGCGTTACCTCCGCGCCACCTTCGAACACATTGAGTGCATCCAGATTTACTACCTGGTACTCGACGCGGAAAATATTCCTGAACCCACGTGTGTGCGGCAGGCGGCGCACGAGCGGCAATTGACCACCCTCAAAGTACGGCTTGATACCGCGGCCAGTGCGTGAACGCTGTCCCTTGGTGCCGCGCCCGGCTGTCTTACCCTGCCCGGCGCGGCACCAAGGGACAGCGTTCACGC
>Ga0233423_10001007_pt1 | contig 14220 bp, 11 predicted proteins | sample Watercolumn_Mata_FD_180713 | JGI IMG/M metagenome (GOLD analysis project Ga0233423, IMG submission 180713) | Freshwater microbial communities from Lake Matano, South Sulawesi, Indonesia - Watercolumn_Matano_2014_112_MG | ecosystem: Environmental > Aquatic > Freshwater > Lake | place: Indonesia...
AAGGGTGGCTGGCTTGGGGACTGATCCTTATATGGCTGGGGGGCTGCGGCCCCAGCGCCCTGGAAATGGATTACGGGCGTTCAGTAAGAAACAACATTGCCCAACAGTTGGTCAACCCCCAGGCCGGGTTGGAGGCTAGGCCCAGCACCGGCTTGGACCCCCGGGCCGGGCAAAATGTCATGGAGCGTTACGACAAGAGCTTTAAAGAGAAGGAAACGCCCACCCCGGTTATTCAACCGCTGACCACCGCCAAATGAGCCAGCGGCAGCCGGGAGTAGAAGTGTGGACTTTGAGCAAGGGCGGGGGAACACGTTGGCCTCCAAGCAAGGACCTTCCGGGGGGCGGGTACTAACCCCTTAAGGGTCAACCCCGGACCGGGTGGAAGCTAGCCAAAATTTACCCTAAGGATGAGGCCCAGTTTCAATTTCTGTGCTCAAAGTCGGCATCAGAGGGGAATGACAAGTGCATCCGGAGAGTTTAACCATCTCGGTTCTATCTGGGACCGGCAATTGGAATCCAGACATCCAGACACTTCTGGAGGGCCTGCCCCAACTTAAGGTGTGCGGTCCAACTTGTGATCCTCAGGAATTTTTAGCCCAAAACCAGGGAACCCCGCCGGATCTGGTTTTGGTGGACCTGGATGGCGAAAATGACCTGCCCCAATGGCTGGAACGCCTGACCTTAAGCCTGCCGCAAACTTCCGTCCTGGTATGTTCTCATAACCGCGACGCCAATCTGTTGATCCGGGCCATGCAGATGGGGGTGCGGGAATTCCTGCCGCTACCCCTGAACTGGCAGGACCTGGAGGGTGCGTTGGAGCGGGTGTGGCTTTCCAAAAAGCGGCTGCAACCCGACACCACCCGGCGAGGCCAGGTAATGGTGGTCACCAGCCACAAGGGGGGCTCGGGGGCCACCACCATGGCCATCAACCTGGCCCTGGCTCTGGCCGAATTGCAGCCAAACCCCGTGGCTTTGGTGGACTTAGGTCGGCCCTTTCCAGATGTGGGCAATTTCCTGGACCAGGAAGCCACTTACAGCATCATTGATTTGATCCAAAATTTTGCCAACCTGGACCACTCCTTCATCCAGAGAATTATGCAATCTTACCAGGATAAGCTCTTCATCCTGCATGGCTGCGCGGATTTTAAGGAGCAGGACAGCATTGAGCTGGATGCCCTGGAGAACATTTTCACTTTGCTCCGGAGCTTGTACAAATGGATTGTGGTGGATCTGAGCCACTGGCTGGACGGCCTCTTTGTGCAGGTTTGCAAAGAAGCCGATGTGGTGCTGTTGCTCACGGAGCTCTCCGTACCCGATCTGAGGAACCTGAAAAAGCTCTGGCCCATGCTCCGTGACTGGCTGCCCCTGCAAGAACAGCTCAAGGTGGTGGTCACCCGTTACCAGAAAGGCAGCATTCTACAACTGCGCGACCTGGAACAGGTTATTTATCAGCCGGCCTTTGCCACTTTGCCCAGTGATTACGCTTCGTTAGGGGAAGCGATCACCAAGGGTGATGCCCTGGCCACCGCGGCGCCCCGTTCCAAACTTTACCAGAGCTTTAAACATGTGGCCCATAAACTGATAGAAGCAGCCCCGGGTGCGGAGGAGGACGACATAACCCCCACGCCGGCGGCCAAGCGGAAATTTCGGCTATTTTCCAGAAGAGGAACTTAAGTGGGTTGGCCCAAATACAAAAAAAAGGTCTGGAAAGAGACGACCCCCAAGGGTCAAGAGACCATTGACCTCAAAGTGTTACCCGCCCGGCAAGACGACGGCCGGGAAAGTCGCCTTTATGGAGTCAAAAGCCGTATCCATCACAAACTATTGGAACGTCTAGATATCTGCCAGATGGAAGACCTGGACGATGACTCCCGGGCCAAAGAGATCCGCCAGGCCTTGGGCTACCTGCTGGAAGAGGAGGAAGAGCCCCTAAATATGGCGGAAAAGGCCCGCCTGGTTAAAGAGCTGGAATTCGAAATCCTGGGTTTGGGGCCCCTGGAACCTCTACTGGCGGACCCGGCCATCTCCGATATCCTGGTAAACCGCCATAATCAGGTGTACATTGAAAAGCTGGGCAAGCTGCAGTTGGTGGACGTCCGCTTTCAAGATAATAACCACCTGTTAAAAATCATTAACAAGATCGTCAGCAATGTGGGGCGCCGCATTGATGAGTCCACCCCCATGGTGGATGCCCGGTTGCCGGACGGTTCCCGGGTCAATGCCATCATCGGGCCTCTGGCCCTGGACGGGGCCATGCTTAGCATCCGGCGCTTCGCGGTGCAACGCCCCACCCTAGAAGACCTGGTGCACAAGGGCAGCCTCACCGCGGCGATCGGCGAAGTGCTCAAGGCCATCGCCGTGGCCAAGCTCAACGTGGTCATTTCCGGCGGCACCGGCGCCGGCAAAACCACCATGCTCAACATTCTCTCCGGCTTCATCCCTTCCACCGAACGCATCATCACCATCGAGGACTCCGCGGAGCTCCAGTTGCAGCAGGAGCATGTATGCCGCCTGGAGACCCGGCCGCCCAATGTAGAAGGTAAAGGGGAGGTCACCCAGCGGGAACTGGTGCGCAATTCCCTGCGGATGCGTCCGGATAGGGTCATCGTCGGCGAAGTGCGGGGGGCGGAAGTCATCGACATGCTGCAGGCCATGAATACTGGCCACGAGGGCTCCATGACCACCATCCACGCCAATACCTCCCGGGATGCGCTGACGCGGCTGGAAACCATGATCTCCCTGTCCGGCCTCACCATCCAGGAGAAGACCGCGCGCCAGATGATCAGTTCGTCCATCGACGTGATCATTCAGTTGGTGCGACACAGCGATGGGGTCCGCCGCATGACCTCCCTGTCCGAGATCACCGGCATGGAGAGCGGGATTATCAGCATGCAGGATATATTTGTTTTTGAGCGTCAAGGGGTTGACGAGGAAGGCAACATTCTGGGACACTTTGTGACCTCCGGGATACGGCCCCGGTTCGCGGACCGCTGCCGTATTTTCGGGGTGCCGCTGCCGGATAATATCTTCAACCCTCCCAGCCAGTCCTTCAATTACTGAGGCAAAAGGAAGCCAGGATGAAGATTCTCATTAAGGTAGACAACAAATGAACCTGCTAAGCAACCGGGCTTGGGAGATTAATTACGTCATAGGGCTGTGCGGTGCCTTTACCGCGGTATGTCTCTTGGTCTATGCCTTTAATCAATTTGTAATTGAGCCCCTCAGGCAGCGGCGCAAACTCGAGCACCGGCTCAAAGGCCGGGCCAAGGACCTGGAGGTTAGAGCGCAGATCTTCAAAGCCTATAGGGAATCACGTCAGAGTCCGATCCTGGCCATAATGGAGCGGGTGGCGGGCTGGGGCAAGGTGGAAAACCTGCAACGCCAACTACTCCAGGGTGATATTTATCTGTCACCCAGTACTTTTTTATGCATGATCGGCATCCTGGGGGCCATCGGTTTCATTCTGGGGGTGACGCTGACCAATACGCTTTTTTGGGGTGGGTTAGCGGCCTTACCCCCGGCTCTGGCCCCCATCCTGGTCTTACGGTGGAAAAAGAGTCGCAAGAGCAAGCTCTTTGAAAAGCAGATGCCCGAGGCCATGGAGTTGTTGGCCCGGTCCATGCGAGCCGGCCACACCCTGGCCGGGACCCTGGAACTGGTAAGTCGGGAGACTCGGCCGCCTCTGGGAATGGAGATGCGCGTCACATTTGAAGAGCAACGGTTGGGCTTGAGCATGCCTCAGGCCTTGCGGCGCATGGGGGAGCGGGTGGCCAGCCGGGACCTGCGCTATTTTGTCACCGCGGTCCTGATTCAATCGGAAACCGGCGGCAACCTGGCGGAGATTTTAGAAAACATCGGCCTCATCGTGCGGGAGCGGCTAAAGTTGAAAGGAAAGGTTCGGGGGCTTACTGCAGAGGGCCGCTTTTCCGCCATCATCCTGGGGCTGTTGCCGGTGGTCACCTTCCTGGCCATCTTTCTGCTCAACCGCGAATATATGAAGGGCTTTTTGGCTGATCCCCTGGGGGTCAAATTAATGGCCGTCGGGGTAATCAACATCTTACTGGGGGCCATGGTCATGAAAAAGATGGTCTCTATTAAGGTTTAGGGAGAAGAGGATGACCGGGCTTGTCTGGCTTATAAGGGTCTCCGTGTTTGCCACCGCGGCCTGCCTCACCTACGGCCTCCTGGTCTATTACGGCAATCGCCGCCGGGTGAAAGAGCGGTTCCACAGCACGCTGCCCAACGCCAGATTGGGGGTATTGCGGGAGCCCTCGGATAGCTCTTTTAAGAAAAGATTTCTGGAGTGGACTTCCTCTCTCGGCAAGTTTGCCCTGCAGGACCAGGAAGAGGTTTCCAAGACGCGGATGTCTCTAATTCAGGCTGGTTTCCGCCACCCCAAGGGTCCGGCCATCTATTTCGGGGTCAGGTCCCTGACATCCTTTCTTTTACCCATGTGCTATTTAACCTTGACCCTTATGCACGGCCCGGTGCAGACGATGCATATAGTGGTCTCTCTCATGTTAGCGGGTGTAGGTTTTTATTTACCCCAATACTTCTTGATCGTCATCACCCGTAAGCGCCAGGACCGGATTGACAAGGCCTTGCCGGATATCCTGGACCTGTTCATCGTCTGCATGGAGGCCGGCATGTCTTTGCAGGCCACCATTAACCGGGTGGCGGAGGAGATTCGCACGGTATCCAAGGACCTTTATAACGAGATGAACCTTACCAATGCCGAACTAAGAACCGGCATCCCCCGGGAGATCGCCTTGAAAAATTTAGGAGAGCGCACCGGGGTGCAGGATGTCAAGTCTCTGGTGGCCCTGATGATTCAATCGGAGAAAATGGGCACCAGCATTGCCCAATCGCTGCGCACCCATGCCTCCTTTATTCGGGTGCAGCGGGGTCAGAAAGCCGAAGAGATGGCGGCCAAGCTGCCGGTGAAGATCCTGATCCCTATGATCTTCTTTATCTTTCCGTCTATTCTTATCGTGGTGTTAGGGCCGGCAGCCCTCCAGATCAGCAAAAGCGTTTGTTTAACTCAATAGAGGGCCTAAGGTGGGAGAGCTATGCTTAGCCAGACAACCAAGATAACCGCCGGTAGCCGGCGGCGGCCTGAGGTGGTGGCCCATCTCTGGGTAATACTGCTGTTGGTGGGCCTGCTTTTGGTTTGTGGCGGCTGTGGTGGCCGTGGGGCCCGTTATGGTCCCGGCTATGGTTCTCAGGTGGCGGTGCGCCCGGCTTCCGGAGATAGCGAACGTCTGCTCAAAAATGCCCATTATTTAAAACTGACGGGCCGTCCGGATCTGGCTTTGAAAGAGCTGGAGGAGGCCTATCAGCATAACCCCCACCATCTTAAAGTAGTGAACGCCCTGGCCCAGGGCTATGCCGAGGTGGGGGAAGTGGAGCGGGCCCAGCAGATTTACCAGGAAGCCTTGAGCCGCATTGGCGACAATCCAGTTTTGCACAATAATCTGTGCTTCTCTTATTATCGGGCGGGCCACCTTAAGAAGGCCGAAGAGTGTTTCCGCCAGGCCCTGGCTCGTAATCCGCACAATGTGGCGGCCCGCAATAACCTGGGGATGTTGTTGTGCGGCCAGGGCCGGTCCGAAGAGGCCCGGCGCCTGTGGCAGGAAACCGAGGGCGAGGCGGTGGCCGCGGCCAAACTGACCCAGGTACTGGCGGCCCTGGGCCTGGGGGCGCCGGTGGGCCAGGTGGCCGCGGCCCCGACCCCGGCTTTCAGGCCGGTGGCCGCGGCTCCCAGCCCCGGCGGGCCGGTTGGTAGCGGCACGGTGGCCGCCGCGCCCCTGCCCCCGGTAAAACCAACCCCGGTCAAGACTTCTCTTTCCGCGCCAACGGAGACCGGAACACCCCCGGCGGAGCCCGATGCAGTTAGCCAGGTGGCGGTGGCAGACCAGCCTCGAAGGGAGCAATCCCTAAGCCGGCCCCAACCTGAGCCCCAAGACCTCAAGAGCGCCGCCATCAAGGTGTGCAACGGCAACGGTATGCCCCGCTTGGCCCACAAGACCCGCCAGTGGCTTACCGAGGAGGGGTTTAAGGTGGCCGGTATCGCCAACTACCGGGATTTCGGCGTGGAGCAGACCACCATCTACTATAGGCCCCAGGGAGAGAGAGTGGCCCGGGCACTTAAGGACAAATTCTTTCACCAGGCCAAAGTCGAACCTGAGCCATCTTTGCCTGGCAAGGCAGAGGTCCAGGTCATCTTGGGCCAGGATTTAAGGCAGCGCCAGGAAATCTTGGCCCGCCTGAAGAACTGAGGGGGTGTCATGAGTAAGGTCAGGCGTCTTTTAGGTGCGGCTCTAATGCTGGCCCTGCCACTGTTGTTGTGCCAGTGTGCCAAAAAACCGGTGGCCCCCAGCGGGGTGCGGCCCATAAAGCCCGAGGAAGCCGCCAAGCTGCAGGAGGCCTATGATCCCTGGGATAAACGGCCGCCATCCCGGCTGGACCGCAAAGAGATTCCTTCGGAGCGCCTGGAGGCTCTGGGCGACCTGTCCATGCAGACCCGGGATTATGACCGGTCTTTGTTGAATTTTCTGCAAATCTTAAAGGACCAGCCGGAGAATCACGAACTCCGCTACAAAGTGGGGGTGATCTTTCTCCTCAAGGGGCAATTGGAAGCGGCCCGACGCGAACTGGCCCGGGTGCTGCTCCACCAGCCGGAGAAGCTGGCGGCCCATGAGGCCCTGGGGGTGGTGCACCTGCAGGAGAAACAATATCCCCTGGCCCTGGAGGAGTTTCGTCTGGTGCTGGCCAGTGAGCCTAACCGGGGGCACACCCGCTACCTGGTAGGGGTGACGCACCTTTTGGCCGGCCAGACCCGGGAAGCCATCAGCGCCCTGGAAAAGGCCGCGGCCCTGGACCCCCGCCATGTGCCCACCCTGACGGCTTTGGGCCAGGCTTATATCAAGGTGAAGGATTATCCCCAAGCCATTAACTGGCTGAAAAAGGGGGAGAGCCTGGCTCCGGATCAGCCCAAAAATAACTACCAACTGGGAATGGCCCTGGCCGGGGCCAAGCGCTATGCTGAAGCCTTGCAAGCCTTTCTCAAGGCTGGCGACGAGGCTCAGGCCTATAACAATATCGGGGTGCATTACTTTATGGACGGGCAGTATGAAGAAGCGGCCAAATGCTTCCAGCGGGCTCTGGAGCTGAGGCCCACCTTCTATCAGGAGGCCAAAGTCAATCTCAACCGGGCCCTGGAGCGGCTCCAGCAAGCCCGCCACAATCCGAGTTAAGCGGCGGCGTAAAGCGCCTGTGGGTAAATGGTTGACGTTTAAGCAAATTCCTGCTATATGCGGAGAAGGTTAGTAAGAAAAGTTGGAAAAAAATAACATGGGCATCAAGATCCTCCTTGCCGACTATAATCAGATTGTGCGCCAGGGTCTGCGTACCTTGTTGGCCATGGAGCCCGATTTGGAGGTGATAGCCGAAGCCGAAAATGGCCAGACCGCGGTGCGCCTGGTGCGGGAGTTGGCCCCCCAGGTGGTCATTATGGACCTGACCATGCCTGATTTGCACGGGATCGAGGCTACCCGCCAGATCCTGGGAGCCTCCCCGGGGGTCAAGGTGATAGCCCTGTCGGTTTATTCTGACCGGCGCTTTGTGGTCAATATCTTGAAGGCCGGGGCCTCCGGTTACTTGCTGAAGGATTGTGCTTTTGAGGAACTGTCCCGGGCCATTCGCGCCGTGCTGGGGAACAAGACTTATATCAGCCCGGGGGTCTCCGAAATCGTCATCCAGGATTATATGGAGGCCTTAAGGTCCAGCGAGTCGAGATTCCGCACCATCTTTGAGGGGGCCACCATCGGCATCGCCCTGGTGGACATGGACGGGCACATCGTGGAGAGCAATCCCACTCTGGAGGGGATGCTGGGCCTACCCCGGGAAGAGTTGCTCAACCGCTCTTTCACCAACTTCACCCAACCGGACGACGTCACCCGCTGCCAGGGGCTGTTTCAGGAGATGGTGGAGGGTAAGCGCGACTCCTTTCAGCTGGAAAAACCCTATTCCGGCCCGGAAGGCCGGCAGTTTTGGGCGCGTCTCACCGTCTCTCCTTACCGGGATACGGAAGGCGCCTGCCAGTTCGCCATCGGCATGGTGGAAGACATCACTGAGCAAAAAAAGGCCGAAGGGGAGATCCGCACCTATCAGGAGCAGCTGCGGTCGCTGGCTTCCGAACTGTCTTTGACCGAAGAAAGAGAACGGCGGCGCCTGGCCACGGAACTGCATGACCATGTGGGTCAGATCCTGGCCCTGGCCCAGATCAAGTTGGGAGCCCTGAAAGAGTCGGCCTCGTCCACCAGCCTGGCTGGGCCTTTGGACGAAATCCGCCGGCTCATGGAGCAGATGATCCAGTATACCAGGTCTTTGACCTTTGAGCTCAGCCCCCCCATCCTCTACGACCTGGGGTTTGAGGCCGCGGTGGAGTGGCTGGCCGAGCTTTTCCAGAAGCAGCACGGCTTGAAGATCGAGGTCCAAACGGATAAACACCCCAAGCCCATGGATGACGAAATCAGAGTCCTCCTCTTCCAGGTGGTGAGGGAGTTGCTCATGAACGTCGTCAAGCATGCCCAGGCCCACCAGGTCATGGTGGACATTGGCAGAGAGGCCGACAACCTGCTCATCCGGGTGGCGGACGACGGGGTGGGCATGGCCGCCACCCCAGGGGCCCTGCCGGGCAACACCGCCGGCTTTGGCCTGTTTAGCATCAAAGAGAGGTTGAAATATCTTGGCGGCCAGCTGCAGGTGGCCCCTAATCCAGGAGGGGGGACCAAGGTCACCCTGGTGGTGCCTTTAAAGCCATAAATCTAGTAGGGGAAAGGGATATGACCATAAGAATTCTCATTGCTGACGATCACCAGATTGTCCGCCAGGGTCTGCGCACCTTGCTGGAAAAAGAGCCGGACATGGCAGTAGTGGCCGAAGCGGACGACGGGCGGGCCACGGTGCGGTTGGTAAGGGAAAAATCGCCGGAGGTGGTCATCATGGACGTGGCCATGCCAGACCTGAACGGCATCGAGGCCACCCGGCAGATCGTGGCCGAGTTCCCCAAAATCAAGGTCATTGCCCTCTCCATGTATGCCGACCAGCGGTTTGTTTTAAACATGTTGAAGGCCGGCGCCTCCGGTTACTTGCTGAAGGACTGCGCCTTTGAGGAGCTGATCCGGGCCATTCGCCTGGTGATGGCCCACAAGACCTACCTCAGCCCGGGGGTCACGGATATCGTGGTCAAGGACTATACCGCGGGAGGTAATAATTCCAGCCAGCCCTCGGTTTTTTCCGTGCTGTCCCCCCGGGAGCGGGAGGTGCTGCAACTTATGGCGGAAGGCCGGACCACCAGCCAAATCGCCGGCCTGCTGCACGTCAGCGTCAAAACCGTCGAGACCCATCGCCAGCAGATCATGCATAAACTGAAGATTCACAGTGTGGCCGAACTCACCAAATACGCCATCCGGGAAGGGCTGACTTCCCTGGAGGCCTGACCCCCTGTCATTTAGGGCCTTCCCTCAAAAACCCCGGCATTTAAGATGAGGCTTCTAAAAAAAGAAGGCCTCATCTTGTTTTTTTACAGAGCACCGTCCCCAGCCGTTATGGCCTTTATTCCGGGTAAGGCTGGCCGGGCGCCGCCGCCGTCCCTGATATCGGGTATTTCCCTGGACAAAGCGGTGAATCTTGGATAGAATCTGGCCATTACTGGGGGTTGGCCCCATACCCTCAGGGAAGGGCGGCAGGCGAGGCTGGACCCGGCCCAAAGGTGAGGCCGCCCCTTTTAGCCAGGGTTAAGAGGTAAGTTATTAAATGAAACGCACCTTGTTGCTCAACCCCCCCTCCTTCCAGGACTTTGACGGCGGGGCCGGCTCCCGCTATCAGGCCACCCGGGAGGTGACCTCCTTCTGGTATCCCACCTGGCTGTGCTACCCGGCAGGCCTGATTAAGGAGAGCCGGGTGGTGGACGCGCCTCCCCAAAACCTGACGGTGTCTCAGGTGGCGGCCCTGGCCCCGGACTTTGAACTGGCGGTGCTCTTCACCACCAGCCCTTCTTTCCGGCACGATCTGACCACCGTAACTCGCCTCAAAGAGCAAAACCCTGGGCTGCTGGTGGGCCTGGTGGGACCCCAAGTGACCGTTCTGGCTGAGGAATCCCTGAAGGCCGGGCCCCAGGTGGATTTCGTGGCCCGCCGGGAGTTTGACCACACCATCCTGGAGGTGGCCCAGGGGCGTCCCCTAAACCAGATTTTGGGACTGAGCTACCAGAAAAACGGCAGCATCCAGCATAACCCCGACCGTCCCTTTCTGGAGGACCTGGACTCCTTGCCCTTCGTCACCGAGGTCTACCATCGGGACCTGGCCCTGGACCGTTATCAAATTCCATATCTGCGCTACCCTTATGTGTCTTTTTACACCGGCCGAGGCTGTCCACACACCTGCGTCTATTGCCTCTGGCCCCAGACCTTCACCGGACGGCGTTACCGCGTCCGCAGCGTGGCCAACGTGGTGGCCGAGGTGCGCCGCTCCCTGGAACTTTTTCCCCAGGCCGCGGAGCTCTTTTTCGACGACGACACCTTTACCGCGGACGGAGAGCGGGCCCGGCAGCTCAGCCGGGAGTTTAAGCCCCTGAAGTTCACCTGGTCCACCACCGCCCGGGTCACCACCTCCTATGAGACGTTAAAGGCCATGAAGGAAGGCGGTTTGCGGCTGCTGGTGGTGGGCTTTGAAACCGGCGACCCCCAGGTTCTGAAAAACATCAAGAAAGGCGCCACCCTGGACCTGGGGCGGCGCTTTGTCAAGTGGTGCCGCCAGCTAAACATCCAGGTGCACGGCGCCTTCATGGTGGGGCTGCCCGGCGAAACCCCGCAGAGCCTGGAGGCCTCTATGCGCTTTGCCTGCGAGCTGGACCCGGACACCATCCAGGTCTCCCTGGCCACCCCCTATCCCGGCACCGATTTTTACGACTATTGCCGGCAGCACGGCTATCTGCAGGCCGACACCCTGGTCAACGGCGCCACCGGTTACCAGCAATGCGTGGTGGACTATCCGGCCCTGGCGGCTGCCGAGATCTTTAAGGCGGTGCCGCGCTTTTACCGGCGCTTTTATTTCCGGCCCCGTTACATGGCCCGGGCCATGGGGGTCATGTTCAAGGATCCCCAAGAACGCAAACGGCTGCTTCGGGAAGGCCGGGAATTTTTAAGCTTTATGTTCCGGCGGCGGCAGGGGCCGGAGGCGCGGACGGAGGGCGGCGGTAGTTGCCCCTAACTCTGAAGGAGATCTGGCGGCTGCTTCTTAAGGGGGGACCGGGGTTCTGCCAGATCGCCCTCACCAACGCCTGTAATGCCAAGTGCCGCTTTTGCAAGTTTCCCCAGGTGGCGCCCTCAGCCCGCCGCATGGCGGATACAGCCCGGCTCCTCCCGGGCCTGGAGGCCTTGAAACAGGCCGGCGTCTGCTATATCTCCCTGACTGGCGGGGAGCCCCTCCTCTATCCGGACCTTGAGGCCGCTCTGGCCAAAGCTCAGGAACTGCACCTCAAGACGCTGTTGTGCACCAACGGCGCGCTGCTTACTCCTGGTCGCATTAAGGAATTCCAGGTCTTGGGCCTGGAAAGTCTGATCATTTCCTTGGACGCGCCCTCGGCGGCACGCCACGACGAACACCGGGGGTTGCCGGGGCTTACGGCCCATATTCAAGACCTGCTGCCCTTAATCCAGCAAGCCGGCCTGGGCCCGGTGGCCTCCGTGACCCTGAGCCGCCTGGTGGATGACCTGGGGAACATGATGGGCTTTTTGGAAGACCTGGGATTCAAGCGCGTCACCTTTTCTTACCCCCTGACCCGCTTGCACTCCTCCTATCTGGGCTTTGGCCAGCATTATTCCGTGGATTTTACTCCGGATGAGTTATACCGCTGGTTTACCAGGATCAAAGAGCTTAAGGCCTCCTCCCCGCTAATCATCCTCAATCCCAGGCTGGCCTTGAGCGATTTGCAGCGGCAACTTGAAGGGCGGCCCGGCCGCTTTCCCTGCCTGGCGGGGTTCAAATATTTCTTTGTGGATTGGCACCTTCAGGTCTACCGTTGCCACTACCAGGCCGAGGTTTTGGGGCCCCTGGAGGAAATCCAGCAACTGCCGCCTATCCGGGACGGATGCGCCGCCTGCACCATTGATTGCTACCGGGACCCCAGCGTCTTCCAGTACCTGGCCATATCCGCGGCAGACACCTGGGAGGCCTGGCGCCGGGGGGAATGGCTCAAGGGCCTGGGCACCCTGTTTCACCCGTATAACTTTTTGTCCCTGGCCGCGTTTCTGGAAGAAGGCCGCCACTGGCTGCGAAGCTGAGGGCCGGGTAGGCGGGAGGTCTGGGGGCTAAGGGCCCCAGGCCCACTTACAATCTCCCCGCAAACCTCATAACATTAAAATGACTAACACTGCCCGCCGCCTGGTGATCTTCACCGCCGACGATTTTGGACTGTCTGCCGCCCTAAATGGGGCGGTGGCCCTGGCCCATCGCCAGGGAGTGCTAAGCTGCGCCAGTCTGATGGTGGGCGCGCCCCGGGCCGCAGAGGCCCTGGCTCTGGCCCGAGAGCTGCCGGATCTCTGCCTGGGGGTGCACCTCACCCTGATTCAGGGGCGGGCGGTGCTGCCGCCGGCCCACCTGCCCCGCCTGGTGGACGCGCAGGGATACTTTCGCCAACACCCGATCAAGACCGGCCTGAATTACTTTTTTCAGCCGCAACTGCTGGCGGAAATCCGCCGGGAGCTGGCGGCCCAGATCGAGGCGGTGCTCACCGCGGGCCTGACCCCCTGGCACCTGAACGGCCATTTGAATATTCACCTCCACCCCCGCATCTTGCCGCTGGTAGTGGATTTAGCCCGAGAATACGGCATTCCCGCGGTGCGTCTGGCCCAAGAAGATTGGCGCACCACCCTGTCTCTGGCCCCGGACAAACCCTGGCCCAAGGTGGCCCAGGGCCTGATTTTTGCCTGGCTGTCCCGCCGGGCGCGGCGCCTGGCCCAGGCCGGGGGCCTGCTCTATAATGACCACCTCTTTGGGCTGCTCAACGACGGCCGGATGACGGAGGACTACCTGTTGGGCCTGATTCCCAGCCTTAAGGCCGGGGTGACGGAAATTTATTCCCATCCGGCTCTGTACGCCGCGGAGGAATTGCGGCGCTGGACGCCCGCCTACCGCGGCCAGGAGGAACTGGCCGCGCTTTTAAGCCCCAGACTTAAAGCGGCCCTGACTACTGCGGGCATGGAGGTGAGCGATTTTCGGGAATTGTTCCGGGGGGCAGGGGGTTAAGGGGTAGGTTTGGGAGAGGATTGTAAGTGGGCTGGCGGCCCAGGCTTCCAGCCTGTGGGCTCCTGGCCCTCTCCCCAAAATTATTCGCCACAACCTCAAATTAAATTTGGGAACGAGAAGGGAGCGCCCTTAGCTGGAAAACCGGCCCGGCGGGGAGTCTTGACCGACGGGCCTTTTTTGGTTATATTTATAGATATTTCTTCAGGATAAGGCAGGTCTCACGTTAGCATCTCGCAAAATCCATGATTTTCTTTTCCTTACCCCGGCAAATCCAATTTGCGGCCTGAGATTTTTTCCCTGAAACTATTGACAAAGAATTTGGCGGCTAATAAAATTATAAAGTTTAAAGTTGGGCAGTTCTGGCCTTAAGACTTGGGGGCTTGAGAGGCTGGCGTAGCTCAATGGTAGAGCGGCTGATTTGTAATCAGCAGGTTGCGGGTTCGAATCCCATCGCCAGCTCCAGGGAGGGCAAAAATTTTCAGTCTGGAGAGGTTCCCGAGTGGCCAAAGGGAGCAGACTGTAAATCTGCCGGCGCAGCCTTCGGAGGTTCGAATCCTCCCCTCTCCACCATTTCCCTTGAAAGCGCGGGAATAGCTCAATGGCCAGAGCATCAGCCTTCCAAGCTGAGGGTTGCGGGTTCGAGTCCCGTTTCCCGCTCCACCTTTGGGCCCACGTAGCTCAGTAGGTAGAGCACTTCCTTGGTAAGGAAGAGGTTCACCGGTTCGATCCCGGTCGTGGGCTCCAGTAACAGAGGACCCGCCCTGCCCCTGGGGCGCCTTGAAGGTTAATCAACGTTTTGGAGAAGCGAGATGGCCAAGAAGAAATTTGAGCGCAAGAAGCCGCATGTGAACGTGGGGACCATCGGCCACATTGACCACGGCAAGACCACCTAGACCGCGGCCATCACCA
>Ga0233423_10001008_pt1 | contig 14210 bp, 12 predicted proteins | sample Watercolumn_Mata_FD_180713 | JGI IMG/M metagenome (GOLD analysis project Ga0233423, IMG submission 180713) | Freshwater microbial communities from Lake Matano, South Sulawesi, Indonesia - Watercolumn_Matano_2014_112_MG | ecosystem: Environmental > Aquatic > Freshwater > Lake | place: Indonesia...
CACCATTCCTCAGAAATTTGAGCCTCGATTTAATCCCAAAATACAAAAGCCCTTGACTATTAAGATCAAGGGCTTAAACACGTGGGCGATACCGGGATCGAACCAGTGACCTCCTGCTTGTAAGGCAGGCGCTCTGAACCAGCTGAGCTAATCGCCCGGATATCAGGAAACGGGATTGGCTTCCTGTTTTTTTTCTTTTTTCCGATAAAGGACTGCGAGCGGGAGAACGACGCAGTAGCCGGCTACCAGAAGGAAAGGAGCCACGCTCAAGGTCCAGAATCCGTCCCAGGGGCCAATGGAGAGCGCGATATAGCCTAGAACGAGCAGCAGGATGCCTGCGCCGAACAATTTGTAATTCATGCTCGTAAAAGGCAGCCTTGATTCCCTCTGCCGAACTTTTTCCTGAATTCTATCCTTGTCCATTATGATCCTTTCCGCTTTCGAGTGCGATAAATATAGTTAAAACAAATGGGGTTGTCAAGGCGCAATCGGAATAACGCTCTTATTTATTCCCTTCCACAGAACCCATGGATCCCCGATTAAAAATTTCCGGGATGACATATCTTTTTATCCCCACCCCGGATCCTTCGGCCGCATCGTTTACCCTGATACGCGTGCGCAGCAAGGGCCACCTCAGGAGGACAATCATGATGATCTGAATCGCTTCAACTGTTTCGTTCGACCTCGCGGCAGATCCTTTTAATAACTGTTTTTCCCGCTCGCCACCGCTCCGAGCGTCATGAGGATGATTTTCACATCCAGGTAAAGCGACCAATTCTCCACGTAGTAGATATCGTAGCGGGTTCGTTCTTCTATGGAAACATCGCCGCGCAGGCCGTTGACCTGGGCCCATCCCGTCATCCCGGACTTCACGCGATGCCGGTCGAGGTAACGCGGGACCTGGCTCCTGAACCGGTCCACGAAATGCCGCCGCTCAGGCCTGGGACCCACCAGGCTCATCTCGCCCTTGAGCACGTTCCAGAGCTGGGGAAGCTCGTCCATGCTGGTCCTTCTCAACCATCTCCCGGCAGGAGTTACGCGCTTGTCATCCCTGACTGTCCAGACAGGACCCGTGGATTTCTCCGCATCCGTCCGCATGGTGCGGAACTTGATCAAATCGAATTCCCTCCCGTCCAGGCCGACCCTTCCCTGCCTGTAGAAGACAGGCCCCTTCGAACCGAACCGCACGGCTGCTGCAGCCAGCGCGAACAGGGGTGAAAGCAGAATGAGGGCGGCGAGGGAAACGGAGACATCCATCGCCCTCTTGAAGACGGCCTTCCATCCGGTGATGGGAACGTCCTTGATCTTGAGTACGGGAACGCCCCCGATCTCCTCCACGCGCAGCCTGCTGGTCATCATCTCCAGGGAATCGGGTATGGAGCCGAATTCCACGTTGAGCCCCACGCATGCGTTCATGATGTCCGTCAGGTACGGGTTCTGGTCTCCCTCGAATGCTGTCAGGATCAAATCGATCCTGTGCTCGCCCACGATTTCCCTGGCGCCGGACACGGGTCCCAGGCATTTGAAGCTCCCCGCCGCAAGCGGCGGGGAATCTTCGATCTGCATGGAAGAAGACTTTTGGATTCGCTCGCTTACCCCGCGGCAAGCCGCGGGGAATACGCTCGCTGTCAGATTCAGGCCCACCCTGCCCTTCACCCCGCAGTCGAGCGTGCCCACGATCTCCATCCCGTAATCGGGGTTTTTCCGGATTTTATCCAGGATGATGCCGGCCCATTTCCCCGAACCCACGAGCAGCACCCGGGACAGGCCCTTTCCCCTGCGGTGCAGCGCCCTCTCCATCCGGGAAATGCCGATCCGGGCGATCCAGACAAAGAGGATGCTGAATCCGTAGATCAGGATGAAAACCATGCGGGAGAAGGAGAACCCGCGGTAGAAAAAGGTCAGCGCCGTGATGAACAGCATGCCCAGCGTGGCTCCCTTGAAGGTCAGGAAGAGCTCGTCCAGAATGCCTGCGTTCCGCCTGCGGCCGTACATGCGCAGGGACTTGAACACGATGATCCAGATGACCGCAGCGATCAGCCCTCCCCACAGGTACATGGAAATGCCCGGCAGCCCCTTGGTCACAGGCACCCATTTCGCGACAGGAGAAAAGAAGCGCAGCGCATAGGAAACCAGGAAGGCGGCCATGACCGCAGCCGCATCCGCAGCGACCTGGAGAAACGGGATGAAAAGATCCTCACGCTTGCCCGGACCGGACATCATCTTCCCCCTTTTCCAGGGATTTTTGAATGAAGAGCCGCATTTTGTCCTTGAACACATTCTTGTCGAAGCGCAGGGCATTCTCCCGGATTTGGGCCGGATCGAAGTCCATGGATTCGGAAAACAGCACGGCCTGTTTCAGATCCTGGGCGGTCTGCTTCCTGAAGAAAACGCCCGTGGGCCGGCCTTGTTCCGCGCCCTGATCCGGCCAGGCGCCCTTGACCGTTTCCAGGACTCCCCCGGCCCCGTATGCGATCACGGGCTTGCCGTAGCATTGCGCCTCCAGCGGCACGATGCCGAAATCCTCCTCGCCGGGGAAAATCAGGGCCCTGCATCCCGCGTACAGGGAATCCAGGGTGCGCGCATCCGCCCATCCTGCGAATTCGATTTCAGGACCTGCCATGGATTTCAGGGGTTTTTCATCCTGGCCTGTTCCGACGATCACCAGTTTCCTGCCCAGTTCATTGAAGGCCTGTATCGCCAAGTCGATCCGTTTATAGGGAGCGAAGGCGGAGACGATGAGATAGTAGCCGTCCGATTTTGCAGACAGGCGCGTGGAAGCCGTGTCCACAGGCGGGTGTATCACAACCGCCTCCCTCCCGTAAAATTTCCGGATGCGGCCCGCCACGTTTTCCGAATTGGCCACGAACCTGTTCACCCGGGTGTTGGAGGAGATGTCCCAGCGCCTCAGTCTTTTCGCCAGTTGCGGCATGACTGCGGATGCGAGGCGCCCGCCGCGCCCCGGCCCGAAATACGCGTCGTACATGGACCAGATGTAGCGCATGGGTGTATGGCAGTAGCAGACATGCAGCGATCCAGGCCCGGGCACTGCGCCCTTGGCTACGCAATGGCTGGAGGAAATCACCAGATCGTATCCCCGCATGTCGAACCTTTCGATTGCAGCGGGGAACAGCGGAAGCAGGTTGCGGTAATGCCTTGCGGCGAAGGGGATTTTCTGCACGAACGAGGTGTGTATCTCCATGCCCTCGATGACCGGGCTGACGGACCCGGGATTGTGAATCAGGGTGAAAAGGGCTGCTTCGGGATAGAGCTCGCATAGGGCTTCGAGGCATTTTTCACCGCCACGCATGCCTGTCAGCCAGTCATGCACCAGGGCTATGCGGATTTTATCCGGCGAACCGGTCATAGACCCTCATCGTCTCCACTGCTGTCTTTTCCCATGAAAACTCCAGCGTCCTCTTCCTCCCTTTCTCGATCATTTCCCTTCTCAGGCCTGAATCTTTCAGCATGTCCCGCACAGCGGACGCGAATTCTTCCTCGTCCGAAGGATCGAAATAATGCGCGGCATCCCCGAGAATCTCCGGGATGCAGGAGGCTCGGGAGGCGGCCACGGGTGTGCCGCATGCCATGGCCTCCAGGGGCGGGAGCCCGAATCCCTCGTAGAAGGAGGGGAAAACGAAAAGGTCCGCGCCGTTGTAAAGCAGGTTCAGATCCACAGGCGGCGTGTTCTCCAGGACGCGCACGCAGGGTTCCAGGGAGAAATCGCGCACCATGCGCCCCAGGTCCGCATCCCTGTCCCATCCCCTCCCCACCAGCACCAGCGTATGCGTCTTTGCCAGATTGAGCCTGCGAAAAACCCGGATCAGGCCCGTGACGTTTTTGTGCGGCTTGAAATTCCCCACGAACAGGACATAGGGCCGCCTGATCCGGAAACGTTTTTCATGATCCCCGTTCCATGAGGATCCGGGGAGGGGCCGGAACAGGGGGTCGGCTGCCAGATGCGTGACCGTTATCCTGCTTTCCGGGACGCCGAGCAGGCCGCCCAGGTCCCTCTTCGACCATTCGGACACCGTGAGGATATGCTCCGCCCTTGCCGCATTCCGGAACATGAACCTGGCATAAACGTGAGCCAGGCGGTTCGGCAGGTACTGCGGATACAGCAGATGGATCGCGTCGTGAATCGTGACCACGAGCGGCCGGATTTTCAGCACCGGAGCCACGTAATGGGGGGAATGAAAAAGGTCAGCTTTTTCCCGCATGAGCCGGAACGGAATGGAAATTTGCTCGGCGAGGGAGTATTTTCCTGAACGGTTGAAGCTGATTTCCATCCTTCCCGGAACCGGGGTCACAGAGCCTGCATCTCCCGGGTCGAGAAGGACCAGGAAACGGTGTTCGGTGTCCATTTCCCTGAACCGGTCGAGCAGGTTGCGGATGTATGTCCCCACGCCGAGATCGCGGATTTTTCGCGCATCCATGCAGATGTTCATGAGCGGATTTCTCTCACAGCATGAAACTGCGACGCACACTCAAGGTGCGTGGCAGTTATCCCTCCCCGAACTCATGGTACACATCGAGCGTCAACCGCGCGGTGCGGTCCCAGTCGAAAAGTTTTGCGCGCTCCAGGCCGAGCCCGGAGAGGCGCCTTCGGAGACCCGCATCCTTCAACAGGGCCGACATGCTGCACACCAGCTGATCCGTATCCTCAGGGTCGACCGGCAGGCCTGCCTTGCCCGTGATCTCCGGGAGTGCGGAACGGTTCGAGCAGATCACAGGCGTCCCGCAGGCCATGGCCTCGAGCGGGGGGAATCCGAATCCTTCGTACAGGGACGGGTACACGAAAGCCACAGCGAGGCTGTAAACTGCAGGCAGGTCCGCATCCGCGATGAAACCCGTGAATTGAACCCTGCCCTCGAGGCGGGCGGACCGTATGCATTGCACCAGTCCGGGAAACGCCTTCTCGTCCTGCACGTTCCCGCCGATCACCAGGCGGCAATCCGTATTTCCCCCGGCGGACATTTTTTGAAAAGCGCTGACCAGAGCGGGGATGTTCTTCCGCGTTTCAATCCCGCCGGTGTAGAAGAGATATTTTTCCGGAAGCCTGTACCGGATTGCTGCCGCCTTCAGGATCCTGGGATCGCGCACGGGCCTGAAGGAACGGTCCACACCCAGCGGAATGACGCGGATCCGGGATTCGGGGATCCCTGCGCAGCGGACGATGTCCCGCCTGGAGGATTCTGAAATCGTGATGATGCGGTCCGCCCTGCGGATTGCCCTCTCCATGAGCGACAGATAGGCGCGGTAAAGCGGATTCCATCCGGAGGCATACCGGCCCTTCAGCACGGCAGGGATCATGTCGTGAACCGTCAGGATGGAAATGCTCCCTGCCGGCACCGCCGCCGCGTCCATGTGCGTCAGGAAGTGAAAGACACGCGCCCCGGACCGTTTCAGGGTTCGCGGGACATGAAGCCAGGTGTCGAGCACCTCCTCGTTGAGGCACAGAATACGCGGTACCGGATGAAAAATCATCTCCGCCCGGCCGGGGATCGCGCCCGGATCCGGCAGGGCGTCACGCCTGTTCAGGAGCAGCCGGATTTCGAGGCCCGGGTCCAGCTTCGCCAGCCGCGGGATCAGAGCCTCTGCGTACCTGCCGATGCCCCTTTTCCGGTGTTCGCGGAATCCCTCCTGAAGCGGCCTGCCGTCCAGAACGATTTTCATCCCGGGGAATCCTTCCTGACGCCGATGATGAACAAGTCGCCCTGGCCCCAGTAGGATCCGAAGCACAGTTTCTTCCAGAACCAGGAGACGAAGTTCTTCCTGCCCGGCAGCCCGGTCATGCGGTCCGTCCCGCTTTTCAGGATTTCGAAACCTGCGCTGCGCAGCATTTCCGCCAAGAGCGGCAGGGGATAGGGCCTGACATGCGTGGGATCCAGCCAGAACCGCTCCCCCATCACGTCCAGATCCTTGAAATTGGGCGTGATCAGGATCAGCCTTCCCCCTTTTTTCAGGGCCTTTGCGGCATCGTTTAAAAACTTCCGCAAATCGTCCGGCCCCATGTGCTCGATCAGATGGGCGCAGAATATGCCGTCGTACCTGGATTTGCCGCGCTTCAGGACCGCCCTTGCATCCTGCCTGGAAACGTCCAGGCCCTTCTTTCTGCAGGCACTGACCATGCCGGGAGAAACATCGACCCCCCTTCCCTGAATCCCCCTGTCCCTCAGGATCTCGAGGAAAAAACCCTCTCCGCATCCGATGTCGAGCACGCGTTCGCCCGGCCGGAACAGGCGCGCGTATTTTTTCTGGTATCTCCGGATGCCCGTGGGGCATCCCGCGAAACGCACCGGGTTGAAGACAGGATCGGTTTTAGGCATGGGCCTCTGCACCCCCCTGTTTGAACAGGCTTGTCAGATTGCGGAATTCCTCCATGGATACGGCCCGCGTGGCGAACAGCGCTGCAGAATACACGGCCATGGCTGCAGGCACCAGCAGCGGCAGGGCAAGGACATCCCTTAAAAGCAGCACCGGCAGCATGACCAGAGTCGAGACGAGGATCCGCAGGACGGTCCCGCGGAACTGGACCGGGGCAAAATGCTTTTTCAGATAATGGGAAAGCATGAAGAAGCCGCCGATCTCGGTCAGCACGGTGGCCAGGGCCGCCCCGTTGATCCCCCAGGCCCTGATCAGGAGAAAATTCAGCGTCACGTTGACCATGGCGTTCGCCACGGATATGCCGAACACGATTTCCTGTTTATCCACTGCCCCCAGGGTATTTCCGAGCATGTTGGTCGTAAAGATGACCGGGATCAGCCAGCAGATGATACGCAGAACCGCGACTGCCGGCAGGTAGGCCTCCGAGTAGAGCAGGCGCATGACCGGATCGGCCAGGAAAAAGATGCCGGCTGCCAGAGGCAATGCGATCAGGAAGGAATACTTTGCCGCCTGGGTGAAGCCTGCCACGGCCCGTTCCCGGTCCGAATGAAAATACCGGGAGATCACGGGGAAGACGGCGGATATGATGGCCGAGGAAATGACGGTCAAGGGATAGATCAGATTGGCAGCCGAATCGTACAGGCCGACCGCCGCGTCCCCTTCCATTCTGGCCAGGAATACATTGGCGATCTTGAAGTAAATCATCACGAAAATGCTGGTGAGCATGAAGGGGAGACCGCCGCGCAGCAGCTTCGGCCAGAGGTCCGGAGCCATGCGCAAGAGCGGTCTGACCAGGGTTGCGGCCATGCACGCGCCCAGGGCGATGAACGCCATCACGTTCGCTGCGAACATCAGGGCCAGGATGATCTCCACGGAAAAGCCCAGGCGGATGCCGGCCAAAACGGCCGCAGTCTCCAGCAGGCGCGCGAGGATCAGCAGGGCGGCCTCGTACTCCATGCGCTGGAAACCGCGGAAGGCGGTGATCAGGGAATTGGAGAAAACCCGGACCAGCGTGATGACGCCGGAGACCAGGACCAGCCGGACCGTCAGCGCCGGGATCTTCATCAGCGACACGGCGGCCCACATTGCGGGGATCACAAGCGCGGAAAGAAAAATCTTGATCCACAGGATATTTCCGAGATACGCAGGCGCCCGATCCGGGTCGCGCGCGATCTCCCGTATGCCGTACGTGTCGAGCCCCAGGTCCATGAGGGGCATGAAGAGCATGGCGAACGCAGCGGCGAAGGAATATTTGCCGAAAAGGTCCGTGCCGAGGGTATTGGCCAGAAGGATCAGGGCCCAAAGGGCCAGAAGCTTGGACAACACCTGGCCGGCCAGGAGGGCGATGACGTTCTGACCCGTGCGGCGCCGCTTCAAATCACTTTTTTGACGCATGGAAGAGGCGCGCCCCTATGTTTCCCGGATGCAGCCGCTGCCGGCGATCCGCCGGGCCGCGAGCGCAAGCCCGATGGAGAACCACATGAGCATGGCAAGCTCCGCGTCCCCGAAGGTCCACTCAAAGAAACCGCTGACCTGGAATCCGGTAAAGGAGGCCAGGCCCCCGGCCGCTGCGCTGCGCAGCAGCCAGTCATCCCGGTTCAGGCTGAAGAAGACCGCACACTCGAGAAAAACCACGCGGATGAACAGCGCCAGCAGGATCAGGAGGCCGGGGATTCCGAGCGTGGCGCCGATCATGATGAAATTGTTGTGCATGTGACCGTGCTTCTGCCTGGCCTCCGCGGGCCTGTACCGTTCTTCGTAAATTTTCCCCAGATCGATATCGCCGTATCCGGTCAGAGGCCTGTCGAGCATCATGCGGATGCCCGCCTTCCACATGTAGACCCGCTCGACATTGGTTTCATGGCCCGGGTCGAACGCGCTCAGCGCCCTGTCCCGCAAGGAACGCGGCGATGCCAGCCATGCGAGCCCGGCAAGAACGGCGAGGACGGGGATCCATTTCCTCGAGCAGAGCAGGAAAAGCGCCAGCAGGCCTGCGAAAAAACCGAGCCAGGAACTTCGCGTGAAGGAAAGGATCAGGGGCAGCCCCGTGAGAACACCGGCCGCAGCGGCGAGCGCCCGTATTTTCAACGGGGCGCCGGACAGCAAAATCGAGAAGGCGTACAGGGACAGGATCATGAATATCCCGCCCGTGGTCATGTAATGATGATACAGGCTCAGCCTGCCCTGAAGGCCTCCCAAACCGGAAATATATTTGTACAAACCGATCAATGCCAGGACGCTGCCGACTCCGAGCATGGCCGTGAACAGCCGCCCGACCTGCTTTCGGTCAGGCACATTGGCTGCGAACAGGTAAAGGATCAGGATGAGCAGCAGCCTCTTGGAATAGATGAACGCAGCATGCCGGTCCACGGAAAAGACCAGGGAGATGATTTCCATGGCGCAATAAGCCAGGATGAAGGGATCCAGGTCCGTGCGGGGAAGCCTCCATTCCTTGTTGAGGATCATGGATACCATCCAGAGCAGGAGCGCCAGCCCCAGAGCTGACTGGGCCAGTGCGATCGAAAACGGGACGGCTGCGGCAAAGACAACCAGGAAAATGCCGACGGCCGTTTGAAAAAACCGGAGCTTCTGCATGTCCAATCCCCGTTTGACGGAATCTCCCGAAAGTCCGCAATCATGGTTGCATGAAAAACCGGCATGCCGGAGCAGCCCCTTGCGGCTGATCCGTTTCATGAAAATAATATGTGAAAGAAAAAATTGATTTACAAGGCAAATATGCTGGCTCAGGCGCTCCCTTTCAGATGCGCCCCGGTGACAGAGGTCCGATCCCGGCTGCGGGCCTTCCTGGCGGTCCGTCCTACGGAAGGGAGCCTGGCGGCCGGTCCGGGCTGGATGACCGGCCCGGGCTGTCCTTTTTAAAACTTGCTTTCGTATCCCTATTTCGTTATTTTATCATCCGATGCAGGAAGACACTGCGAGGAACCCATCAGACAAGCGAGCGCCATGAAAAATCCGCTTCCTTCCCTTCGATCCTTGAAAAAAATCGTCACCCGCTATCCGGTCCTGGAAATCGCCCGCACGGTCCTCTCGGAGCCCCGCCTCGCATGGGCCTACCAGCAGCGCAGCCCGACTGTCCCCTGCCTGCCTGCACGGATGATGATCGATCCGTGCAACCAGTGCAACCTGAAATGCCCGCTGTGCCCGACCGGCAGGCGCATCCCGGGTATCACGCCGGTTCACATGCCGTTCGAACTGTTCGAGCACATCGTGGACCTGAATCCCAGGTTGAAGATGATCGACCTGTTCAACCTCGGCGAGCCCTTTCTCAACAGGGATATTTTCCGCATGACGGAGACCTGCGGCCGCAGGGGGATACGGACCAGCATACACACAAACCTGTGTGCGTTCAGCGAGGAATTCGTCGAAAGGATCGTTGAGAATCCGCCCACGCGGCTGCACCTGTCCATCGACGGCGCAAGCCAGGAAACGTACGGAATGTACAGGCAGAACGGGGATTTCGACCGCGTCCGGAAAAACATGGAAAGGCTCAGCGCGCGCATCCGGGAAACGGGCAAAGGCCCGGCCGTGGAATGGGCATTCCTGTACCACAGGCACAATCACGGAGACATGGAGGAATCGGAGGCATGGGCGCAGCGGCTCGGTTTCAAATTCTACGCCCGGCCGCTGGTTGTTCCCCAAAGCCTGATGGCCGATTGGCACAACGAGGAAACGACGAGAAAGGAGCCCGTCTCGTTCAAGGCGGATGTCGTGTGCCCGCATCTCTGGCTGCAGATGACGGTGCGGCCGAACGGCGCGCCGGCGTTCTGCTGCTTCGGCTATCTGGACTCAGATGACCTGGCAGAGCCGCTGTCGGGCCTGTCCACGCCCGGCCAGCTGCTGGAGCTCTGGAATTCGGGCGTCTTCCGCCGCGCCAGGCATTGTTTCGACAGAAAGGCGGAATTCCGGGAAATCCCGGATCCGATACTCTGCGAAATCTGCACCAATTATCCCCGCACCGGCGGTCTGGATCCGGCCCTCCATCCCTATGAAACGCCGTTCCGCGAGTGGATGAACGCCCCGGCCGATCCCGTCAAAAAATAATGCATGGACACCGCGACGCGGCGCCCATGCATCCTGCAGTCCGTTGCGCAGGGGCGCGGCATGCCGCGCCCCTCTCTTCAGAAAACCACCCCGAAAAATGCTCTATTCCGTCTCGATGGACAGTTCCCCGAGCCCCGGCGTGATCCGGCATGAAAATTTCACATCCGCCTGTTCGTAGTTGTCCGAGAAATAGCGGTTGCCCCGCTTGGACAAGGCCTGAGAAACTTCCTTTGAGGACATGAAGGAGGTCAATCCCCCGACGCTGACGCGGTTCCCGACGGATACCGGGAGGCGCACGCATGCCGAACCGATGTCCAGGTCCACGCGCGCCATGGACCCTGAAACGAGGTCGCCCGTGAAATCGGCCTCCAGCTCCCCGATGCCGGAATTGATGTCCGCCTTCTGGAAACGGGCGTTGCCGAGCCGGATCAGCCGGCATTCGCCGACCCGGTGATGGATCTCCATCCATTTCATGCCGGCGGGATTGGGCTCCTGGAATTCGACCTCGGACTCCCCGGCCCAGACGCTCAGCCTGAAATCGACCAGCCGCAGCCCGCCCAGCTTGAACCTCGCCTCGCCGGCCTTGAGCGATGCCTTGAACTGGAGATCCGCATCCGCGGGCAGCAGAAGAATCACGGATGCATGGGTTTCCTCGTCGTATTTCGAGAAATGATGCCAGTTCTTCGCGTGCACGCGTATGTTCATCCGGTTCTTGCCTTCGTCCCAGTCTATTTTCGTCCGGAATTTCTCCGGATCGCATTCGACATGCACGCTGCCGGCCTGTCCGGGCTCCGCTTTTTCGACGCGTATCTCCCCGGCATCCATGGACAGAACGACCGAACAGGTCCCCTGCCCCGGACGGAAAACCTCCTCCTGTATGTCCAGCCCGCCCGACTGCGCGTACGCGCCGGACATGCATGCGGCGGCCAGAATCACGTATCCTGCAAGAATTCTATTCATCTTCGCATTCCTCCTATCCGGATCCGTTCCCTCTTCAAGCATACGGGAAAAAACTCAGAATGTTTTTTCAAGCCGCATGGCGATCACGAAGGGCTTTTTCCCCGTGTCCGTCCTCCGTGCCAGCTCGACGCGGAAATCCTCGTCCGCATTGGTGAGCGCGATGCCGACATCGGTCGAAAAGTCGGAAACGTCGATACCGCCGAAGCCCTCGTAAAATTCCTTCTCTGCCGGAGCCTGCCCGATCCAGCCTGAATCGCAGAACAGGATCAGGTGGAAGTAGTCCAGGAAACCCATGAGACCTTCAGGCAGGCTGTTCGGCCCGAGACGGTACTCCAGCTGGCCGAGCAGCATGCGGTTGACCCCGGGTGCGAGCGGGCCTGCGGGAAGCGACTTGTAGGGATAGGCCCTCAGGCTGCCGATCCCCCCGAGATGGAAGGAACGCTGCCAGGGCAGCAGGCCCTTGGACGAGCCGGCCCTGATCCGCAGCGAGAAACCATCCTCGACACCCAAGGGCTGGTACCTGCGTACGTCCGCAATGAAACGGTCGTACGTGAAATCGCTTTCCATCTCGTCCCCTGCATGCTCGCCTTCCAGGGTGACAAGCCATCCCTGCAGGGGATGCTTCCTGCTGTCCCGCGTGTCAAGGACAAGACTGCCGGAAACGGACCGGATCTCTCCCTCATCCATCGCCGGGTTGTCGCGGAACCGCTTCTTGCCTCCGAACAAGGACCAGTTCGTGTTCTTCTTCATCGCGGACCATTCTTCCACGTTGTAGCGCAGCTCTGCGGCCAGATGCCTCCCGAAACCCTGGCTGACATACGCGGAAGCGCCCTCGCGGAAATAAAAATCGTGAAAATCCTCCTTGAGCAGCCAGGCGGCAATGGAATTTTCGAACTCCGACAGGAACCACTTGTCCGGCGTGTCAGCCACGCGGTGGTACTCCGCGCCCAGAGCAAAACGGAACGGCTCGAAAAAACCCTTCTCGATGCCTGCCCTGTACTCGAATTCCTTCGCGGCAAAGGCATAACCTGCAGACCCGTACACGAACGTCTTTTCAGGATACCTGTCGATCAAACGGTCGCGCTCCGCCTTGATGCCCGCATACACGCCTTCCACGCGGTTATAGCGGATGTCGAAATCCGCAATATTGTCGTCCCAGTCACCGTCATTGTCCCAGTCATCGTCCCAATCGCCCCTGTCCTGGAACCGGTCCATCTGCCGCAGGAAAAATGAGCGGCTGTCTCCGGTTTTATCCCCGTCTCCCCCGAAAGCAGGCATGCAAAGGATGATGGAAAAAAATATTGCCGGCATGCCTGAGATCAGAGAAACGCGGCCGATCCAATTGACCCATTTCATATCATCCTCCATGAAAAATGAAATCATCCACAGGCAGGTATAGGCAACAGACATGCCAGGAATTAAATTATGAATGACGCATTAAAAATGACGAATAAAATATTAAAAGATAAATAATTAAGAGAAGGACAGAAAAGGGGTTGGATCAAATGGGAAAATAGGACCTGTGACGAATCGGCATAGGCGAAAAATCTACTTGTGCCGATCCGGCACGGCCTTCAAAATACCAAATGACTTGAGCTTGCGGTGCAGGAATGCCCGGTCCATGCCGAGTTCCCTGGCCATCTGCGAGACATTGCCGCATGTGCGGTTGTATCCGTCCTCAAGCAGCTTCTTTTCGAATGCCTGAACCGCATCCTTGAACCTGCTTCCCTGAACCCCGGCCGCCGGTTCCTTCCAAAGCCCCGATGCTCCCTTCACATCAGTCAGAAAAGTCATGACGAAAGCCGGATTGATGCGGGGCCCGTCCGTCAGAATCACAAGCCTCTCAACCAGATTCTTCAATTCCCGCACGTTCCCGCTCCACGGCTGATCCTGCAGCAGGGCGAGCGCAGCCTCATCGAAAACGACTCCCTTTCCCATCTTCCCGCAGAAATGCGACAGAAAATACCGGGCGAGCACCGGGATGTCCTCCCTTCTCTCCCTGAGAGGCGGCACGCGCACCGGCATGACGTTCAGCCTGTGGTACAGGTCCTCGCGGAACCGCCCGCCGGCCATTTCGGAGTCCAGCGCCTTGTTCGTGGCTGCAAGGATGCGCACGTCGAAACGGTAGTGCCGCCGGCCGCCCACGCGCAGCGCCTCGCTCTCCTGAAGCACGCGGAGAAGCTTTGCCTGCGTGTCCAGCGACATGTCGCCGACCTCGTCCAGGAAAAGCGTGCCGCGGTTGGCGATTTCGAAAAGACCGGGCTTGGACGCGGCTGCCCCGGTGAAGGCACCCTTCTCATAGCCGAACAGCTCGGCCTCCACGAGCTCCTTGGAAATGGCGGCGCAGTTGAGGCTGACGAAAGGGAAACCGTGCCGTGCACCGAGGCGGTGGATCGCCCTTGCCACCAGCTCCTTGCCAGTGCCGTTCTCGCCGAAGATGAGCACGCGGCTGTCCGTGGCAGCCACCTTGCGGATCAGGGATTTCAATTCCCTCATGGCGGCGGAATCGCCGATCATGTCGATATGCCTGTCCGCCTGTTCCTGGAGGAAGGCCACCTTCTCCTCCAGCCTTTTCTGCTCTGCCAGGTTCCGCAGTTCCATGAGCAATTGGTCCGGGTTCAGGGGTTTCTCGAAAAAATTCCTGGCGCCCAGGCGGGTGGCTTCGACCGCCATGGCGATCGTGGTTTCGCCCGACATCATGAGAACCGGCAGTTCGGGCCAGCTGCCCCGAATGGTCTTCAGCAGGCCCGTGTCCCTGTTGTCCGGAAGGAGCACGTCCATGATCAGGACGTCGAAGGGCC
>Ga0233423_10001011_pt1 | contig 14200 bp, 9 predicted proteins | sample Watercolumn_Mata_FD_180713 | JGI IMG/M metagenome (GOLD analysis project Ga0233423, IMG submission 180713) | Freshwater microbial communities from Lake Matano, South Sulawesi, Indonesia - Watercolumn_Matano_2014_112_MG | ecosystem: Environmental > Aquatic > Freshwater > Lake | place: Indonesia...
AATTATAAAGATTGCCAACAACAATTCTATAGGAAGGATCATGTCTGGCCATTTTAATTCCGTTAACGAAATCCACATCTCTACTCATAAGCGAAAAAAGGAGAGGTAGCTCTTTCACATCGTATTGGCCATCGCCGTCAGTATAAAAAATAAGATCTTTAGATGAATTTTTAAAACCGCTTTTTAATGCCCCGCCATAGCCTTTATTTTTAGTATGAAATACCAATTTTAATTTTTTGTATTTTGTTTGAAGACTTTTTAACACTTCTCGGCTATTATCTTTTGACTTGTCGTCAACGACAATTATCTCATAATTATTTGTTAATTTTTTTAAGACCGAAAAAGCGTCATTTACCAATAATCCGATACTTTGTGAGTCGTTATAGCAAGGAAAAAAAACCGAAATACCTGGATTATTTTTGGTCATTATTTAATTCCGACTTTTTCTTTTATTAAATCTTCATAATTCATCTTCCGGTTTGAGTAGGTAATTAATTCTGCTAAGAGTCCAGTTGAAATTAATTGAATTCCGACAATCATTAATAAAACTCCCAAAAACAAAAGTGGTTGCCTAAACTGAATGTTCCCTTTTGCTATCCTTAGGTAGGTGATATAAAGACCAATTAAAAAACCAATCCCAAATGAACCTAAACCTAACGTTCCAAAAAAATGTCCAGGTTTTCTAATATAGCCGGTAAGGAAAACGACGGTAATTAAATCAAGAAAACCTTTGAGATTTCTTTCAATGCCAAATTTGCTTTCGCCGGTTTTTCTTGGGCGGTGAGAAACTACAATTTCACCGACTCTAAAATTTTGTTTAGCGGTAAAAACAGGAATAAAACGGTAGAGTTCTCCGTAAATGTTTAAGTTGTTAACGACAAACTTACGATAAAGTTTGAACCCGCAGTTGATATCGTGTAATTTTACGCCAGTTAAAATTCTTGTCAGAAAATTAAATATTCGGGAGGGAATAACTTTTGAAAGTGGGTCATGCCTGATTTTTTTCCAGCCAGAAACCAGATCATAACCGGTATTTATTTTCTTAATAAAACGGGGAATTTCAATAGGATTATCTTGAAGATCAGCATCTAAAGTAAAAATAAGATCACCCCTGGCGTATTTAAAGCCAGTCTGAAGAGCGACTGATTTTCCGAAGCAACCAAAAAGATGAATTGCCTTGACCCTTTTATCAAACGAATTTATTTCTTTTATTTTGGCGTAGGTTTTATCTTTTGATCCGTCATCAATAAAGATAATTTCATAATTTTTTCTTACTTTATTCATAACTGATTTTATTTCAATATAAAGAGGTTTGATATTTTTTTCTTCGTTTTTGGCAGGAATAACGAATGAGATTTGAACCTTATTTTGAGGCATATTATTTTTCCTGCTTCATCCAGTTAATGGTATTTAATAAACCTTCTTCAAGAGAGATTTTTGCTTTCCAGCCAATTAATTTTTCTGCCTTGGTAATACTCGGAACTCTTCTTGCTGAATCTTCAAACTTTACTTTGTAAATTTTCTGTGGATTAACATACTTAACTTTTGACTTAGAATGAGTTAGTTTAATTACCATTTTGGCAAGTTTATTTATTGTCACTTCACGACTACTTCCGATATTAATGATTTCTTTATTAAGTTTTTCACAGGCTAATACTGTACCGTGGACAGAGTCATTAATATAACAGAAAGAACGGCTTTGTGTTCCATCTCCAAAAACCGGCAGAGATAAACCTTTTAAGGAATTGTTGATAAAAATTGGAATGACGTTGGCATAGAGATTATTAATTCCTCTTGGTCCGAAACAATTAAAATATCGGATAATTGTATAAGGAAGACCTTTGTCGCCGTAAGCAAAAAGAAGATGTTCACTTAGTGCTTTTGAATGACCATAAATCCATCTTGAAATATTTGTTTGGCCAAATATTTCGTCGGATGTATCCTCAAATAAAGGAACTTGGTTGTTTTTACCATAAACTTCCGAAGAAGAAGTAAAAATGACCTTCTTTTTACCTTGTTTGAAGGCAGCCTCAATGATATTTTTTGTACCCTCATAATTAACTTCTATATCTTCAAGAGGATTTTTAATAACATTTTCGACTCCAACAACTGCAGCCAAATGGTAAATGGTATCTGTTATTTTTACAATATCATTTACTTGGTTTTTATTTCTGACATCGCCTTTAATGAAAGAAAAATTGGGGTTGTTGGCGAGAGAAGACAAATTTTCTTTTTTGCCACTACTTAAGTTGTCAAAGCAAATTACTTTATATCGAAGGGAGATTAATTTTTCGCATAGATGTGAACCAATAAAACCTGCCCCTCCAGTAACGAGAATTGTTTTTGCCATAGCCTAAGGACTTTAAATTCCTTCTTATCCCGAATATAATAGCATTAAAACGGCCATTTTTAAACAATAAAATTTTTAAACAACTATGAATAAATACCCTTTAGTTTCGATAATTATGGCCAATTGGAATGGAGGAGAGGTTTATGCGAATTGTCTTCGTTCTCTTTCAGAGATTAAATATCCGAATTGGGAGTTAATCGTCGTTGATAACGGCTCAACCGACGGAACGAGTGAGCTTTCCTTAAGCTCAAAATTTAAAATTAAAAATTCAAAATTAATAAAAAATAAGTTAAACCTTGGTTTTGCGCCAGCGAATAATCAGGGTTATAAAGTTGCCAGAGGTAAATATCTTCTTTTGTTAAATAATGACACCTTACTTGAACCCGATTTCCTTAATATTTTGGTTGAAAAAATGGAAAAAGAATCGTATTTGGGAGTAATCCAGCCAAAAATAAAGATAATGGACAACCCGAAGTTCTTGGATAATTCTGGATCTTTTTTGACTTTCACCGGTTTTTTAGAACATTGGGGATTTCTCAAAAAGGATTCTGGAGAATTTAACCAAGAAAGATTAATTTTTTCGGCGAAAGGAGCTTGTATGTTAATTAGAAAATCGTTGGTTGATAAAATCGGGCTGTTCGATAATGACTTTGGTTCATATTTTGAAGAGACAGATTTTTGTTGGAGGGTTTGGCTATTTGGATACAAAGTATTCTTTTATCCAAAAACGTTTATTTACCATAAAGTGGGATTTACTTCCAAAAAGCAAAATCAACTTGACGTGAATTTTAATTCTTTTAAAAATCGGCTTTGCAGTTTAATCAAAAACCTTGATTTACGTGGATTGTTAACAATTGGTCTTATCCATATTTTTACTCTATTGTTTTTTATTATTTATTACGTAATAAGACTAAAGCCCGGTTGGTCTCTTATTATTCTTAGGGCAATCGGTTGGAACATTGTAAATTTAAAGAAGACTCTTAGTAAAAGAAAAAAGGTAAGTGAATTAAAGAAGGTAAAAGAAAAGGAAATTTATAAATATATTTTCAAAAAGATTAATTTAAGTGAAATGTTATTACATTTTCTAAGGTCAAATAAAATGCTTTCTGGAAAACATTCTGTCTAATGTCCTTAGTTAGTAAATTTGTCTCGATATTCTTTTTTAAACCATTCTATTGTTCTTACCAGGCCATCTTTAAGGTCAATTTTCGGTGAATAAGAAAGTTCTCTTTTGGCTTTTGTAATATCGGGACATCTTCTTTGTGGTTCACCGGCGGGGTAATCTTTGGGATATGCTTTTCTTCTTGGTTTAACATTTGTATTCAAAAGGTCGGCAATAATCACTGCCAATTCATACATCCCTAATTCTGGTTTGTCATTGCCAATGTTATAAACCTCTCCATTTTTTCCTTTAAGCAACGTTTTGAAAAAGCCAATAACTGCATCGGTGATGTAGCAAAAAGTTCGTGTTTGTACGCCCCTGTCATGAACAGGAAGGCTATGTCCTCTTAGTCCTTCATAAAGAAACGTGGGAATTACTCGTCGATCATCGTATTTCATACCCGGACCATAAACATTAAAAGGTCGAACTATTTTCACTGGGATACCAAATACCTGGTTATAGGTGATACACAATGTTTCGGCAAGTCTTTTTGACTCATCATAACAGGCTCTTGGTCCAATACTTGAAACCCGTCCATGGTAACTTTCTGGAGTAGGAACGGATTGGGATTCAGGATCACCATAAATTTCACTTGAACTAAATAAAAGAAAACTTTTTATCTTTGTTATTCTGGCCAATTCAAGTAAGTTTTTGGCGCCCAAAATGGCACTTTCTATTGTTTCCAGTGGATATTTTTGGTAGTAGACAGGAGAAGCCAGTCCGGCGGCATGGATTATATAGTCAACATGCTGATTAATATTTAGGGCCAATCTGACGTCATGATGTAAAAAAAGGAAATTTTTGTCATTTTCGATGTCTACCAGAAAGTTTTTTCTTGATCCTGTAATGTAGTTATCGATTGAAATTACCCGACAGGATTTTTTGAGAAATTTTTTATTTAAGAAGTAAATCGTAGCATTAATGTAACTGCCGATAAACCCAGACCCGCCGGAAATTAAGAGAGTTTTACCTTCTAGCAACTTAGCCTCTTTTTTAATTCCGTGTAAGATTAATTCTAAATCAGAGGTGTTTTTAGTGACTTTTGGCTTTTGTGGTTTTTGAACATTTTTTTCTCCAATAATTTTTGGTTTTGGTACTGGGACGATAAATCTAACTTTTTCTTCTTTAAGATAATTAAGCTTTTTCATTATCGGTTCGGCAAAGTTCCATGCGAGAATAAGAATATAATCCGGCTTACTTTTTTTGATTTTTTCGATTGAAACAACCGGGATATGAGTTCCAGGAGTAAATAAACCTTGCTTATAGGGACTATCATCAATAATATAGTCAATAACTTTATTGGTAATATTAAAATGGTTGAGTAAAGTATTGCCTTTCGCAGGAGCTCCATAGCCGATGATTTTTTTATTCTCTTTTTTTAGTTTTACTAAGATATTTGTAAGTTTTTCTTTGTTATCCTGTATTTGTTTATTAAAATTTCTGTAAGTAGCGATTTTATCTAAACCAAACTTTATTTCCTGTCTGATAAATTTTCTTACGGAGGGTTTAATTTTATATTTTGCATTTTGTTTTTTAATAAATACCCGAATTGATCCTCCGTGTGATTCTACTAATTTAACATCAAAAATTTTCATTTCGAATTTTTTAAAAAATTTAACCAGTGGTCTTATCGAAAGGTAAGATAAATGTTCGTGATAAATCGTATCAAAAAGGTTATTTTTTAATAAATTTATCAAGTAAGGAGCTTCAATAATAAATATTCCTTCAAGGGATAGAAGTGTCGATACACTTTTCGTCAATTCATCTAAATCATTTACGTGGGCAAAAACATTATTAGCGCATACCACATCGGCCTGGCCGTATTTTTTTACTATTTGTTGGGATAATTTTTGGTTTAGGAAATAGGGGAGAGTCTTAATGCCTTCGCGGGTTGCTTTATTGGCAATTTTTATTGCCGGGTCAATTCCGAGAATTTTAACACCTAATTTTTTAAAGGGTTTAAGCAAGATTCCATCATTGCTGCCGATATCTATAACAAGTGAATTTTTATTTAACTTAAATTGATGAAAAATTCGCTCTGCATATCTGGCAAAATGTTCAATAAAAACTTTAGAAGTCGATGAAGCATAAACGTAGTTACGAAAAAGAATGATAGGCGAGACAACATGGGTTAACTGAAGTTGGCCACAATTATGACAATAGTTTACCCTTAAAGGATAGAAATTTTCTTTTTTATTTAAATCATTTTTCTTAAGAAATGCATTAGCCGGAGGGGTTGGCGAGAGAGAGATAACTTCAGATAAATTTTTATTTTTACACAGGCGGCAATAATTAAGTTTAAAGAATTCTGGGTTTTTGGTAGTTTTCACTTTAGTTAAAAGCATTATACATTTGAATATCTTAAGTTCAAGCGGTATTTGAAATTTAATTAAAAAATAGTAATCTGTGCTAGAATTTGAATGCAGTGGGTAAAATTGTTGCTTTTATCAAAACAAATAAACTAATAGTCTTTATTTTATTGATGGCCTCGGCCCTCAGATTGACTGGTATAAAGCCTGGTTACAATCAATATCATTCCGATGAGCCTGTTATATATGAAGGTGCGGTAAATATGATTAAAAATAAAAACTTGTTTCCTGGATATTACTATTATGGTTCAGTTCCAATTACTATTAATAGTTTAATTTTTCGAACAGTTTTTATTCCCTTGGGTTGGTTGAATTACTATTCGGAAAATATATTTAAAATAATTGATGGCAAGATACATCTTCCAATTGCTCCTCTTGAGGCAAAAAGAATTTTGCAGGTGGAAATATTTGGCGAGAGAGAAATCAATGCCATTTTTTGGTCAAGATTTATTACGGCCTTGTTCGGTATCGGTTGTGTCTACCTTTTGTATCTTCTTGGGAAAAAAGTTTTTGGTAAAAAAGTCGGCTTGTTGGCTGCTTTTCTGTTAGTTTTTAATTTTAAACACGTGGTTAATTCACACTTAGGATTACCTGATATTTATAATTCTTTTTTTCTGCTTTTATCTATGATTTTTACCTATCGGTTGTGGAGAGATCCCTCAAAAAAGAATTATCTTTTGGCCGGCATTTTTGCCGGATTTTCCTTTTCTGTAAAGTATCAGTTTTACTCATTTTTTCCCTATATCCTTGCTCATTTCTATCGAGTTTACCAAGAAAAAAAGGATTATCTTAAAAACCTCTTTGATCCATATTTTATTGCCGGCGGATTGGTTATTCCGTTAATATTTTTATTAACCAATCCTTATTATTTTATCAATATTAAAGAGGCAATCTATCAGAATTCTTTAGATGTTAAACGATATGCATTGGGGGCCAATGAGCTAAACTTATACCCCTTATTTTTTTTGGCGAAATTTGATTACGGTTATCCGCAATTAGTTTTATTATTGTTGGGCCTTTTTATTTCCTTAATAAAAAATTTTAAAAAAGCTTTATTTCTTTTTTTCCCGCTTTTTTTGTATATTTTTATCTTTTTTTATTACTCTCGAGGAGGCTTTTTTGTCAGAAATGCAATCACAACCACTCCGATTGCGATGGTTTACATTTCTTATACATTAAATTTAGTTTTTGAATTTATTTCAAACAAGCTTCCAAAATTTATATTTTTATCTTTACTAATCGTCACTCTTATTTTAATGGTTTATATTCCGGCAAAGAACAGTATTTTAAATGTTTATGCTTACGCCAAACCCTGGACATATCAGGTAATGCACGATTGGATGGACAAAAATATTTCTTCCGAAGAAAAAATTGCAGTCGATGCTTTTGATTGGGGAGAATTCCCAAAAAAACTTAATTACCTCACTTTAGATTTTGATTATTTCTATTCGAAAGCAGAGCTGGAAGAGATGGGAGCTGAATGGGTTGTTTATAATCTTTTTAGAGCCGGAAAACCTTTTTATTTTTGGATGAATTTTAGCTTGAAAGACCTACAAATGTATTGGAAGAAACCTGTTCAAATAATGAGGAATATGTATCCTGCACTGGTTATAGAGGAAGTTGCCCGCTACCGACTATTTGAAGCGGTTAAGAGTTGGCAAGCGCCTGATATGAATTTAATTATCGCTAAGTTTCCTCAATGGCCAAAGGTAGATTATAAAAATATAGCCAGTTATACGACCGAAAAAGATTTTTTTAGTTGGAGATTGATCGATGAGTTAAATAGCACCTTACCGAAATTTAGTTTAGACGTTAACTGTTATGACGATAAGGCTTGTATAATTTTTTTTCCCGGTTCAACTAAATATCCGACGATTAGGTTTACTTCTGATTTTTTTGAGGTTCAACCAGGCCATCTATATGAAGTTAAAGGATTTATCAGAAGCGAAAAGAACCTCGAGGATATTGAAAGAGAAGGATTTTTAAGAATAGATTTTTATCAGGACAAAAATGATATAACCAAGGCCGGATCGACGAGTTCTGTTTCTAGTCGGGTATACGGTTCAGTTGGATGGCAGTTAAAAAAAATTATAGATAAAGCTCCTCAAGACGCAAAATATATGACCGTAAGTTTTTCTGTTTATAATCCCAATTTAACTAAATTTTGGTTTGATGACGTTACTATTAATGAATCAATCGAAATAGTGAAAGATGTCGATCAATCTCTCTATCTGAAAAATCCCTTAGATTTAGATTTATTATTTCCCAATTCTCATGGAAATCTGTAATAAAATTAGAAAAACTTTTCCAAATCTGGCTTTGTTAACTTTAGCTTATGAGCTTGAAGCTGTGTTGAAAGATTGCCGTTCGGTTCTTGATATCGGCTGTGGAAATAATTCACCGTTGAGGTTGATTAATAATAAGAATAAATATTTTGTTGGTGTTGATATTTACTACCCGAGAGAAAAACGAAAAATTCACCATCGCTATATACAAGCCGATGCTAGTGATATAAACAAACATTTTAAGCCGAAAAGTTTCGATGCCGTTGTTGCCTTGGATTTGATCGAACATCTTCCCAAAAAACAAGGAATCAATTTGATAGAAAAAATGGAAAACATCGCTAAACGTAAAATAGTTATCCTGACACCGAATGGTTTTGTTAAGCAAACTGCCGATGATAATTCGTTTCAGGAGCACGTTTCGGGTTGGGAAATAAAAGATTTTGCAAGGAAAGGATTTTTTGTCAGAGGAATTTACGGTTTAAAATTTCTTAGGAAAGAAAGGGCAGAACTAAAATTTAAGCCAAAAATTATTTCGGGAATAATTTCGGAAATCTCTCACTATGTGTTAACAAAATATTTTCCAAAATATTCTTATTCCTTGATTGCCTTTAAAGAAATTTATGATAAATGGAATTATAAAAAATAAATTACTTTTTTCATTACTCCTGACAGGGATATATCTGATTATATCTTTATTAACTCTTAAAGATTACGGAGTTTCCTGGGATTCAGCTGCCCATTACTTTCGCGGACAAGCTTATCTTCACTATTTTTTAACAGGGAGGCTTAATTATGACGATTTACCAAAGATTAATTTACAAGGAACAAATGGAGACCCAAAAAATATTCCGTCTCCAAGGAGAAGTATATATCAGCCCTTGGATTTTCCTTTTGCTTCTTACTATTTAAGATCCGACAGCGGACATCCTCCGTTAAATGATATTTTAGCCGCAACCTTTAATTATATTTTATTTCAAAAATTAGGTTGGTTAGGAGATGTTTATTCTCATAATATGTTTATTGTTTTTTCGTCTTCTCTAACTGTTTTCGTCGTTATTTACTTTATGATTCAGACTTTCGGAATTTTTCCATCTATGATTTCTTATCTTTCTCTTTTAACTTACCCTTTGTTTTGGTCCGAATCCCACTTTAATATTAAAGATCCTGTTCAAACTAGCTTTTTCTCTTTAGCTATTTGGGCTTTTTACAAAAGTCTTAAAGAACTTAATTTTAAGTGGCAATTATTATTTATATTATCTTTTTCTTTCGGAATGGCAGTTAAGTTTAATATTTTGTTTTTGCCATTTATTCTTCTTCTATACATAATCTATTTAGTTATTACAAAAAGGTATCCGGCAAGTTTTATAAATAAAGTAAAAGTTAAAAAATATTTGTTATGGATATTAATTTGGCCATTGATATCTTTGGCTATTTTATTTTTAATCTGGCCTTATTTAAGGCAAAATATTCCGACAAACTTTCTATCCATCTTGAAGTATTACAAGATTGTTGGTACCGAAAGCGGTTTAACTGATGCAAAATATATTTTTTTAGGATTTAATACTTATCCATTTCTTTGTTTTATTTATTCGACGCCACCTTTTACCTTATTTCTTTTTCTCGTCGGAATCATTTCCCCAGTTTTTTACTCCAAAAAGAATTTCGGTGTGGCCATTCTTTGGGCCTTGTGGTTTTTAGTACCGTTTATGAGAGTTAGCATTCCAGGTGCAAGTATTTATGGAGGATTAAGACAAATCTTTGAGTTTATTCCGGCGCTGGCATTACTTTCAGGACTTGGAGCCTATTATTTAGTTGATAAAGTGAAGCTATTAATTCATAAGCTCTTTCTGATTAGTTTGCGGCCTAAATTAATTAAAATTTTAACTATATTCTTATTCATGTTCCCGATTGCTTCAATTATTCGGTTATACCCAAATGAAAATGTTTATTTTAATTATCTTATTGGCGGTTTAGTTGGAGCGAAACAGAGAAATTTTCCTTATTGGGGGAATACTTTCGGCAATGTTTATAAACAAGGTATTGACTGGATCAATAATAACGCAGAAAACAATTCTCGTTTGGTGTTAATACAAGGTAACAGTACTAATGCCCCCATCGAAAACATTCGTAAGGATATATCTTTTAGCTTTCGAAATTTTAGTGGAATCGAAAAGAGGGGGGAATATATCATGGAATTGACATTTAACAATCCTGTTCGGGTATATCACTATGTCTGGGAATATGTTGAAAATTTTTTAGTTCCGACTTACGTAATAAAAAAAGAAGGAGTTCCTATTTTGACTATTTGGAAAAACGATATTAAAAATTATAAAGATGAATTTAAACTCAAAGAGTATTCTAAAAAATTTAAGATATCTACGTCTAGAAATAAAGTAATCAGTTTAAATTTAAATGATGATTATTTGTTATCTAGGTTTTTCTTAAAATGTTTAGATGGGAATATAAATACGGACAAGGTCAATGGCTATATTGAGACATCACTCGATGGAGTGAATTGGTTTAGAGAAAAAGATGCATTGAATCAGCGACAAAATTTCGGAAATTCCAATGTTCAAAAAGACGAAATATTGTTTTACTTTGCGGGAAGAAGAGCGAAATATATTAAAGTAATTCTAAATGGAGATCAGTTTTGTGTGTTTAATAAATATGCCGATGTATATTACTTTCAAAGATGATAATTAAAAAATATCCTAAAATATCTATTTTTATTCCGACTTTTAATGAAGAAAAGAACATTAAAGAATGTCTTAATTCAATTTTCTGCCAGGATTATCCCAAAAACAAATTGGAAGTTTTTGTCATCGATAATGAGTCAAGTGATAGAACAGTTCAGATTGCCCAAAAATATCCAGTCAAAATATTATATAACCGGAAAATTAAGGATGCTCAAGTAAGTAAGAGAATAGCTTTTGATAAGGCGACAGGGGAGTTATATTGTCATTTTGATGCAGATTTAAGGATGGTCGGTAAGAAATGGCTTATAAAAATGATTTCTCCATTGCTGGACGATTCTGAGATAACCGCTTCGTTTTCCTCGTTTAAGATAAAGGGAGACGAAAGCCCTCTTACTCGTTTTTTAACTCTTGATTGGTATTCAAAGGATCATTTTTCGTGTCAGAGAACGCCGATGTATAAATTTTTCACTGTTTCGATTACAGATACAATCATTAAGAAAAAAAACAGTTATTACTTGTGTCTATTTGAAGAGGGGAAAGTCCCCCCCCATGGCTTTGGAATACTAAGAAAAAAAATTGTTGAAAGAACTTTGAAGTTTCAAGGAAATAAATTGATGGAATTGGATATCCTTGTGCATCTTATTCGACTCGGTTATAAAAAATTCGCCTATGTGCCAATAGGGGCTTACCATTATTTTGTGCCAAATTTGAAAACTTTATTAAAAAAAAGATTGAGGAATATTAAAAGAAATTATGTCGGACAAAGTTTTAAAAGAAGTTATACTTGGTTTAATTTAAAAAAGCCACTCGACATTATTAAAATCATTATTTGGATTATCTATGCGACTTTATTTATTCCCGAATTGATAATCGGTATATATAGGTCTATTAGATATAAAACATGGGTTGGTATGTACCAGCCAATAGTTGCTTTCGTAGAGACATACGTAGTTATTTTTGGTTTTCTTTATTACTTAACGCTTAATTTTTTGAAAAATAAGCATGATATTTTATGAAAATAAAATATTTGAAGATTATTGTTTGTCCAAAATGTAAAACCAAACCCATTCTTTTATCTGGGCCATATAGGAAGAAGGAAATATTATTCGGTAAGCTACAATGTCAAAAATGTAAAAATATTTATCAAATAACCAACGGATTATCCGTGATGTTAAAAAAAGATGCTGTAGTAAGTAGAACCCAGAAAGCATTTGAAAAAGAATGGTCTTTATATTACAAAGGCCATTTTGGAATAAAAGATTTATATGGTAAAAGTGAAAAAGAAGAATTGACCGATTTTGAAAGGTTATTACAAATAAATAAGAAGAACGTTAGAAGAAAAAGAATTTTAGATGCTGGTTGCGGTTCTGGAAGACTAACAGGCAATGTTGCCAGGAAATTTAAAGACGCAGAAGTATTTGGAGTCGATATTGGAAGGTCAATTGTATTAGCCCACGAAAAGTATAAATTAAGTAATTTAGAACTAATTCAGGCAGATATTAATTTTTTGCCATTTCCCGAATATTTTTTCGATTACGTCTGGAGTGAAGGAGTAATTCATCATACAAAAAATCCAGAAAAAAGTTTTAAAGAATTATCTCGAGTATTAAAAAAGGGCGGCAGAATTTATATATGGGTATATCCAAAATATGTTTTAACACCATATTTAGTGTATAGAAAACTATTTCCAAAGTCATACTTATTAACAACAAAGCGACTATATTTACTTTCTTATTTACTATCTATTCCTACATATATTATTTATCGTTTGGCAAATATTTTAAATTTATTTACTAATAGCTATAAATTAAAGTCTCTGACTTTTAAAATCTTTGATACACTTGCTCCGGAACATCAGTATTATTTTTCCAAGAAAGAAATTTTGAATTGGTTTAGAAGGCAAAATTATAAAGATATCGAAATAGTTGGGGATATTGGTATAACTGCGGTTAAATCTTAATTTCCTGAAATTTTTTTACCAGATAATTACCTATTTCTAAATATTTCAAGCCCGAATTAGAAAAGGTGTACAACGCATCTTTCGGAGAACCGACAATAGGGAATCCATGCAAATTAAAAGAAGTATTGAGAAGGCCATATCTCCTTGTAAGTTTTGAAAATTCCTCGAGAATTAAGTAGTATTTCGGATTGGTTTTTTTATCTATTACTTGAGGTCTAACAGTTTTGTCATACTGATGCATAGCAGCAGCTAAATCTTTTTTCCCTTCATCTGTCGTATTAAAAGTTATAATCATGTATGGAGCTTCGATGTTTTTAGGATTCGAAATATATTTATTTTGATATGATCTCATAATTACTGGGGCAAAAGGCATCCAAAAATCGCGGCATTTTATTGCTTTATTGATTTCCTGAACAACCTCCAAATTTATTGGATCTGCTAAAATAGATCGGTTTCCTAAAGCGCGGGCGCCCCATTCCATTCTTCCGGAAAATCTAGCGACAATATTTCCTTTCTTAATGAGAGCAGCCGTCACTTTTGCCATATTGGATGGTTTAGAGATTTTGAATTTATTTGATTTATATTTTCGTAATTCTCTTTTTATTTCTTCTTCAGAATATTCAGGACCAAGATATAGATTTTCCAAAGGTAATGGATTTTTACGAGTTAAATTTTTGTATCCCCAATATGCCGCGCCGATGGCATTAGATTCATCGCCGCAAGAAGGCATAATATAAATATCTTTCAAACCTTTTATTTCCGAAATCTTCTGGTTGGCTTTGACATTCATAAAAACTCCACCTGAAAGTAATACATTTCCAATTTTTGTTTTTCTGATGGTCGATTCTACCCATTCGATTAAAATACTTTCGGTGATTTTCTGTACTGCATAAGAAATATTATCGAAACGTTTATTTTTTAGTAATTTATCCAGATATCCCATTTTGAAAAGTTGGGAGTTTATACCCGTTTTTATCTGAAGAGATTTTTTATCAATCCAAAAATATCTTTTGAGCGCTTCATAGATTTCTTCGGCTTTTGGGTCGGAAACATACGCCGCCAATCCCATGACTTTATATTCATGTTCTAATGGTTTCATGCCAAGATATTTAGTTATTGAGCGGTACAAATTTCCAACAGAGTTGGTCATTGAAGACTTGGAGGTTGTTTTTAATTTTCCGTTTTTAAATATATTAACTGTCGATGATAATCCATCACCTTCGCCATCACAGGTAAATATTAGTAAAGGTTCATTCTTCTGAATAAATCCGGAGGAATAAAGAACTGTATATGCATGAGATAAATGATGATCGAGAAATATAATTTTTTTACGGTTAAATTTATAAGTTTGAGTTAGTCTCTTAATCCTTTTGTCTTG
>Ga0233423_10001012_pt1 | contig 14195 bp, 11 predicted proteins | sample Watercolumn_Mata_FD_180713 | JGI IMG/M metagenome (GOLD analysis project Ga0233423, IMG submission 180713) | Freshwater microbial communities from Lake Matano, South Sulawesi, Indonesia - Watercolumn_Matano_2014_112_MG | ecosystem: Environmental > Aquatic > Freshwater > Lake | place: Indonesia...
CCATCTTTACCTCGGAGAATATGTCTGGAGATACAATCACAGAAAATTGAATTTCAAAGAGCAGAATAATCTATTGCTTAAGCTAATAATCAAACATTTTAGGTCCGAATAATTGGACTTTACCCTAGATTAAACAATACATAAACCTATTACTTCAATTATAGTAATATATTACAATGGCGTCAAACAATAAATCAACAATTACCGACAATATAAAGAAATACCGAAATAAAATGGGTGTTTTCCCAAGACCGCCTCTCAAAACTAGCGGATGTTACCTATAACACGATTATTAAAATCGAAGCGGGAACAAACACAAACCCGACAATAGAAACTTTGGTGAAAATCGCCAATGCGTTAGGTGTTGGCGTTGACGATTTAATAAAATAACGAAATATGGAAAAAGAAATCAAAAATATAAATATTCCGAATACTTCAGTCCAAAAAGAAAAAAGAGAAACCAAGAGAGAAATGCTTTATGAAAAAATCGATAAAAAAGTTGATATTATTGAGAATACAAGAAATTTTGTTAAAAACATATCTTCTCTTGAGCCAACAGACTTTGAAAAAGAATGTCAAAATGAAATGGGTTCCATTAAGGAATTTTTTGACCCCGATATACAAAATAAGTATTTAGAAGTAAATGAGCTAGACGGAAAGTGTGAAAATTTGCATAAACAGTTACAATTAAGAGAGCGGGAAATAGAAGAAGAAATAGAAAAATTATCTGAAGAAAAATATAGGGAACTGTACGGAGAGGAAAAAGGACTCTGGGATTGGAAAATTATTGAAGAATTATTAGAAAAAGATGAAAAATATCAGAATATTGATATTCTTTTAAGGGAAACTCAAAGCGAAATAAATTCCTTAATTAAAAATGACGATGTTAAATTTTTAAGACAAATGGGGAGATTTTTTGGTAGCGTGGCTAAGAAAAGGAAACAAGTTTTTGCGACCAAAGAACAATATAAAGTTGATCCAGAAAAATTTTGGGAAGCACTTTATGAAGAAATTGAGGAATTAAAAGATATAGAAAAAGATAAAATTGAAATTTCTTTCTCTGGCCTTAACATTAATTTAATTTTTCCAAAGAATGAATTTGCTAAAATTAGAACGGATAAACGGATTTCTGGTTTTCATAGGAGTTTTACCGTTTTTAATTTTATTAAAGATGGCCCAGATAAAAATGATACAATAAATCATGAAGAAAATCATAATCTTTCGGAATCATTTACTGATCCTTTTGGCAGCCTTGGAGATTTCAGCAAAGATGTCGAGTCCCTGAATAGATTAAAAGAATTAAGAGCTCCGGCCTTTATGATAAATAATGGGAAAAAGGCTATAGAGAGAAAAATAAAAAATTATATATACAATTTTTCTCACGAGATAATAGCAGATATAGATAGTATTCCTAAGGGGGACATACATACTTTTTTATTTACTTTTCTAAGAGCATATGATAAAACCGTTTCATCGCTACGTAAAATTGAAGATGCTGATGTAAAAAATAAAATCAAAAATGTTCTATCGCAAACAGAAGAACGATTTATTGAATATATTGACAGACTCTCCATGGCTTTCTTTATTGCTAATAAGTTGGGAGGTGAGAAAGACCAGGAAAAACTCAAATACGCAATTATTCTTTTTGGACCAGACAAACTACGCAAAGCAGAAAAATATATCCGCAACCGAGTAGGAGAAAAGAACTATGATATGTTAATCAACCTAAGATCATTTCTGGGAAAGGGAAGCTATTTTAATCATTTTCTTCAATTTGTGGAAAGGTATGGAAAAGATGAGAAATTAAAAAAGTCGGAGCTATTGCATGCCATACTCGGAGAAAGATCATCAACGATGTTGAGGCGAGCAATGGCAGAAAAGTCAATCTCAGCCTCATTTTTTCATCTTCATAATATAAAAAGGTTATTTAAATTAGTGGTAGAAATAGATAGCGATAACGTTAAAAAAATTTCCAGCTTAATTGAGAAAGAAAAGATAGGCCAGTTAGAATATATAGATTTTTATGAAGCTGTAGACGATGATCCATCTCTGCTTAAAATGGATAATATTTTGGAATTGGATAAGAACTTGAAATACATAGCAGAAAAATTGTCAGTTCCAGAATTTGGCAGTCTTGTAGAAGAAAGACTGGCTTATTATTTTTTTGATAGAAATTATGAAAAAGCCATGAGAATGGATAATTTTAGCGAGCTGGAATCAATTTATCAAAATTGGCCATTAAGCAAAGAGGTATTCAAAAGACAAATATTAAATACAATAGAATTTCTGTTATCGGATTATGAAGATTACCAAAATAAGGATTATACTGAAAAAACAATAAAAACTTCGAATTATTGGATTTTTTTGACAAAAATTGGGATGGATAAAGAAGCGGAAGAAGCTTTGAATAAAATTGAAGAGAAATAATTCTCAAAAAAATGGAAAAGGGAGAAATTAATAAAAATTTTGAAAATTCCCGCAATGCGGCGGAAATCACTCTAAACAAAGTTAACTCTTTTGATGAATTGAACGCGCTCACAGAAAAAGAAGGTGATGAAAAATTCAGTGAAAAAACTCGTGAATTATGGAAAGAATTTGCCGTATCTGGAGTAATGGGTTTCGACAAGGAAACAAAACAAAGAGAATTGCAACCCTATACCGATCTTGATGGTCGAACAACACTAGAGCTCTTGAAAATGGCAGGAATCAATGTTGCTGATCTGAAATATATAGAACCAGGAAAAACGGAAGCGAGCAGAATAAATTTAGACACGGGGGACAAATTAGGTGTTGACTATGACAAAATATCGGATACGGCAGTTTTTGATCATCATGTTTCGGATAGTAAAACGATTACCTCTACGGCTGAAATCATGTATAATGTTTTGTCTGATTTGAAATTGATTGAAAAAAATGAAGCGCTAGGCAGAGTTGTTTATTTTGTAACCCAAATGGACAATAAAAAAATACCTGTAGGGGAATTTTTAAAAAGCGGCAAAACAATTATTGGCATTCAAAGACATCTTAATTTCGAAAATTTATTAAATTTTTTTAAAGATCATGAATCGGCGTTCGATGAATTATCTCCTGAAGAATTTGAAAAGTACGGGTTGCGTGAACCGGCCGAAAAACAGCAAAAAATAGTTGACATAACTATGCAAAAACTAGAAGAAATGGAAAAAGAAGGTAAAGTGATCAATACAAAATTTGGAAGCATTGTTATTAATGAAAATAATGAACTAATGGCCGCATCTTCTGCGGCATTCGTTCGACATGATGGAATAATTAATTTTACCCCCGGAAAAAGCTTTGCGGTAACTTTAAAAGAAAAAAATTTTGACGCAAAGGAATTACAAAAGAGATTAGGTGATAAATTTCAAGGGAAAATTATCAGAGGGAAAATGTGGATACATAATGAAGCAGAGCCTTTGAATTTAAGCTTGGAAGAAATTATAAAATCTTTGGAATAACAAAATTTCCGAGGCGGCGCGCCAGTGAAATTGGCACGGCCTCCGGCGCCAGCGAAAAAAGCGAAAGCGGAAAAGAGAGGGCGGGCAAAAATTCCTTCCCCCAGACCCCTTTTCCTTTTTACCCGCCCGAGCGTTTCAGTTTTGCGCGCGAAGCGCGCAATCATTCGGAGTTTTGCTCAAAAAATGTTCGAACTTCGTCCAAAAAACACCGCCAAGTTTTACATTCAGCGAAATTGAAAGATGTTGCCTCGGCGCAAAGCGCCTCGGCATGGTATTTTTCCGCAATTTTGAAGGCCGGAATGAAATCCAAAAACAAAGTGCGGTCGGCAATGCGGAAGTTCGAACCAATCTTTTTTCTTTCGCTTTCAGCGAAAGGTTGAGCGTATTTTTCTTTGATTGCCAAAAAAATAATTTCAAAACAATATGGACAACATAAATTTACAAACCAAAAAGATATTTCTCTATGCTCGTAAATCCACGGACGAACCCGAAAGGCAGGTTTTGAGTATTGAAGCGCAAATGTTTGAATTGCGGGAATTTGCTAAAAAAGAAGGGCTGAATATCGTCCGTGAATTTGTGGAAAGCAAAACCGCCAAAGAGCCGGGCAGAGAAATTTTTAACGAAATGGTGGCGAGCATAGAGAAAAATGAAGCCGAGGGAATTTTAGCGTGGCACCCAGACCGCCTGGCTCGCAATTCCATAGACGGCGGACGAATTATTTATCTTGTAGATACTGGCAAAATTACCACGCTAAAATTTTCAACTTTTTGGTTTGATCCGACACCGCAGGGAAAATTTATGTTGTCCATCGCTTTTGGGCAATCAAAATACTATGTGGATAATCTTTCGGAAAATATAAAGAGGGGTATTCGCCAGAAATTAAGAAATGGAATATGGCCCGCTTGGGCGCCACTTGGCTATATAAACGACAAAAACGCTCGTTGTATCGCTGTTGATAAAGAAAAGGCAAAGTATATCAAGCGGGCTTTTGAAATGTACGCAACTGGCGAATATCCCCTCGCTCAAATCCGAAAGATTATCAATTCCTTGGGCTTGGTTGGCAAGAAAGGCAAGACGCTTTCCGTCTCAAATTATCAGTATATGCTCAAAAATCCGATTTATTACGGAATTATTGAATACAACGGCGAAATGTATGACGGAAAGCATGAACCGATTATCACAAAGAAACTTTTTGATTCTGTTCAAGAAGTGATGATGAGAAAATCAAAACCGAAAACGCCAAAATTGAAACCTTATGTGTATAGAGGATTTTTCCGTTGCGGAGAATGTGGCTGTTTCATTACCACTGAAACACAAAAGGGTCATAACTATTTACGATGTACCAAAAGGAAAAATCCTTGTACTCAAAAATATGTCCGTGAGGAAATCATCACTTCTCAAATAAAAGAAGAAATCAAAAAAGTTTCTTTGTCTTTCGCTTGGGCAAACGCTTCAATCAATTATTTTGAAAACGAGAAAATGAAAATCGCCCAAGCGGAAAGCTCTTTCGCCCAAAAAGCGAGAGATGAGCTCGTAGAGATAGAAACAAAACTTGATCGCTTGCTTGATTTACAACTGGACGGCAATTTGTCGCAAGTAGAATATACCGCCAAAAAGCACAAGCTCATTCTCGCAAAAAAGGATTTGGAAGAAAAAATCACCGCTTTTGGGCGAAAGAGCAATAATCGGTTCGAACTTGCCATAAACTTCATAAAAGAAGCCAACCAAGCCGAAAAATACGCTCAACAAGAAAATCCCGAAAGGATTCGGGATTTTCTCAAAAAGATTGGTTCGAACTTCCGCATTGCCGACCGCACTTTGTTTTTGGATTTCATTCCGGCCTTCAAAATTGCGGAAAAATACCATGCCGAGGCGCTTTGCGCCGAGGCAACATCTTTCAATTTCGCTGAATGTAAAACTTGGCGGTGAGGGTGGGATTCGAACCCACGTGCCCCTTGCGGAGCAAGCAGTTTTCAAGACTGCCCCGTTATGACCACTTCGGTACCTCACCCTGCTGTCAATAACGACCATTGAGCCAACTTTTCTCCAAATAGTGTTCTTCCGAATGACAATTTGGGCAAATAATCTCTAAATTATCCAAATCATTATTATTTCTATTCCTATCTTTATGGTGAATTTGTAATATTCGGTACTTTTCAAATCCACACCTTTCGCATCTGTTTCCCCTAACTTTCAATAGCCTGATCTTGAGAAGTCCTTGCGTTTTAACTTTATCTTTAGGCCTGTTTAATTTATATTTAATACCCTCTCTGTGTTTGTTCGCGCAACTCCTGCTGCATGTCTTCTTATTGAGACTGGCTAAGATTAGTTTTCCGCACACTAAACAAGGAGTTTCCCTTCTGCATGATTTGCCATAGCACGCAAGACTGCAAAAGACCCTACCCTTATTTCTTTTAATTTCAAGAGGCCTTCTGTATATTTTCTTTCCGCATATCTGGCAAGATGTATTCGGATTTCTTTTATATTGCTCAACCACTCTGCCAGTATGCCACAAAATGCAACTAGGTAAAATGTGAAAAATGACTTTTTCTCACTTCACAACTGGCGGGCAGCCTGGGACGAAGTGAGAACACTTGCTGCCCTGCAATTCCATATTACACAACGAATTGAAGTTTGCCAATAAAAAAACCGCTTCAACCTTTAGGTATCAGCGGGGGCAGTAGGTCTGCCCAGTCCATGTCAAGTCCCCCCCCTTTATTTCAAAGTTCCCACACAGAGAGCTATGTAGAAGTGAAACAATGCTGCGCCTGCCCACAAGACCGCAACCGGAAGCGGTGCAGGAGTTCTGTCTTTGGGGGCTATGTTTGTCGAATCGCTAAAGCGAAGAACGACAAGCAAGATAGCCACAATCAGAAATTCTGCCGCTTCCGCTAACACATAAATCTTTACCTTTCCCATACGGGTTAGGATAGCAATAAGTACCATGACGCTACCCAACGCGCACAGGGCCATTGCCGCCCTTTTAATTCTTTTATACATCGCCGCTCTCCTTTCGGGGAAAATGTAATTGCATAGTTAAGGCAAAATAATAGCCCAAAATAGCTGCTATTTTGCCCCAACTAAGATTTGGTAAAGAACAAGACATCCTATCATATTTCTTTTACTATGTCAATCCGCGTGAAACATCGCCCAAATTAGTCGATTTTATGGCTATTTTGCGTGTTTCTCAACACGAAGAAAATCCCATTTTCTTCTTACGTGTCTACGAGCAAACAAGCTGCCTGCGGGCAAGGAGGAAACTGGTACCATAAAAAAACATCCCAAAAGAGGTGTGTTTTTCATTTTCGGTATGTTTGGGACAAAGTTGGAACATATCTTGCTTTGCATAGTTATCATACACAAGAGATTGAGGTTTGCCAATAAAAAAGGGAACCAAGAATAAACCCGGCTCCCTGCATTATCTCCATAGTCTTGTCAAATTTATTGGTAGAGGAAGTAAAAGGAAAGAAAAATGAACTGACCGCTAAGAGTCACGATAACCATTTTAATGCTTTCCTTAGCTGGATAATCATTATACCCCCTCTTCCGTTGTGGAAATACGGCTAGGACATAAAAACGAATCGCCCTATAGCATAAATAAATTTGGGTAATGACGACAGAGATGTTTATGATTGCGTAAAGGGCAAAAATCAACTTCGCCCAGTTTGGCGATTCAAATTTCAATGCTTGTATGCCCATTCTTGCTTGAAGAGCATGAAAAAAAATGAAGACAACGAGAAGACCCATTAAACACAAAAAGGTGTGCCGTCGCTCTGTTTCGCTCGTGGTCTGATAGAGATTAAAAATCAGTGGGCGTATCGACATTTTTCCGGCAAAAGGAAATTTGCCGACAAATTTAGCAAACTTTTTCATGATAAAGCCTCCTTTTCTCCATGATTGATGCAGGTTGATATAAATTGACCTCTACGGGATTCGTAATTCAAAGAACATTGCATGATAGCATATTTTATATACCAAGTCAATCGTTGTGAAACATTGTGTAAATTTTCCTTTATTATAGGCTTTTCCCCGTGTTTCTCAACCCGAAGAAAATTTCATTTTCTTCTTACAAGGCAACGAGCAAACAAGCTGCCCGCGGTCAAGGTGGGGACTAGTGCTACCTTGATTTTTCCTAATTATCCAGTATAATAAAAACGTGACTACGAAAAACATTCTAACAATTTTGAAAAATTACCAAAAATCATCCCGCAAAAAGAAACGGGTGTATTTGCGCAGTTTCGAAAAGAAAATGCTCTACCGCACGACCAAAACTGAAAATCCGGAAACGACGATGGATATGGTGGAAAAAATCTTGGGGAGATTTTCACTCAAATCTAAATGAAAAAGAAAATTGGCGAAACCGGCTACAAAAAGACCGCTTTTGGCATTATCCCGCGCTCAAAACTGATTCCGCTTGAAATTGAAGGAATCAAAAGAGCGTGGGATTTTGTTCTGCAGGAAAACAGGAAGGGTAAAATTTCAATAACTCCAAATCTAGTCAAAAAACTTCACGAGGTTGGATTCGCTTGGATATTCCCTGAGTCGGGCGGAAAGTTCAGAAAAATTGATGTGCAGGTTTCAAGGCACACTCCGCCTAAATTTTATTTCGTTCCACAACTTGTTTCGGAATTCACCAAAGATCTCAAGACGAGAATGAAACATCTTCCGAAAATCGAAAATCGAAACTTTTTCGATGAACTCGTGTCATTTTTGGCGTGGACTCATCATCGCTTTCTTTGGATTCATCCGTTTCAGGATTATAACGGCCGCATCGGGAGACTGCTTGTTAATGTCATTCTTTTCAATCTTGATCTTCCACCGATTGAACTTAAAGTTGAGACAGCTGCGGGAAGGAGAAAATATATCGAGGCTCTGCAAGTAGCCGATAGCGGGGATTACTGGAACTTGGAAAAAATTATTCGTTTGGCTCTTGAGGAGGCGACAGAAGGGATAAAGTAAGGAAAAATTCGTCCTGAAGAAATCCGTGTATTTTCGAGCAAACAAGCTGCCCGCGGTCAGGGTGAAGATTCACGTAAAAAATACACTCTTAAACAGAGTGTATTTTGGTTTTCGGAAGGGGAGAGATTCGAACTCTCGATACGGTTTTAAGGCCGTATAATAGGTTAGCAACCTATCGCTTTCAACCACTCAGCCACCCTTCCGTGATAAATTTTACATGCGTAATTTGCCACTCCCAGCCCAAGTCTGGCCGGCCTCGGGCCGAAGCCACCCTTCCATAACCCAATAAGAATAAGCTAATACTTGTTATTTTTCAAGTCTCATCGTGAAGAATATCCCAGCGCCTGGAGATCATCGGCGATGACTTGGTAGCCGGCGTCGTTCGGATGAAGATTGTCATCATAAATATATCCCTTGAGGTAAGGATCTTCCGTTCCCGAGGAGCCGTTGTAGGAAAAATGGACATCGGCATAAAGAATTTTATTTTTGCGGCAGGTCTTGCCTATTAAGCTGTTGATCTTTGTGAGGATGGGATTGATGACGGCAAAGTCATTGGGATATTTGTCGGTTGTCACGAGATCATCGTTTAGATAGAAAGTAGTGTTGGGAAGATAAAGATTCATTGACCTCATTATAAGGTTATTCTTCTTATTGAGTTTTTTTGTAAGTTTGATTATCTTCTTGAAATTCGATTTGAATTTCTTGTGGGCCCTTGTCAGGCATTTGTTGTTCTTTTTTCCGCCGCAGGTTCCCGTGATATATTTTTCAGCCGCGCTCAGAAAATCATTGCCGCCGATGTCAAAGGTGATGACATCGGCGTTGGCGATGGCGCTCCGGTACGTGGAATTTTTTTTGAGAGCGCTCAAAAGGTCATTGCTCGTCCATCCGTTCACTCCAAGATTGGCCAGCTGGACATCAACGCCGTTGTCAGTCTGAAGGTGATCCCGGTAGCGCTCGGCGTAGCCGTAGTTTCCCGCGGCCCCGTAGCCGTAGGCCAGAGAATCGCCCAAGGCCGTGTAGTTCCAGCTGGCGGCCGAAGCTGAACCGGCGACCGCGGCCAGGAGGAGGATTAAGGCGGCCGTTGTTAGTTTTTTCATTTTTGCTTGCCCCGTACCAATCCCAATTAAGGTCGTTGATATATCACCGACAGAAAGCGAAGCGGCTTCGCCTTTCGTTGGCAGATAAATCAAATAACTTAGGCAGGATTGGTGTGGGGGTGAATTAAAAATTATGTTTTGATTGTTTGCCGGGCAATGACGGCGGCATAAACTTTTTTGGCTCCTTTTTCTTTGAGAACTCTGGCGCATTCCTCGAGCGTCGCTCCGGTGGTGGCAATGTCGTCAAGGAGCAAAACAGTTTTGTTTTTCAGGTTCAGCGCTTTGTTTTGGGGGTGAAAAATTCCTTTTACGTTGTCGAGGCGGTCTTGGTATTTTTTTATCTCCATCTGCGGCCGATTATGCCTTCTTCGCTCCAAAATTTGCAAAATTTCTATCTTGAGGAGTGGTGCTAATCCTTCGGAGACTTTTTGAGCTATAAGGAGACTCTGGTTGAATCCGCGCCAGCGGAGCCTCCTCGGGTGAAGCGGAACGGGAACGAGGCAGTCGGGCAGAGGAATTTCGTTTTGAAGAAGCGATTTTGTAAGTAGCCTCGCCAGAGGTTCGGCGAGATCCTCGACAAATCGGTATTTCAGTGCATGAATCATCTGCTTGACAAAAGGGTTTTCGTAGGAAGTGGCGACTACAAGGCAATCAAAATGCGATTTTCGCTGTCTTTTGCACGAGGGGCAAAGTTTTCCCTGACGGGTCAGCACATTTTCGCAAAGGGGACAGACTTGGCTCGCTAAGATCTTGATTTCTGAAAAGCACTTCTCGCAAAGCCATGTCTCATCAGTCTTGCAGCCCAGGCAGGAAATAGGAAAGAAAATATCAAGAAGAAGTTTCTTCATCTTTTCCCCTGCATTTTATCACAAAAAACCCATCTTGCCCAAAAATCAGAAAAATTTGTTGACTTTCTGAAATTGTGCTATTATTAATCCAACCGAACACAAAAACAAAATGAGATGTTTTCTCAAGGAAAGTTTAATTTGCCGTAATTTTTTCGCCAAGCGGGAATCTTTTCCCGCAGGGCTTTTTTATTTTTGAAAAATGTTTAGTATTTTTTCTCCCAAAAACCGGTGTCTGGGAATAGACGTGGGAACGACCGGAGTGAAGATTGTTGAGCTGAAGCTGGAGAACAATACGCCGATTCTGACTAATTACGCCTTATCTTACGATTCTGGTTCTCTGCTGCAGTCGAGGGATTTGGATTTTTTGGGTGACCAAGTTGGTGAAATCATTGGAGCTGTTCTCGAGCAGGGGGATTTCAGCACCAGGAAAGCCATAGTGGGAATCCCCGGATTTTTGGCTCTTATTTCTTTCATTGAATTGCCGGAAATGCCTCAGTCGGAAATCGAGCAAGCGGTGAGATTCGAAGCCAGCAAATATATTCCTACTCCCCTTGAAGAAGTCAGTTTAGGGTGGGAGATACTTGGCAGTTTCCGGGGCAAGCCGGTGGAAGGGACGCAAACGCGCCAGAGCGGAAAAATTCAGATAATGGTCGTGACGGTTCCCAAAAACGCAGTGGCTGGATTCTTCGAAGTAGCCAAAAAAAACAAATTGGATGTCGCGGCGCTGGAGGTGGAGAATTTTGCGGTTACGAGATGCCTCATTGGGAATGATCGGGGTACGTTTATGATTGTCAATATCGGGGCCAAGGCTACTGACTTTACCATTGTGAGCGACGGGATCATAAGGATAACGCGCAGTATAGACGTGGGAGGCACCGAGGTTTCGCGATCGATCGCCGGCGGGCTGGGCATTGATCTTCAGCGGGCGGACAGACTCAAAAAATCGAGCCAGATTAATTTGATGAATAAAGGGGACAGAACGGCTCTTTTGATATACCCGGTGGTGGGCATGATTTTGGACGAGATCAAGCGCCTTCGGGAGATTTATCACAAAAAGAGCCCCTTGAAAAAAATAGAAAAAATCATATTCACCGGCGGAACGTCCAAAATGAATTCCCTGATTAAGTATTTTGCCGGCGAGTTGTCTCTTGATTGCCAGCTGGGAAATTCCCTAGCTAGAATCGGTGCGGAAAAAAAATATGAGAAAGTTGTCGAAGAAGTCGCGCCGGAATTGGCGGTTGCTATCGGTTTGGCTTTGCGGGGGCTGGGAGGAAAATAAGCGCTGTTGCAGCGCTTGAAATTGCGTCGCTCGCCCCAAAGAAAATAATTTTCGCTTACGGGCTCGCTGACAATTATGAAATATCTTTGCCGCTCGCCGCAAAAAATGGTATAATTAACGCAATAACTATCAAAAAATATGGTCTCGAACATCAATCTGGTTGCTCCGGAAAGCGAAAAGAAGCCTCTTTTGACCGGCAAGGCATCGTTAGCCTTGTCGGTGAGCCTGATAATATTGGCGCTGGGCGTGTATGGAGTGGCGAGTTATTTGAAGTGGAGATACTTGTCCGAGAAGCAGAATGTGGAAGCCCAAATCCAAGATGAAAAAAGCAAAATGAGCGGATCAAATTACGCGGCTGTTTCCGATTTTCAGGAGAGGATGGATATCCTGGACAAAGTCATCGGCGACCATACCTACTGGGACGCTTTTCTCAAGGATTTCAGCAAGTATGTTCTTCCCGAGGTGCGTCTCACGAGTCTCTCGTGGAATGAAAACAAGAACGCGATGGAAGTCAAAGGCATTGCTCCAAATTTCGATGTTCTTTCCAGGGAAATTATTCTACTTCAGAAATTTTCCGGCGCGGGATCAGTCGAATTCAAGAGCGCGAGTGAAAAAGCGGCTGGGGAAGACACTCAAGGCGGAATCAATTTCATATTGAGCGTCAAGGTTGATGAAAATACTTTAAGCAAGGGATCTTTGTGAAAAAAACGTTAATCAAAAAACTTAACATAAAAAAATGATCAAGAAAACTATTGGAATAAAGGTGCTGATATTTCCTCTTTCAGTCGGTTTTCTGATAGTGTTTGCGATTCTTTTCATAAGGCCGGCCTTTTCCGATATGATGGCGGCCAGAAAATCCGCGAAAGACGGCAGTCAGCAGCTGGCTGATCTTGAGAGCCGGAACGCGAAATTGGTCGCCTTTAAAGCTAAATGGGAATCAATGGAAGAGAAGAAAATTATTGAGGGCGCTCTGCCGGGGGATCAGGGCGTTGATGACTATATGTCGGAACTCTACAGTCGGGTTAGCCGGAGCGGGATGCTGCTCAATAATTTCGCTACTCAAGACAGTTCGTACAATTCGCCCTATGTCTGCAGTGTCGGCGTGGGGACAGCAGCTGGCGGGGCGGCTCAATCGGCAAGCGGGATCTCTCCAGCGGTGGCAAGTCCGCCGAGTGCCGTCCTCTCCGGAACAGCACCCTCTGCTCCGGCTTTGTGCGCCAATGCTCTGGATGTGACTATGTCCTTGAACGGGACCTGGGAACAGCTCTTGAGTTTTCTGAAATATCTGGGAGATACCAATCGCATAGCCAACGTGAAGAGTGTTGTGGTTGCATCGGGCGTGGGCGGCCAGCAGGGAGAGAGCAATCCGGATCTTCTCAAAGTCGATTTGCTGGTTCAGGTTTTCTACAAACCAAAAAGCGAAGCAAGCAATCTTGGGACGATCAGCAGTTTGACCAGCGGGGAGGGATTCGACGAGAGCGTTTTAGAGAAAATAAAGGGTATTGTTTTCACGGCATACGAAGAACCGAGTGTCTCTGAAACCGGGGAGAGAAATATATTTAAATAGTTGGAATGGTGGCTAACGAAGCAAAAAACGACGTTCCCGGCGGGGAAGGGCAGAAAATTGATTGGGAAAATTTCCGGATAGCTCCCGATATAATCAGCCTTATTCCTTACGAAGCGGCTAAGCAATACCAATTCGTACCGCTGGAGAAGGACAGGGAGACTCTGCGGGTCGGAGTGGTTGATATGGATGATATTGAAGCGCAGAACGCCCTTCAGTTTTTGGCCGAAAAAAACAAGCTTTCCATTGAGCTCATCAGGATATCCGAAAAGGATTTTAAAAAGGCGCTGGAGGCATATACGAGTCCCGAATTTACGATTACGAAGGCGCTGGAATCCTTCAGCGCGCAGGAAAAAGTCGGAGTGCCCGCGGAGGAGGTAGCAGTGGGGGAGGAAAAGAAGGAGGAAGAGGTGATGAAAGAGGCGCCGGTTGCCAAAATCGTGGAAGTTATTTTGCGAAATGCCATCGAAGGAGCGGCCAGCGACATCCACATCGAACCGCTTGAGGACAAAGTGAGGGTTCGCTATCGCCAGGACGGAATTCTCCATAATTCGCTGATCCTCCCTAAGAAAATCGGGCCGGCCGTTGTTTCCAGGATAAAGATTCTGTCAAACCTCAAGATAGACGAAAAAAGAAAACCCCAGGACGGGAGATTCAGGATAATTGAAAAGGGAAAACAAATTGATTTGCGGGTTTCGTCGCTTCCGGTTTCTATGGGTGAAAAAGTGGTGATGAGAGTGCTGGACAAAGAGAAAGGCCTGCTTGACCTTGAAAACCTGGGTGTGACAGGCCGGAACTACGAGATTATCAAAGAGAGCATTTTCGAGCCTTACGGGATGGTTCTTATCACCGGACCGACTGGTTCGGGAAAATCAACTACTCTCTACGCGGTTCTCAAAATTCTCAATAAGGAAGGAGTCAACATCATTACTCTAGAAGACCCGGTTGAATACGCGATCGAGGGAATAAACCAAAGCC
>Ga0233423_10001013_pt1 | contig 14195 bp, 14 predicted proteins | sample Watercolumn_Mata_FD_180713 | JGI IMG/M metagenome (GOLD analysis project Ga0233423, IMG submission 180713) | Freshwater microbial communities from Lake Matano, South Sulawesi, Indonesia - Watercolumn_Matano_2014_112_MG | ecosystem: Environmental > Aquatic > Freshwater > Lake | place: Indonesia...
AATGCGCCGCGGCATATCCCTGCCGTGACGAACCGCCGGAGGCGGATGAGTCATGGCGGATATGCCGCTGTTCGGCGACGTCGCGGAGCGACTAGCCGAATAGCGGGCACCGCGGCGCATTCAGCAACAGAGCGAAGCGATGTTGCTGAACGTTTCGGCATATCTGATGTTTGCCGTAGCGTAGCGGAGGCAAATATGGGTGAAGGCTTTTGTATAAAAGCCGTAACCAGATATGCCGTGTTATATGATGTATGCTTTTCTTTTTGTCTCGCCATAGCGAGACCACTTTTCTGTAATGAACAAATTTTATTTTTGTCTTGGCATAGGGGCAAGATTGGCTGGGGGTGAATTGCCCCGGAGCCAAGACTCCTTATTATTTTTTTATCTCTTCAAGAAATTGTATAAAACTTCCCATTACATATTCTTTGGTAAATCTCATTTTGCTTTCGCCTGCATGAGTGCGTTGGGAAAAATTAATTTTATCTTCAATTATTTTCTCAAGTGCTGTTCGCTCACTATTTGATAATTGTTTAGTAGTCTGATTTGTCGCATAATTTTCATGTGACGATTCATCTGCGTCTGGTTTATCCTTGCGATTTTTATCTCTTGTTGCAGTATATTGTCCAAAAAGTTCTTCTATTCTGCCTGTAAATTTTTCCTTGTTTGGGTATAGTTTTTGTAGAACTTCTATTACCGCACCTATAGCTTTTTTTGGAGAATAAGTATTTGGTCCACCTTCGTCTTTCAGACGATCTAAGTATGTTTCCGGAGAGTTAGCAAGTGCCTGAAAAGGATTTTCAACTTTTGACTCAAATTGTTTTTCTTGTGGAGTTTCTTTGCTTGGCGCAGATTCATCTGGTTGCTGTTCTGGTAGATTAAGTGATTTTCGTATTTCTTCGATTTTCCTTTGGTCTTCCGCTTTTTGTCTTTTGGCGACGTCTTCTGTCTTAAAACTTTTTGAAACAAGATCCATCAAACGACCATCAAGCAGTTTTGGGTCACGTGTTCTTCCAAATTCAGCCGCAGTTTTTTTAAGAGCGGCGTCGAGAAAGTGAAGTTCATCGGGCGACATTCTTGATACTTTTGTTAAAAATTCTTGACGCGAAGGGGTTTCTTCTGGTACGCCAGCCTGAGCATATAAATTTTCTAAATTTCGTGATGCAGAAGTGCGTCCTTTGCTAACCTCTTCTGTTGCTTGTTGGGATTGTTTTTGTTGTTCAACACGTTTTTGTTTCTCCTGAAAAAGAGTATCTCGCATAGCTCGTTTTTCTTGCCAATCTTTTAGAAATGCGGCCTTATCTTCTGGCGTTAGCGTGGTTGATTTCAAAATACTGTCAGCGGTGTTGCCTTTACTTTTGAGGGTACCCTCAAGATAATCAAGCGCATTATCAATTCCTTCAAGCCCTGGTTCTGATATATCACTAACAATATTATCTAATGCCATTGAGCTTTCAAGGTCTGATTGTCTTCCACCCTTTTCTTTGGACATTTTTTCAAAGTCTCTGGCGTACCCACCTATTGTATTTTGGACATCTTCAATTGTCATGGGTTTGGCACCAGTTCTTTCTCTGTCAATTTGATTAATTTCAGAAGCGGCTCCGCGAAGATCATCATCCCATTTGGCACCCGATTCTAAAATACGCTGGCCCATATCGTAATTACCCTGCGCGGTTTCTCTGCCGACAGCAGAAAACATCTCGTTCGCTTTGGGATCTTTCGCGCCTGGCCCCTTTTCAGCCATATCGAAAAATTTATTTGCGGCAGCTTCTGCGCGTTGAGTTTCTGAACTAGGATCAGCATCAATTTTTTGTTTGTCGTAATTCATAGAATTTTATATTAAATAGTTTTCTGAGCGACGAGAGGAGCGAAGAAAACACCATATACCCCCCCTCTTTAAAAATTAAAAATAAAATTTGTTCAATATAGAAAAGTGTTAGGCGTTAGCCGTAAAAAGAAAAGCATATTTCATATAACTCCTTTTTATCCGAATAAAACGGTGGATAAGGTGAAAAGTTTGTGTGTTATCCGAATAAAGGGTATAATTATTTAAAACTATTTAGATTATACTCTCTTTTTAATTTCCATGCAAAATTATTTGGAACAAGTCAGAATTGAGCTAAAAATCCGCAATTACAGCCCCAAAACAATAAAAAGCTATTTGGGCTGTTTGCGGGATTATTTTAACTATTTAAAATCAGACCTCGCAGTTTTTGATTCGGAAAAAATCAAAAAATACCTTCTTTTAAAGCAGGACAAAGGATATTCTCCGCAAACCATCAATCTTCATTTAAACGCTATTAAGTTTTTTTATTCTGAAATAATAAAAAATTGTCAAAAAGTAGAAATAAGATTTGCCAAAAAAAGTAAAAAGTTGCCCATAGTTCTTTCGCGGCAGGAAATAGCCGATATGCTTGGCCAGATAAAAAATTTCAAGCATAAACTGATGATCGCTTTGTCGTATGGGGCTGGATTACGGGTCAGCGAGGCGGTGTCGCTCAAAGTGCGCGATATTATGATTAGCGAGCTGATGATTCATTTAAAAGATGCTAAAGGCAAAAAAGATCGCTGCACCGTGATCCCGGAAAGGTTAAAAAATGATTTATATTTTTTAACCAAAGATAGGGACGGCGGAGAATATGTTTTTGCCAGTGAGCGTGGCGGTCGGCTGTCGGAACGTTCGGCGCAGAAGATTTTTGCGTTGGCGCTCAAAAAAGCGGGCATCAAAAAAAATGCCACCTTTCACAGCTTGCGCCACAGCTTTGCCACTCATTTGTTGGAAAACGGAGTGGATGTGCGCTATGTGCAAGAGCTTTTGGGCCACCAGAATATCCGCACCACCCAGCTTTACACTCAAGTAACCAATTCCAGCATCAGAAACATCAAAAGTCCGCTTTGATTTTTAGTTTTTATTTAGTAAAATTAACCGAGATGGATTTTTTAAGCAAAATAAAGTCAGCCGGAATTATTGTCAAAGAAAATGAACCGCTGGCGCCATACACCACTTTTTATCTGGGCGGACCGGCTAGATATTTAGCGCTAGTTAATTCGGAAGAGCAAATCAAACTGGCCGTCGGGCTGGCGGTAAAAAATAAAATACCTTTGTTTATTTTAGGCGGCGGCAGCAATCTGCTCATTAGCGACGCCGGTTTTGCTGGCTTGGTGATTAAGATAAATTTGAGTTTTTGGAAAATTAAAGGCCAAATTATGGAGTGCGGCGCTGGTTTGCCCTTGTCTAAAGCTATGGGCAGGTCATTGGGGTCGGGGCTATTGGGCTTGGAATGGGCGGCCGGGATTCCCGGAACAATCGGCGGCGCTATTGCGGGCAACGCCGGGGCTTATGGCGGCGAGATTAGCCAGAGCGTTACCAGCGTCCGGGTTCTGCGGCAAGGCAAGATTAAGGTGATGGAAAACAAAGATTGCGATTTTAGCTATCGCTCCAGCGTCTTTAAAAAAGTTGATAATCAGAGTGTTATTATGGCCGCGATTTTAAAGTTGCGGCAGGCGGACAATTTAGCAGAGACGATTTTGGCCAAAGAAAAAATAAGAAAAATAATCAAAGAAAGAGATAAAAAATTTTTTAGCGCCTCGGCCGGCAGCGTGTTTAAAAATGTGGTAATGACCGCGGCTGAAGCGGCGAGATTCAAAGAGAAATTCTGCCAGCTGCCGGATGAGTGCGTAAATTACCAAAAAATTCCGGCGGCTTGGCTGATAGAGCAGTGCGGCTTGAAAGGGAAATCGCTTGGCGGCGCCATGGTCTCGCCCAATCACGCGGGGATAATTGTAAATAACGGCGGCGCTATGGCCGCAGATGTAAAAAGTTTGATAGAATTGATAAAGAGAGAAGTTAAAAGCAAATTTGACTTGGAACTGGAAGAGGAAATTAGGGAAGTGGGTTATAATTTTTAATTTTTAAATTTTGTAATTTTTAAATAATTTTTTAATGTTTGGTTATGAATTATGATTTAGAAGAAAGGACGGCAGTGTTTGGTGAAAAAATTATAAACTTCGTAAAAAGTTTACCAGATAGCAATATTAATCGTCCTTTAATGAATCAGATAATAAAATCAGCAACCAGTATTGGTGCTAATTATATGGAAGCCAACCAAGCATCATCAAAAAAAGATTTTATAAACAAGATAAGAATTTGTCAGAAAGAAGCTAATGAGACTAAACATTGGGTAAGAATGATTGCCACTGCTAATTCGGAGTTGAAAGATTACTGTAGGATCTTATGGAAAGAAGCACATGAATTGACTTTAATATTTGCAAAAATAAATAGAAGTTGTAAAGAAAATTAGAAATTAGGGCATTATTTTAAAATTACAAAATTTAAAAATTAAAAATCAATTAGCTATTATGGAAATCAACATCAAAGCGACCAAAGCGCAACTCGTGCCGGGGGCGCGGGCAACTATAGAAGAAAAAATAGAAAGTTTGAACAAGTATTGTCATTGCATCATCCGGGCCGACGTGGAATTGGGCATCACCACCTTTCATCACCAGAAAGGCGATATTTATCGGGCCGAGGTGAATTTGGAAGTGCCGGGAAAAGTTCTGCGCGCCGAAGCCGAGACCGATGACATAGTCAAATCAATTAATTTAGTCAGAGATAAATTGAAAAAAGAATTAGTGCGCTACAAAGAAATAAAAAAAGGATAAAAATAAGAGCCGATTTTCTGTCAGGCGAGTCGGCTTTTAATATTGCCAAAAAGCGGCCCTTGTTGTAGTATTAAATCAATAATTTTATTTTTTTATGTCTTGGTTTTCTAAAATTTTTGGCTATTCTGGCAGGCAAATCATGGATGAACTGCGGCAGATAGTGGAGCAGATTAATCAACTGGAGCCACAGATGGAAAAGATGAGCAATGAAGAGCTAAAAAAACAAACAGAAAAATTTAAAGCCCAATTAGCCGAAGGCAAGGCCTTGGACGAAATTTTGCCCGAGGCCTTTGCCACCGTGCGCGAAGCGGCCAAGCGCACCATCGGCCAGCGGCATTATGATGTGCAGCTTTTGGGCGGCATCGTATTGCATCGCGGCCAAATCGCGGAAATGAAAACCGGCGAAGGCAAAACCCTGGTGGCTACCGGCCCTTTGTATTTGAATGCTTTGGCTGGGCAGGGAGCGCACTTGGTGACAGTTAATGATTATTTGTCACGCATTCACGCTGATTGGATGGGCCAGATTTATGATTTTTTGGGATTATCGGTGGGTTGCATCCAGCAACAAAATATTTCTTATAAATTTAACAAAGAATATGAGCGTCAGGCAGGAGACCCGATTTTAGACGTGCAAAACTTAGCGCCTTGCACCAGGCGAGAAGCATATGCTTGCGATATTTTGTACGGCACCAATAATGAATTTGGCTTTGATTATTTGCGGGATAACATGGTGCAATCGCCGGAGGAGATGGTGCAGCGCGAGCTTTATTTTGCCATTGTTGACGAGGTGGATTCTATTTTAATTGATGAAGCCAGAACGCCGCTGATAATTTCCGCGCCGGACATGGAATCAACCGACAAGTATTATCAGTTTGCGCAAATTGTCAGCAAGTTGCAGGAAAAAGAAGATTATAATGTTGATGAAAAAATGCGCGCGGCCACGCTGACCGACGCGGGCATGGCCAAAGTGGAAAAAATGCTGGGGGTGGAAAATATTTATACTGATCGAGGAATCTCCGATGTGCATCATATTGAACAGGCGCTCAAAGCTCACGCGCTGTTTAAAAAAGATCGTGACTATGTAGTCAAAGACGGGGAGATTGTTATTATTGACGAATTCACCGGCCGAATGATGTTTGGCCGGCGTTATAGCGAGGGCTTGCACCAAGCGATTGAAGCCAAAGAGAATGTCGTGGTGCAAAAGGAAAGCCGGACATTGGCAACGATTTCTTTTCAGAATTACTTTCGTCTGTATAAAAAACTTTCTGGCATGACCGGCACGGCTGCCACTGAAGCCGAAGAATTCGGTAAAATTTACGGCTTGGAAGTTACTACTATTCCGACCAATAGGCCGATGATTAGGCGAGATTTAAACGACAGGATTTATAAGAATGAAACCGGAAAATTTCAGGCGCTGGTAGTTGAGATAAAAGAAAGGAATAAAATCGGGCAGCCAGTATTAATTGGCACTATTTCTATTGAAAAAAACGAGATTGTGGCTGAACTTTTGGCGCGCGAAGGCATAGATTGCCAAGTATTAAATGCCAAACACCACGAAAAAGAAGCGCACATTATTGCTCAGGCCGGCAAGTGGGGCGCGGTGACAGTGGCTACCAATATGGCGGGTCGCGGTGTGGATATTATTTTGGGCGGTTATCCTTATGATGAAGTCCAGCATCAGAAGGTGGTGGCGGCTGGCGGTTTGTGTGTTTTAGGCACAGAGCGGCATGAGTCGCGACGTATTGATAATCAGTTGCGGGGCCGTAGTGGCCGTCAAGGCGATCCGGGCGTGTCGCAATTTTTTATTTCCATGGATGATGATTTGATGAGAATTTTTGGATCCGAACGGATGAAATCAATTATGGAGACTTTGCGAATTCCGGCCGACATGCCGATAGAAAATAAAATGATCTCCAAGTCCATAGAGCAAGCGCAGAAAAAAGTAGAAGGCAATAATTTTGATATCCGCAAACATTTGGTGGAGTATGATGATGTAATGAACAAACAAAGGGAGACGATTTATCGCAAAAGACGTGAGATCCTAGACGGCGCTGATACCAAGGAGATGGTAATGAGCGCTATAAAGAAGGAAATTAGCGAGGTGGTAAATTTTCATACTAGTAGCGATGAGGAAAAAGATTGGGATTTAAAAGAGATTTATCAGGCGGTGGGCTCAATTTTTCCTTTGGGTGAGCCAGTACAAATTAATCTAGAACAAATAAAGAAGGAAGCGGGCAATAGTCAGGAAGACAAAATGTCTCGCGATAAAATTGTCGGATACTTGGAGAAATTGGCTGTGACGGCTTACAATCAATTTGAGGAAAAAATTAATCGCTTGCCCAATCCGCAGCCAGAGATTTTGCCCATGCGTCAAATTGAAAAAGGAATGCTTCTAAGAATTATTGATACTCTTTGGATTGAGCACTTGGAGACAATGCAGTATTTGCGCACTGGCATCGGACTACGCGGTTATGGCCAGAGAGACCCACTGGCAGAATACAAGCGCGAAGCGTTAAAATTGTTTAAAGAACTACTGGCGACAATTGATAAACAAGTAGCTTTTAGTATTTTTAAAATCGGATTAGTGGCGCCGCAAGAAATAGCTTCGGAAAAACAACCCCAAAACATCAAACTTTCCGGCGCCAGTAAAGAGTCGGCCTATCATTCGCCAATGGAGGCAGACGGTGGAATAAAAGAAAGACAGGCGGATAAAATTATTAAAGACAGCTCGCATTTTGAAGGCAAAAAAGTGGGCCGTAATGATCCTTGCCCGTGTGGTAGCGGAAAAAAATTTAAGCAGTGTCATGGAAAATAAAAAATTTGGTTTAGTTGTTTGGAAATTATAATAAATTATGAATCAAGAAATAACAAAAAATAAAACAGAAATACAAAAACAAAATTTGGAAACTCAGATTATTAGAGGCAGTGAAGTGCCTGAGGAAAGCAAAAAGAATCCATTTTATAATTCTTATCATTGGGCGATGGCTGATTGGGAAGAAAAAAGGTTGTATTTGCCGGACAATTCTGATGAGGCAATATCTTTTGCTGTTGCGGCTCACGAACTTGGACACCTAGTTGATGAAGGCAGAATTCAACCAGACAGATTTGATTTTCGGGCCACTTACGCCGAAGAACAGAGAGCCTGGGCTGGTGGTTGGGGCTATTTAGAAAAATATCTTTTGGACTATTATGACAACAATTTTGAGGCAGTAGAACAGATAAGACTGGTGGGTAAAGAGATTGAAAAACTGTTAATGGAAATTACACGGATGACAGAATTTTTTTATCAAAAAACAGACAGAGATAAAAATAGTCAAAGGGAAGAATTTTTAAAAACAGCCGAAGGTCAAAGAGTTAAGCTGGCGATTAATGGATTAAGAAAAAGTGTTGAACAGAAAGTTAGGGAGTTAAAATTGGATATTTTTTTGAATAGGATTAATTGGGATAAATACATTATGGTGGTAAGTAAGGCCGTAATGGACATTGAAAGAGATAATATGGAGTTAGAAAAATAGAATAAAATTAAATTTATTATGGAATCTTTAGAAGAAAGAATAAAAAGATCAGATTTATGATTTCTACCTTGACAATGCCCTTCTTTAAAAAGATTTGGATTAAAATTAATAATAAATAGATATTTAGATACTATGCCGGAGCTGCCTGAAGTCCAAACAATAGTCTCGGAACTAGATAAAATAATAAAAAACAAAACCATTAAGACGATAGAGGTGCGAGCGGCCAAATTGGCATTGCCCAGCGCCAAAATTTTAGTCAGCCAATTGAAGAACAAAAAAATTCACGGAGTTTCTCGGCGAGGTAAAATGATCATTATTGACTTGGGAGGCGATCATAATGTTTTGATTCATTTGAGGATGACCGGGCAACTAGTGTATCAAAAGCCAAAGGATAAAAACGGGAGAGCTGGAGCCATATCCGGCGGACAGACAGTAGCTAATTTAGGCGAGTTGCCAAATAAGTTTTCTCATATCATTATAAAATTTACTGATGGTTCAACTTTATATTTTAATGACCAGCGGAAATTTGGCTGGATGAAATATGTTGATAACGCCAGAAGGGAATTGGAAAAACAAAAATACGGCGTAGAACCTTTTGATAGGGAATACAGATTTGATTGGTTTAAAGCCATTTTAAAGAGATATCAGAATAAAAAAATAAAACAATTACTTTTAGATCAGGATAAGATTGCCGGCATTGGCAATATTTACGCTGATGAGTCGCTTTTTGCCGCTGGTATTTTGCCGACTAGGCTAGCGGGAAGTTTACGGCGTCAAGAAGCAAAAAAAATATTTGAAGCGATTCCTAGAGTTTTAAAATTAGCCATTGCCAGTGGCGGCACCTCGGCCGATAATTATGTGCGTACAGATGGCAGTCAAGGCGGTATGAAAAAATATTTGAAAGTTTATGGCCGAACAGGAGAAAAGTGCCAGCGTTGCGGCGGCGTAGTCAAAAAAATGAAACTCGGCGGACGTGGGACGCATTTTTGTATGAAATGCCAAAAATAAAGGCGCAGTCAGAGGGCTGACTGCGCGGACGCGCGGGCGATTTCCGTGGCAGTGTAGAAGCCGCTGGGCCAGGATCCGACTGAAATCTTTCGGACGCAATTGACATTGGGCGTGACCGTGCGGACAGAAACCAGATTGACGGCACTGGGTAATCTTAGTTCCATAACCGACTGTTCGCCTCTGGCAGTGGTCACAACAATCCTACTGACGCTCGCATCCATGACCTTTGCCCTCCCTTTGGTTGTTGGTGGCCTCCAAGGTGCAGATTCGCTTATTTCAAAATATCAAAGATTTGGCTGTTTGGCAAGTTAAATTAAAAGTAGGAGTAGATAAAAAAGCACACTTAAGCCGCTGCCTATGACCAGCCCCGACAATACCTCGGCCGGCGAATGTCCCATGTGTTCATTAAGGTAGGCCACTTTTTTATTTTTAAAAACAGCTTGGCCGATGAAGTTGGTAAAAGCGGCGTTCTGCCCAATAGCGCGGCGGAAACCGATGGCGTCGCGCACGACAATAGCCAGCAACACAAAAGCCACTCCGAAGACAGCAGAATCAAATCCTTGAGTAATACCGACCAGTGTGACCAGCGCCGCCACAAAGGCCGTATGCGCCGAGGGCATGCCGCCGTAATCGTTGATGACGTGTTGCCAAGTGAAATTGTTTGGTATACCATCAATAATGAGCTTGATGGCTTGTGCCACCAGGCCGACAATAATGGGAATGATGATAAATTCTAACATGGCGAGGTCGAGTTTTGTTGGAAATTGAAAATTGGAAATATAAATTTCTAATTTTTAATTTCTAATTTTTAAAGGATGAATTATTTATTGGCGGTTTTGGCTGGGTTGTTGCAAGGAGTGACGGAATTTTTGCCTATTTCCAGCTCGGGGCATTTGATTATTTTTCACGATATTTTTAATTTTAACTTGCCGGATAATTTATTGTTTGATGTCGTGTTGCATTTGGGAACCTTTTTGGCCTTGTTGATTTTCTTTTTTGGCTACGTAGAAAAAATTGTCCGTGGTTTGCTTTCCAGTTTGGTCAATTGGAATTGGCAGAATAATTTCAATCAACGGTTGGCTTGGCTGGTGACTGTCGGCACCATTCCCGGCGGGCTGGCCGGATATTTTTTGGAAAATTTTATCGACACTTACTTGCGTTCAACGCTAGTGGTAGCTATCGCCTTGATTACTGTCGCCATAATGTTTTGGCTGGCGGAGAGAGGCGCGGCCAGATATCGGGAGATGCCAGCAATGACATGGGTTGATGCGATTATTATCGGCTTGTCGCAGATTTTGGCTTTGATACCCGGGGTCTCGCGTTCGGGTATTACTATTATAACAGGTTTGGCGCGGAAGTTAAAACGAGTGGAAGCGGCGACGTTTTCTTTTTTGCTTTCTTTGCCGATTATTGGCGGCGCCGGCATCAGAAAATTATCCATGGTTGATGATTGGTCGCAGGCGGACTGGCTATTGCTACTGGTTGGTTTGGTCGCTTCTTTTGTCAGCGGTTATTTATCCGTAAAATATCTGTTGAAATATTTTAGTCGCTATTCTCTGAATATTTTTGCCTGGTATCGGTTGATTATCGGTTGTTTGATATTGATATGGTTGATTCTTTTTCGCGGCCTGTAGCCGATAATAGCCGCGCTCAAAACGACAACCAAAAAATAATTGAGGCCGCGGTTGATTTTTTCCAAGTTTTTAATTTCCAATAATTGCCGCTGGTGGCTGACGGGCAAAAAATAATTATCAGTCAAGTTGCCGGGCAGGGAACTGTTGTCGGCGGCGGAGTATTCACCCAAAACCCTGGTGCCAAAAAGCTGAACAACGACGACGGTGGAATGATTTTTGAATTTTCCCGGCACGGCCGCCAAGCCGATTTCTTGATATTGGGGTTTGAGGATGTTGTCGCGGTGGCCCGGGCTGTTAATCCAGGCGTCAAGGATTTCCTGATTAGTTTTAAAATCAATGGCCAAGTTTTCACCGACAAAAAAATAATTATAATTAACTTCTTTGATCCACGAAGAAAATCTTTGGCCACTAGGCGAGGTGTGGCCAAAATATTGCCGGGTTAATAAGTCGCGGGCTTTATTGACGGCGGCTTGAGTGAGCCGGACGTTGGGAGTCAGGGGAGCAAGGCCGAATTGCCGGCGGTAATCGTTGGTCAGCTTAATTAATTTTTGGGAGCTGATGGAAGAGTCCGCTGGCACTACGGGAGAAATTTTTGGTGACAAAAAAATCGCTGCCAGCAAAAGAATTTTTAAAACCACAGCCAGCGCCGCGCCACCCAGAAGTATTTTAAGGAAAAAACCGTCTTTCATTTGGTTGTTGTCATTAATTATAGAGGTTTTGACGGAAAAGCGAAAGGACAGAGTTTGCTATTTGACGGATAGAAGAGTAAAATTTTATTATAATGATTCACGCTTTATGTTTAAAAAATTTTTATTTTTACTAGTGGCGGCGGCACTTTTGTTTGGCGCTTATGTGGGTCGGGAGGTTTTTACTCCCCAAAGTGAGGAAGCCAAATTGGTTTATTTTTCAGTGGTAGCGGGACAGAGCGCCGAGGCCATTGCCAATAATTTAAAGCAGCAAAATTTAATCAGAAGCCCGCTGGTTTTTAAAATTTATGCTTCATTGATAGGCGCGCAGACGAAATTTTTGGTCGGCGAGCATCGCCTGAGCGCGGATATGAACATCAAGGAGATGATAAAAATCATGACCGACGGCAGCGCTCTCCACCAAGAGAAAAAAATAACCATCATTGAGGGTTGGAACTTAAAAGACGTCGCGAATTATTTGGAAAAACAGCATCTGGTGAGCCGGGAAGAATTTTTAGCGGCGGTCAAGACAGACAATTGGCGCAGTCAATACGAATTTTTGCGCGAAGTGAAAGCCGATGACTTGGAAGGATTTTTATTTCCCGACACTTATCGAGTGTTTGCCAAAACGACAGCCCAGGAAATAATTAAAAAATTATTGGACAATTTCGACCATAAATTGTCGCCGGAGATGAAAGAGGAACTGCAAAAGCAAAATAAAAATATCTTTGAAATTATTATTTTAGCTTCGATTATAGAGCGGGAAGTGCTAAGCGATGAGGATAAGCGGCTGGCGGCTGATGTTTTTTGGAAACGTTTGGCTCTGGGCATGGGATTGCAATCAGACGCTACCATTAATTTCATCACCGGCAAAAAAGACATCCGGCCCAGCGCTATTGATTTGCAAGTTGACTCGCCTTACAACACTTATAAGTATCGCGGTCTGCCGCCAGGACCGATAGGCAATCCGGGATTCAAAGCAATAGCGGCCGCCCTTTATCCCAAACATAATGATTATTATTTTTTTCTGACGGATAAAGACGGCCGGACAATTTTTGCCAAGACCTATCAGCAACATCAGGAAAATATCAAAAAATATTTAGAGTAAAAATATGGAGGATATTTATACCAGAGGCGAAAAAGAATTTTTATTGAAAATTGCCAGAATAACTTTGGAAAAGTATCTTCGCGACGGAGAAAGGTTTCAGCCCCACACTATCAATCAAAAGCTTTGGGAAAAACGAGGAGTTTTTGTGACTTTGAAAAAGCTTGGGCAGTTGCGTGGTTGCATCGGCTATTTGGAGCCAACAGAGGCGATAATTTTGGCGGTGCGCGATAACGTCATCAGCGCGGCCAGAGATCCGAGATTTCTGCCATTGGAATTTTCGGAGCTGCCGGAGATGGAAATTGAGATTTCCATTTTAACCAATCCCGAGCAAGTTGATTTTAAAAAAATTAAAAAGGGCGATGGCGTAGTTTTGAAAAGGGGAGCTAGTGGCGCTACTTATTTGCCACAAGTTTGGGAAGATCTACCGGAGCCGGATATTTTTTTCGGAACTTTATGCCAGAAGGCGGGCTTAGACGCTGATTGTTATAAGGATAAAGAAACAAAATTTTTATGTTATCAGGCCTTTGTTTTTAGCGAAAGCAATTATTGACATTTTTTTTAGTTTTGCTATAATTAATTTAACAATCTAGTTCCGCAGACAGCAGGCGCCGATATGGCTTAATACTACCTGCCGAGGAAAGAGCTAAAATTAGCTGTTTTTGTCTGCGCTAGCCGCAGATTTTTGTTTTATAAATTACAAATAAAAAAAGATATGCCTAAAACAAAAGTACAAAAAAATACGATTTTAAATTCTGTAAAAGAAAAATTGGCTAATATGAAGTCAGTGGTTTTTGTCAATTTTTCCGGCATTCCGGTAAAGGAAATTAATGTTTTAAGAGATAAGTGCAAAGACAATCGGGTGGATTATTCCGTAGCCAAAAAAACTTTGCTTAAAAAAGCTCTGGCCGAGCAGGGCTATCAGAAAATTGACGAGTCGGTTTTGAGCGGCGAAGTGGCGGTTTTGTTCAGTGTTGATGATGAAATTGTTCCGGCCAAATTAGTAAGTGAGTTTGTCAAAGGTAACGATAAAATGAAAATCGTTGGTGGGATTTTGGAAGGCAATATTATCAATCAAGATAAAATAGTGGCTTTGGCAAAATTGCCCAGTAGGAACGAATTGCTAGCCAAGGCAATCGGCAGTTTAAAATCGCCTTTGGCGGGATTGGTAAATGTGATGAGTGGTAATTTACGCAGTTTGGTGTATGTCTTGAGCGCTATCAAAGAAAAAAATTTTAATTAAATAAAATAAGAATTAACTGATTAAAATTATGTCAGAAGAAAAAAAAGAAGTGATTGTTCCAGAAAAGTTTAAAACACTGGTGGAACAAATCGAAAAGTTAAGTGTACTTGATTTGGCAGAACTGGTTCAAGTCTTGGAAGAGAAGTTTGGCGTTTCGGCCGCGGCTCCGATGGCGGCGATGGCGGTTGTTCCTGGCGCCGCTGGCGCGGCTGCTCCGGCGGTTGAGGAAAAGGACAGTTTTGATGTGGAATTATCGGCGGCTGGCGCCAATAAGATCGCTGTCATTAAAGCCGTGAGAACAGTGACTGATCTAGGACTCAAAGAAGCCAAGGATTTAGTGGATGG
>Ga0233423_10001014_pt1 | contig 14194 bp, 16 predicted proteins | sample Watercolumn_Mata_FD_180713 | JGI IMG/M metagenome (GOLD analysis project Ga0233423, IMG submission 180713) | Freshwater microbial communities from Lake Matano, South Sulawesi, Indonesia - Watercolumn_Matano_2014_112_MG | ecosystem: Environmental > Aquatic > Freshwater > Lake | place: Indonesia...
AGAGCTTCTCACCTACACCGAGTCCTGGACCTTTTCGAAAAAACTGTCAATAATGTAGTCGGCTGGCGGAGTGTGCTCGGGACAGACTTTGGCCCCGGGAATGTGCACTCCCCAGAAGACCTCGATGAAGGTGAGAAGCTCTTCCGGGCTGTCGAACCCTTCAGCCCGGTGGTATTCCATCCATTGAGCGATCTCCCTGGTAGTCATGGAGTTGGCCGAGGCTGCCATCATACCTCTCTTCAAAATCGGTGGGACCAGGGTGGCACCTATGTGGGGATGACATCACCCTGGCCCCGGTTTCTTTGGATAAGTGGGGAGCCGACATTATTGTAAAAAGTCAGTTCCTCACAGGCCCAGGATGGGCACGCCCTTGGTCCGGGCCTCCAGCAACAGCGCCGCGTACTTTTGCCGAAATTCTTTGTCGGTGAACGGATTCTGCTCGATCACGATCCGCTGCGGCGCCGCGGTCAAAAGCCCGGTGCTTTGGAGCAAGCTGGTCAGCTTGGCGCTGATCTCACTTGCCAGGCGCAGGAAACCGAGCTTGACGCCCTCCTGCTTGGCCATGGCGTAATCGTGCATGCTCTTCCGCCGGAGCTCTTCCAGGAAACCGATCTCCCGGCCCAGAAACGTGTCGGAATCAAAGTCCTTTACTAACGCCCGGTAAAGGACCTTAGCATCCCGGAGGTCTTTATAAATCTGCTTCCGGGACACGCCAAAGTAAGTAGCCAGGTCCTTGACTCGCATGCCGCCAAGATGCAGGTCCTGTACCTGCCAGATCCGGGCCTGCCGTTTAGGGCTGATGACGGGCAGGGATTCGCTTCCCCCCTGCTCGCCGGTCTTTAAGGAAACCACCTTGTTGCCGTGATCCATGGTAACACTCCTTTCCGTGTCTTATTTAGCCCTAAGCCTTGCTGTGTCTGGCCCAGGGGCCGGTTTATGGGGTCTGGTTCCCCACCCCCGAGGGAACCTCCCGAGTTCACAAAAGGCTTTGCTGCACCATTTTGGGGCGGCCTAAATTTTGCCGCTGGATCTCTAGAGGTTCAGGCGGAATTTCTTGGGCTTGCGACTCCTCCGGACATGAGGTCCGCTCATCCCGACCTAACCATTCCTCTCTAACCAGAAACAGAGCCCACAAATCCTGGTTGATATAAAAATCCTCCCCATTTCTAGCTCGTTTTGCCCCTGCCATCACGTGTTCATAAGCTAACTCCATAATTTTGCAATAAATGAATGGGGCTTTGGGGTGCAATTTGATCAGATGGCCGGCTGCAAGTTCCATCTGTTCAAAAGTAGGCTTATTAGGTTCCTTAAACAAAGACTGCTCTTTTCGTCTCACCCCATGTTCTCCTTAATTTTCCCGGAAGCGTCCAAGTCGATCAAGGCGTCCACTGCAGAGTCTGGCGGATCTTCAGATTCCTCCTGCCTTTGGGCGCTTCGGACGCTTTTTTGCTACTTAATCTATCGATCCAGGTGCATTAGATGATGCGTAAGAATCGAACTTAGTGAACGCTGGTGAATAGATGAGCCGAAAACTACCAACCGGACCGTTTCTCTGCTTGCCTATGGTCAAGTCGGCCACCGTAGCCTCTTCATCGCGCCACAAAAACCAAATGTTATCGGCCGCCTGCTCCACGCCCCCGGACTCCCTCAAGTCCGACAGGCGATACTTCTTCCGCTTGTCCTTCTCAATCTCTCTGTTAACCTGACAGCAAACCAGAATCGGCACACCCAGTTCGCCCGCCAGCTCTTTGATCGAATAGGCATTGGAAGATACCGCCTCATCACGGGAGCGGGCCCTGGCAGGCTCCCGCATAAGCTGCAAGTAATCCACGATCACCAGGGACAGACCATACCGGGCCTTGATACGCCGGCACCTGGCCCGCAATTCCAGGGCAGAAAGACCTCTCCGGTCATCCAGGTAAATCGGGGCATCTTCCAGATCGGCCTGTATCTGTGCCCGGGCCGCCCAATCATCGGCGGACAGGCGGCAGCGCTTCAGGGCGTTGCCGTCGATGCGGGCCGCACTGCTAACTATGCGACGTATCAACTGATCCTTCGGCATCTCCAGGGAGAAAATGGCCACCGGCTCCCCCAAAGAGTGGCCGATATTCCAGGCGATGTTGAGGGCCAGGGCGGTTTTGCCCATGCCGGGCCTGGCCGCCAGAATGGTTTCATCCCTTGGATGGAGGCCCCCAGTAAGCCGGTCCAAGTCATAAAAGCCGGTAAGCAAGCCGTGGGCCTCCTGACCCTGGTGGTACAGCATCTCCAGGCGGTCATAGTCGAGCTTGGCGAGTCCGCCCACCGATTCGATCTTGGCCGTCGTTTGCCTGTGGCTCACCTCATAAATCCGGGCTTCGGCGGCATCCAGAAATTCAGGGACGTTCTCCACCGGGGCAAAGCAGCCGCTGGCAATTTCCTGGGTAGCATCCAGAAGCCGGCGCAGTTCGGCCTTATCTTTGATTCTCTGAGCGTAGTAGGGGGCATTGACCGCGAACCCCACCTCATTGCTGAGGGTTACGATAAAAACTGCTCCACCGACGCTTTCCAATTGTCCCCGGTCCTTGAGCAAGGAGGTTACGGTCACATAATCCACGGGCTCGTTCCTGGCGTAGAGGTCCAGGATGGCCCTGAAGATGCGGCCATGGGCTTCCCGGTAGAAGTCGGCGGGATCCAGAATATCGACCACCTGGTCCAGGACCTCCGGCCGCACCAGGATGGCGCCCAGAACACCCTGTTCTGCCTCGGGGTCAGCCGGCGGAGCGTAACAACCTTGGAGGTCAGATTCTTTAGTTTGCAGCCGGGCCATCTTTCATCTCGCAGTCGCAGGGTTTGTAGGCCGGAGAACCGTCTGGCATTGCGCCGCAGCAATAGGTGCCGCTTCCCCGGCAACGGGGACATTCTGGGTCGTGACGCTTTTTGGCGAGCACGGCGTCCTGGGGCAGGGTGCCTCCGTTGCCCCTAATTTTTCCCCAATCCTCCCGGATGGCGTTCATAAAGGCGGCGTCCCAGTCGACATATTCGTAGCCCCGGGCTTGCGCCCGCAGCTTAAAAGCCTCCAAATGTTCCTGGAGATGATCGAAGTTATTTTTCCGAGCCCATTCTCGAACCCGATCGGAAATTTTAAAATCATCGGGGATACGGCTTTTGATCTTCTTGGCTGATTTTTTAGATAGGGTACAGGGAGGGCGTTCTTCTTCTCTTTTTATTTCTTCTTTTTCTTCTTCTTGTCGGATAGGGTATCTATAGGGTATCTCCATATCTGTGTAATAATCTAGAAAATCTTTAATTAACGGGCAGTTATGCAAAGTTTGGAAGTGGTTTGCCACACCTTTGGTCTGTTTCTCCGAGTAGGAGCCGGTCTTTTCTGATCTTCTGATTTCATGTCTGGCCATTTTTTTAATCCAGACCATCGAAAACGTCGGGTTATATTTGATGAAGCCATGTTCAGATAGGGTATCCATACCCTTTCTGACGGTTTTCTCGCTGAGGCCGGTCTGTCGGCTGATCGAACCAAACTCAAAAAAGTAGAGGCCGGAGTAATGCCGGTACGGGTTCGTAATGAACCACACGAACAGCAGTTTCTCCTCCGGCGACAACTTTCTGATGTCCGGATCGGTCCAGAAGGCATCCCGGAACTGACTATAAGAGCCCATTTAGGCCTCTCCAAGCACCGGCAAATCCCCAAACTCCGGTCGAAGCGATCCATCTGGGTTGAACCACCGCCATGCACCGAAGCGCCCCGGATATAAGCGAACGCTATCTGCCGAGAGGATATGGTCAGGTCTGACCCGGAATAACCCATGCGGTCCCAGAGATAGGTGCCAGCCGGCCTGATTGATCGGTAAATGCCACTCTTCGGGTTGGCTCATCTCCACTCCACCGAGACAAAGATTTGCATCCATCACAAAGGCGCCGTCTCGACCCGGTGCTGTTCCATGAATTCGTGTACGTCCTGCAACCTGTAACGCACACTGCGCCCAAATTTTGAATAGGGAATACCCCTACCCTGGCAGCGAAAATTTCTGAGAGTCTGGATGGGGATACCCGTGATCCTGTGCACCTCTTTCTCATTGACATACCGAAAATCATCTCTTCTCTCTTTATTCATTCTGCCTCCCCCAAAAGTAAAAGGCTGTCTTTTAGGGACAGCCTAATATCTCCTGGTATGAAAGGGAAGGTAATGGTTTTATAGAAAAATAAGAAAAATAATTAGTGGAAGATGAATGAATTATTTAACAAATTATTCTTACCTTTTATGGAAAATTAAAATCCCTCCATCCACCGTTAATCAGTTCTTCATAACGTGCGTAGTACTGAATAGCCCTTGCCTTTCTTGAATCCGAGTCCATGTCATTTGGAAAACATTTTTCACCCAACTTATTCCAGCTAATTCTCTTTTCCTTTTTTTTAAGATCCCCAACTTGAATAATTTTATCAAAATCCACCATTCTCTTTGGTTTAGGATGATAAGGATGTTTCGGAAGATAAATGTCTTTCCAATACATATCAATATGCCAAATAACCAGTTCTTTTAAAGCAGTGATAGAATTTATTTTGCTAAGGTCGATATCTAATACGAGATGATCGTTAGGTAAAGGTTCGCCTCCATAAGTTGAAAGCATGGAAATAGCGTGTCCCATATTGCGAGATAAAATATAAAGACTTAAAGAGTCGTGGCCTTTTTCTTCTTCTATCTCACCATAGGATTTGTTACGATCAATTAAGCATAATGGCATAGGTATTTCAAATTCTTTGCAAAAATCTCTTACGGCTTTTTCGAATTCTTCTTCAGAGATTTTTCCCTCATTATAAAGGTTATTTAGATTTAGGAGATTGTCAAAGCGGGGAATAAAGTCCGGATCTCGTCTCATGAATTCCCAACGATATTTTGCCCATTGTCTTTTTGTTTTGAACAGAAAATTATTATTCTTTTGGTTCTTCATTACCCGCCTCCCGTAGGTGCCACGATGCTTTTCCAGGGAAAAGTCAGTCGGGTTATGCCTTTCGGGTTGCCTTTCCTATCCCTGGGGAATCGGTTATTTTTGATAAGCTTTGTCCCGGAACCGGCTGGACGCAAACGCAGTATTGATGTTTTTGTATTTCTTCTACCGGGCAGATAATCCGAAGGAATTACCAATCGGAAATAACAGCGGTCACTTATATGCCACTTTTCGATGCCTGACGGAAAGAATAATGATTTTCCCGTTAAGCTCATCCACCTCGAAAAAGATGCGCCAATTCCTTACCCTGGATTTCCGCTCGCCTTCACCCATCTTAACCTGTTGCGATAATTGAGGTGCATATGGGTCCTTGGCAAGCTGCTTAAAACGGTCCCGAACCTGCCTTTCGATTGTCCGGTCCAAACCGTCCAAATCCTTTTCGGCCCTTCTAGTGATTTCGACGATGAAGCTCACAGGCCCCGAGCCTTTTCATATTCTTCCAGAGTAATAACCCGGCCCTGTCTGGCGTCTTCTTGCCCTTCTCGAATTGCCGCCCATTCTTCAGGAGTTAGTTCCTCTTGTTCTTCGTAAAGAAATTCCACGAACTTTCTTAAAACATTCCGATTGGGCCCTTGCTCTATAGCTTCAATCATGGCCATCAAGTCTTTGTCAATCGTGGCTTCCATACATCGCACTCCTTTTCTTGAGCTTGGATAAAACCTCTTGGCGGCTTGGTGGGAAAACTCTACCCGAAAGCTCACAGGTCCGATTCTTTCTTAAAACCTTCTGTCTTCCCCGGGGAATCTGGGCCTCGAATTTCCTTTGGAGCAAAGCACGTCAACCTCGTTGTGCTACTCTTACTCTACTTGCCGTTGTTGCGCAGTCTTGGTCGGCTTGTTGCCGTTCAACGCCTGCCCGATAAGGTCTCCGGCCAAATCTGAGGCCCGGCGCAGGGCCTCATCTCTCAGGTGGGCATATCGCTGGGTCATTGCAGGACTCTTGTGGGTTAGCAATTTTTGCAAGGTATAAAGGTCCACTTGGCCACTTGAAGCCAGCATCGAGGCATAAACGTGCCTCAAACCATGGAGGGGTCGGAAATCCCTGGGGAGGCTCGCCTGTTCCCGGATGGCGTCAATTCGCTTTGGATACCGGGTGCGTTGCCGCCCCTCTCTTCCTGGAAATACATAAGGAGATTCATCCCTGGGATGGGATTCCAGGACTTCCCGGGCGGCCGGGTTTAAGGGAATACTTTGGTCTTTCCCACCTTTAGGTCCACGGATGGTTATATACCCGCGCTCGAAATCTATGTCAGCCCACTTCAGTTTAAAAAGTTCCCCACGCCTCATACCGGTGCACAAGGCCAGGCGCAAAAAGTTGGAGGCCTGACAGTCATGTTCTTCATTGATAGCTTCCATAAGAGCCGCCAGTTGATCGGACGATAAGTCCTCTGTTTTGAGGTTGTTTACCTTGATAGTGGGGGGCTTGAAACCGAGGCCAGAGCATAGTCCCAGCCGGGTGCCGTAGTTAATGATCCGCACCAGTAAGGCTATAACGTGCTTGACAGTTTGGGGTTTGTGATCCTTGGCTGTGTTAATCCGCAGCCGATCGACATCCAGAGGCGAAAGCTCTCGGGGCTCTTTCTTACCCAGGGCAGGTTCAAGGAATTTCTTAAATCGGCTTCTATCGGTAGCGAGGCTCTTGGTCATTGGTTTATCGGCACTGTAGCCCTGCCACAACCGGGTTATAGTCCATACCTCTTGCCTGGCCTCCTCACGACGCTCCTTATTGCTTGCAGCTCCCTCGATGCGCTGGGTCCTGATCCGGGAGGCCCTGGCCGGGGTCATGGCGTTTTTAAATTGCCTTCCAGCCTTTTCCTCAATCTGTTTTCCACCTCTGCGGTAGAAAATGTAATAAATCTTCTCTGGCCGTCCATCGGCCGCCTTGCCCATGATGTAATAGACGCCGGGATAATTCGTTTTTATGCGCTCAACTTTGTTTGGCATGGTTGCTTCCCCGCTGGTATATTTTCTAATCGGAGGCAAGCTGTTAGTTTATCCTGGGCCACATTTCCCAGCAGATAGCCGGCCTGCACGGGGACTACTGGGAACTACTAACGCCATGAATAACCTATCTTTCCTTGATCTTCGATTTTCAGAGGTAGCCAGTACACTTCGGCGGTATACTTCAGTACTTAACTCTGAGCCCTGCTCTAAGCCAGCGTTAGGAATTTATGGGGGATGCCAAAAAGTTCCCAGCACTATTCCCAGCACCTGGGAAGAATATATAGGGAAATTATGATAAGTCAAGATAAATTGAAAAACGTATTTTCCATTGATATTAATAGGTTTTAGTATGGGCGGGTAAACAGCGGTAAGATATAAATTCCGGCCTTTCACGCCGGCGACCGGGGTTCAAATCCCCGTGGGGACGCCACATTATTTCAAGCACTTAAGCCCCTCCACTGCCCTTCCCCCAGGCCCGGCGAGTAGGTCGGCGAGTAGGTCCTGCTCTCCCAGCCGCTCCATGGTTTGCCGCAGGTTCGGATCAACTTTCTGCAAATATTTTTCCGTGGTCCTGAGGTTGGTGTGACGCAGGAGCCGGCTGATGGTGGGCAGGCTCACCTTCTCCCGGTCGGCCGGGAGGGAGGCCCCGAAATACCTGATGGCATGGAAACCGAAGTGCTTCAGTGCTTCGGTTTGCTCATCCTGGGCATCCTGGCCCTGGACGCCATGTCTGTCCTTCTGGGCTTGTTGGGGCGCCTGCCGGATGCCTGGGTGGGGCACCTGGCCACCATGAACACGGTGGCCCTGGCGAGCGTGGCCGGGGTTTACGGGGCCAACTCCGTGGTGGGAGCCTGGCGCAATGTGGGCGAGAAGGTCAAACACCTCCTGAGCATGCCCGGCAAGGAGACCACGCCTGACTTCCCGGATGAATAGACGAAGCCGAGATATAGATAAGCAGGACTTCTTCGTCAGTAAGGCTGTGGGAGAAGCCGACCAAGTAACAGTGCAATCGCCCACGGGACCACCCAACCTCGCCGCAGGTTAAGCCCAAGCTTTGTTGGATGATTGAACGACCCAGCATGAGACAAATCGTCTAAATTCTAAAAAGAGCAATCACTAACAGTATAAAATTACTTAGGATATTCCTGCCCAAACACATCCTGTCAGTTCCTCCCCTTGACAATCGTTATATCTATTTTATATTAGAAATAGGTATAACAAATATGTGGCTCATTTTTTCATATACGGTGCCCGCGAAGAATCCCAATGTCCGGGTGAAAGCCTGGCGGCGGCTCCAGGCGGTGGGGGCGGTGCAGCTCAAAAGTTCCCTCTACGTGCTGCCCTTCAGCGAGGCGAACTACGAGCACCTCCAATGGCTGGCCCGGGAAGTGGAGGAGCTGGGCGGGGAGGCGGTGTTCTTCCACTGCCTCGCGGTGGAGAACCTCACCGAAGCAGAGATCAAGGCTCTCTTCGGCAAGGCCAGGAAAGAGGATTATTCCCGGCTGCACGAGGAGATTCAAGCCCTTACCAAAAGCCTGGAAGCCGGGGCGATGGAACCGGAGGACAAGATCAGGGAAATCCAGACCAACCTGAAAAAATTCACCAGGAAGTTCCAGGCCATCCAGGAGATCGACTTCTTCCCCACAGGCCAGGCGGAGCGCACGGCCATGCTTTTTGCTTCCCTGGCCGAACGGCTTATAGTCCTGACTGGCGAAGGGCCGGGTCCCGAGTCCCCGGGGATTCTGAAAAAAGAAGATTACCGAGGAAAGACCTGGGTCACCCGGGAGCGGCCTTACATCGACCGGCTGGCCTCCTTCTGGCTGGTCAGGCGCTTCATCGATAATGATGCCAAGCTTGCCTTCATCTCGCCTCAAGAGGAAATGAAAAAAGCTCCCGGCCTGGTTTATTTCGACATGGCCGGGGCGGAGTTCACCCACCGGGACCGGCTGATCACCTTCGAGGTCTTGGCCGCCGCCTTCGGCCTCCAGGATCCGGGCATGGCCCGCCTGGCCGCCTTGGTCCGGGCCATTGACTTAAAAGAGGACCTGGAGGGCCTGGAAGAGGCCAAGACCTTGAAGGATTTGGTGGACGGCCTGGTGAAAATCACCTTGACTGATGATGAGTTGGTCCAGCGGGCCCTGCTCATTTTCGACGCACTCTATGCAGCTTATCAAGGAGGAACCCCATGAAAGACGTGACGATACACGTGGCTCAGCTCATGGCTGCGGCGGCCCGGACCGCCCCTAAAGGCGGCGGCAAGGATTTCTTGGAGATCGTGGTCATCGAGGCGGAAGCCGATTTGAAGCGCATCGCCGAGAAGATGCGGGAATACGCTCCCCACAGCACCAACGAACCTTATTGGCTGCGTGATGCGGCCAACATCGAAGGGGCCCAGGCGTTGGTCCTCATCGGCCTGGCCCAGTCTCGGGCTGCGGGTTATGACTGCGGCGGCTGCGGCTACCCTTCCTGCAAGGACTTTGAGAAGAATCGGCAGTTTCAGGAAAAAGACCTGGGCTATGGCGGCCCCCACTGCGTCATGCGCATGATGGACATCGGCGTAGCCCTGTGTTCTGCGGCCAAGACCGCCAGCCTCCTGAACGTGGATAACCGTATCCAGCAACGGGTGGGGGCGGCGGCCCGAGCCCTGAGCCTGATCCAGGCGGACGCAGTCATGGGTATCCCGCTGGGCATTTACGGCAAAAACATCTTCTTCGACCGCAAGACGCCGGGGAAGTGAGGAGACCGCAGTCGGCATGAACACCTTCACCTCCCTCTGTTCCGTGGGCTTTTTGGCCCGCTTCTCCTACGCCCTGGCCCGGAACCCGGTCCTACCGCTCTTCGCCCTCTACCTGGGGGCCGGCCCCGAGGCCATCGGCCTGGCCGTGGGCATCTCCACGGTCACTGGCATTTTCTTCAAGATGCCTTCCGGCGCCCTCTCCGACGTCATCGGCCGGCGCAAAACCCTATTCATGGGGCTTACGGTCTTCGGGGTGATGCCCTTCACCTACCTGTTCATCCAGGACTACAGCCTACTCATCATCATCCGCTTCCTGCACGGCTTGGCCACCGCCATCTACGGCCCGGTGGCCATGGCGGTGGTGGCGGATATAGCCGGGGCCAAGAAGGGCGAATGGCTCTCGTGGTTTTCGTCAGTGACCATTTTGGGGACGCTGGCGGGTGCACCCGTGGGAGGGTTTCTGCTCACGTACGTGACCCGGGGCAACGGCCCGGCGCTCCATGACTTCCGCCTGGTCTTCCTGCTGAGCGGCCTGGCCGGGGCCGCCGCGTTGACCTTGGGCTTGGTGGCCTTAAAAGGCAAAGAGACGGTGGCGCCCCACCCCGGGGCCCTGAAAGAGCGTCTGGGCCGGTTTTTCTCCGGCATCAAGGAGGTGGTGAGCGACCGGCGGGTGGTCATCACTTCCAATATGGAGGGCTTGCAGAACCTGACGGTGGGGGCCCTGGAGGCCTTTTTGCCGGTGTACGCCGTCAAGGTGGCGGGGCTGAACGAATTCCAGGCCGGGCTCCTGTGGGGCGTCCAGGTGCTCACCACCATCATCTCCAAGCCGGTGATGGGGCAGATGTCTGACCGCTGGGGCCGTAAATCCATCATCGTCGCCGGCATGGTGCTGTGCGCCGGGTCCTTCGCGGCCATTCCGCTGCTTAAGTCATTTTACCTGCTCCTGGGCACCGCCCTGGTGTTCGGCCTGGGGGAGGCCTTCGTCACTTCGTCGTCCGCGGCGCTGGTGGCGGACGTCTGCCAGGAGAAGCACTTCGGCACGGCCATGGGCACCTTCGGCACCATTTTCGACGTGGGCCACGCCTCCGGCCCCATCCTGGCGGGGCTGCTCATTGCCCGGTTCGACTACTTCACCTCGTTTGCGATTATGGGCGCCACCCTCATCGCCGCCATCCCCGTCTTTATCCTGGGCGTGAACGAGGGCCGCACAGTGCCGGCAGAAGCGCAAAAAGTTAGGTAGGAAAGGCAATCGGCAATGAAATGAATAACCCGTGAACGGGTCAAGGTGGACGGGGTGGTTTTGTCTCTAATCAATGCTTATAATTAACCTTGATCGAGGAACCCTTTTTTCCCCCTAAAAGACAAAGGCGGCAGCATAATGCCATCCTAACCTGCAAAGGTTCTCCTATGGAAATTGACTACCAGTTTAGATGGGTTGCCCTGGGCGGATTGCTGCTCCTGTACGGTTTATTCTGCATTGCCGAAACCTCCCTCTTGGCCCTGACTCCTTTGGACCGTTTGCGGCTCAAAGAGAAAAACCCGACTCGGGGGAAATTAGTGGAAGCTCTTCTGCAGCGCTCCCAACAACTCTTAATAACCTTAATATTTGGGGTGGAGATAGTCACCATCATGGCCACGGTCCTGGCCACCTCCCTGGCGCTGACCATTTGGGGGGCCAGGGGCGAGTTGGTGGCTCTCCTGATTATGTCGCCCGTCATGCTCCTTTTAGGTGAGATCATTCCCAAGTCCATAGCCCTTACCTACCCGGCGCGCCTGGCCCCGCTGGTGGCGCCCGTTGTCCGCTTGGCCATAGTACTGTTTACACCCTTACGGGTCATTCTCGTGCAAATCAGCCGGGGCATTCTGGCTACCCTGGGCTTTCGTCCGGACTTGACGGTTCCGGTGGTGCAAGAAGAGGATTTTGTGCGCATGGTGGAGGAGAGCCATCGGGGCGGGATGATTGCTGGACTGGAAAGGGAGTTTATCCATAACCTGCTGAGTTTCGGAGAAGCAAGGGTGTCCCAGATCATGGTCCCCCGGCTCGACATTTTCAGCCTCCCCATCGATATGCCCGAAGAGGAAATATTTCAGCACATTAAGCGCGCCCGCTTCTCCCGGATTCCGGTCTATCAGGATAATCCCGGCAACATCCTGGGGATTCTCTATGCCAAAGACCTTCTCCGAGTCTGCCCGGGCAAGCCCTGCCATCATGAAGTCCTTCGCAATCTGCTGCGGCCGCCCCTCTATGTGCCGGAAAACAAGAAAGCCTTCGACCTGTTAACCGAGCTGCAAGCCCAGCATTTACGCCTGGCTTTGGTGGTGGATGAATATGGCTCCTTGGTGGGTCTCATTTCAGTGGAAGACCTGTTGGAGGAACTTTTTATGGAAATCTCCCAGGAGTTCAAAGAGGAAGAACAGCTCTGGCAAGAGGTATCTCCTGGCGTCTGGAGGGTCAGCGCTTCCATGTCTCTAGCAGATTTTAACAGATTGCTGGACCTGGATATCCCCACGGCAGAACTGGGCACCGTGGGCGGGCTGGTCCTCAATCTCTTTGGTGAACTGCCGCGAGAAGGGGAAAACTTTTTTTATAAAGAGCACAATTTTAAAGTGCTGAAGATGAAAGGCACCCGCATCCTGGAGGTGGAGGTGCGACGGCGCTCATGATCATCAATATTCTACTCATCTTTTTTCCCCTTCTCATTCTGGAGGGCTTCTTTTCGGCCTCGGAGATCGCCTTGGTCTCAGCCAACCGCCGCCGTTTGCAGCACCTGGCGGAGGGCGGGCAGCGGGGGGCAAAAATAGCCCTGAAGCTGCTATCCAGGCCCGAGCGCATGTTCGCCACCTGTCTTTTGGGTTCCAACCTCTCGGAAATTTCCAATACCATTCTGGTGACCGCTATTTTGATAAAGATGTTGGGCCATTCAGGGGAGCTCATAGCCATGTTGCTGCTGCCACCATTGATCCTGATTTTGGCGGAAATCACTCCCAAATCCATTGGCCGCCAGCACCCCAACCGCCTGGCGCAGAGTCTGGCCCCTATTCTCTGGGCGGTTTCGTGGGTCATCTATCCCCTGACCTTCATCTTTGCCAGCCTCGCCCGCCTGGCCCTCTGGTTGACCGGAGCTCGGCAGACCAGCGCAATGCCGTTCATCAGCCGGGAAGATCTACGCCTGGTGGTGCAAAAAACCGGCCCGGAGATGGACCTGGAACCCTCGGAACGGAAGATGGTCCAGCAAATTCTGCGTTTCAGCCTGCGGACCGTCGGGGAAGTTATGGTCCCTCTGGTGAGGGTGGCCGCCATTTCGGATACCTCGACCATTGGCCAGGCATTGGCGGAATTTAACGCCACCGGTTTTTCCCGCTTACCGGTTTACCACCATCGTATCGACAATTTAGTGGGGGTGGTCCACGGCTTCGACTTTCTGGGAGAAGAGCCTTCCACCCAGTCCGTTAAACCTTACATCCACCCGATCCATTATGTCCCGGAAAGCCAGAAGATCGACCGCTTATTGGCAGAGATGGCGCGGCTCGGGATTCATCTGGCCGCGGTGGTGGATGAGTATGGCGGCATTGTGGGCCTTGTCAGCATTGAAGATCTACTGGAAGAAGTCGTCGGTGAGATTGCGGATGAATTTGATCAGGTAGTCACTCCCTACCAGAAACTGGGGGAGGGGCATTACCTTATCAACGCCCACATGGAAATTAACGCCCTCAATGAGGCCCTGCATTTGGACCTGCCACCGGGAAAGTACGAGACTCTGGCCGGCTTCCTCATTGCCCGACTGGGAGCTCTGCCCCAGGTAGGAGAGAAGCTGCAATACCGCAACCTGCGCTTCACCGTGCGGCAGGCTGATTTCCGGTCTGTAAAGGAGGTGGAACTCCTTGTTGAGGTTTCAGCAGACTGAATCTTTCCGCTGGTGATTGGCAACTGCCAAAGCCGTTTAAGGAGATAGCCATGGGAAGCATCTTGGAGCTGTTTACCGGGAAGAAGGCCTGTCGCCTGCTGGTCAAGGCCGAAGGCGAAGTGATGGAAAAATATCAGCGGTTCAGAGAATTTCTCCGGCACAATCATGACGCCCTGAACCTGGTGGCCGAACTGGAGCAGCTCTACTGCGGCAGCAGCCCCTTCCACATGGGGGAGGTGAAACAGAAATACCATGACCTGCTCGGCTCCACCCGGAACCTGGTGGAAGCCCTGGACCGCATGGCCGGCGGCAAGTATGTCGCTCTCGCGGACAAGTGCCGTCTCATTGACCAGGGCATTCAAGGCATCTTTCAGCCCTGCCTGCTGTTCCCCGGCAAGGACCTGGTGCTGCCCCTTACTGCCGTGACCCCGGAAATGGGCAAGGTTGCGGGGGGCAAGGCCACCAACCTGGCCGTCATGGGAAACCTGCTGGGCGCGCCCACCCCTCCCGGCTTCGTCATCACCGCCTTTGCCTTTGACCGCTTCCAGGCGGAGACCGGGCTGACCCAGCCCATCGAGGACCAACTGGCAGTGATCTCCCTGGAGAACC
>Ga0233423_10001015_pt1 | contig 14193 bp, 10 predicted proteins | sample Watercolumn_Mata_FD_180713 | JGI IMG/M metagenome (GOLD analysis project Ga0233423, IMG submission 180713) | Freshwater microbial communities from Lake Matano, South Sulawesi, Indonesia - Watercolumn_Matano_2014_112_MG | ecosystem: Environmental > Aquatic > Freshwater > Lake | place: Indonesia...
CGGAGTTGGCATGATGCCAAAAGCCTGTATTGTGATAACTCACATCAGCAGCCTCGGCAAAACTCTGACTAACTTCAAGAAAAATCCCTAATTCCTGTTTTTTGTCCATATTCTTGACTATTGATAGGATTTTTGAATTATTTAAAGCATCAAATGTCAACAACCAAGTCGCCGACAATTGTTCAGCTTTAATAACCGAATATTCTGTGGCTAAAGATACTTCTGGATTTTTCAAAGAAGAAATTCTGACAGGGTTAATAATCGTGGCAAACTGGTTTGTTTCTTCCGCGTTGATTTGTTTCGTAAAAACAAATAGAGAAATAAAACTAAAGAGTATAAATATAAACTTTTTCATTCTATACAACGAGTAAAACTACTCCGACTAGCATCACCAAAGAACCCACAAGTCTATCTCTAATGTTTCTTTCTTTAAAGAAAAGCCACCCAAATATAACCGTAAACAACATACTAAGTTTAAAAATAGCAGTAACCAAACCTAAACTACCTAAACTGAAAGCTGTAAAAGCTACTGCCTGGCCTATCCCGCTAATAAAACCACTTATTAAAAATAACCAAAGGTATTTTTTTGCAATCTTAATTGGATGCTTAGAAAATCTGGCTACGAGCGGAGTATAAACAATCAGAGAGCCCACCAAGCCAATAAAGGAAACAAAAACCGGTACTCGTGGTGTTGTATGGAAGATGGCTGTTTTTTGTAAAATTGGAGTAACCGACCATAAAAAATAAGCAACGAAGGACATCTGTACCCCCTTGTGGTTAACCAGTGCCTTGAATGGTCTAAATATGCCTTCTTTTAATTTAGATATTTGTAGCAAATATGCCCCGAGGATAATTATTAATATACCAAGAATACTCTTTACATCCAGTTTTTCTCCCATAAACAAATACGCGATCAAAGCTGTAAAAACCGGATTGAATGAAGAAATTGGATTGACTAAAGAAAGATCTGATATTTTTATTGCTCGATAGGCCAATGTTGCCGCCAAGGCATTGATTAAGACAGTAAAAAATATTAAAAATAAAAAACTTGTATCAAAAACCGGTATCTCGTAAAAAAGCAAAATAATTGCTATTAAAACAGGCAAAGAAAACAAAATATTTAACCAAAGGTAGGAATACTCGTCTGCCTCCCTCATAATTCTTTTGGCGATAATTAAGGCAAAAGAACTGATAAAAGCAAAAGTCAAGGCCAATAGGAACCACATATTTAATTAGTTATCCATTTAGATCTATTTCGATCATCGTAATAATGAAGAATACGAAGTCTGTAAAAGACGGCGGCCGTATCCCAGACCATCCGAATAATTGTTTTCCAATCAATTGCACTTGAATGCTTATCAAATTTTACTTCAACTGGCGCCTCATAAATTCTGTTAAATCCTAAATATCTCGCCACTGCCAACATTTCAACGTCCATAGCATACCTTTTTACTAAAAGCCTAGACAATATTTTCTCCACTACTTTTCTTTTAAGAATTTTTATTCCACTTTGGGTATCAGTCAACGGCAAACCAAATAATAATTTCGCACTAAGATGATAACCAATACTTAATAAGTATCGGTACCAAGGATAGTTAACTCTTGAAGCTGGATGGCGCTTGGAACCGACGATAATATCGGCATTGTACCATTCCATATGGGCCATTAGCATCATAATTCCCTTAGGACCGATGTCCATTCCCGCATCCAAAAAAGAAATTAAATCGCCCTTGGCTTTTTTCATTCCATAACGGACTGCGTAACCTTTCCCTTTATTATTTCTATATGACAAAATTTTAATATTCGGTGATTTAGCTTTATTGGCTTCCTGTCTTGTCTTATCAACAATACCATCAACGACGCATATTATTTCGTATCGATATTCATTCATTAAACCCTCTTTAAGAGTATCTTCAATTATTTCTAGATTTTCTCTGATCGTTTTCTCTTGTTTGTAGGCAGGAATAATGACTGATAATAATTTAGTTTTCCCCATTTTTTATGTACTGATTGTACACTATTGAATAAATAATTATTAATAGGGCTACGGATGTGGTTAATAAAGATGCCTGAATTACTTGTAAAATATCTTTATGCCAATGAGAAATAAGTATTATTTGAAAAATAGCAGCCAGAAAAGGAACAACAACTACCTTTACTCTTCCTAAAGAAAGCATGAAATTAACCAAAAAATAAAGCAGGCTGTAGACAAGGAAAAATAGACTCATCCATATCAACTGAGGCGCCGCAATTAAATATTGTTTTCCGTAAAGTATTCCGATTGCAAGGTTTGGAAATAAGTAATAACCAAGAACGATAATCGTGGCAATCCCCAATATAATAAATAAAGAGGTAACAAATACCTTCATATAATTTTCTCCTTTTGCTTTTTTTCTAGAAACAATTGGAAACATTGTTGCTGTCACGGGGGAAACAGCAAAATAGATTATTTTTCCTAAAGTTGAAAGTGAAGCATACAGACCTGCTTCAAAAGCAGGTAAGAAATGCTTAACTAAAATGACATCTGTGCTGAAAATTGATGTAAAAGCTAGAGCCTGAACCAACACCGGAAGAGCAAAACGGAAAAAACTCTTAATTTTGAAGTTTGATCTTATTGATTTAAAATCATTTATTTTTTTGACAAAAAAAGTTGAAGATAAATAAGCAAATAAGGAAGCCAGAACCACTCCAAAAATCGCTCCGTTGACTCTAAAACCCATAAGCACAAGGCCAACACCAACACCAAGTTTCACTAATGCCGAAACGAGGTTGGGTGTAACAAGACCGAAGAAATTTAAAAGTCCCTGACTGGTTGCTTGATTAACAAGAGAAATTAAAACGAAAAATAAAATCGGCGATATAAGTACCACCGAAAGAGATTCCTGTAGATTAAGAAAACTGATTATAAAGGGACTAAAGATTAAAAATGTTATAGACAAAATAATAGCGATATTAAAAATCGATTTTCGTATAGATTGATAGATATATTTAACTTCGTTTTTATCTTTTGCCGAAGAAACGAATTTAACAATTGAGACGCTGGTTGAAGATGGAACAATACTAATTAGGTATAAAACTGAATATAAACTAGCCAAAATGCCATAGTCGACAGGACCCAATAACCTTCCCATAATTAAGTGGTAGAAATAGTTGACAGCATTAACGACCATGCTTCCTCCTATCATTATCAAACTGCCAGAAAAAAGTGGATTAGAGGTGATTAATCGTATTTTTTTAAACACTTTTAGGAAATCCAGTAACCTCTGGAAAAAAGGGCCGTACTTAATAACAACAGAATAAATAATATCGCAAAAACTACATTTCTAATATAGCGAGGTGGATTTTTAAGATATCCCGCCATTAAAATAAATAACGGAAATGAAATCAAGAAATATCTTGGAACCGAAGAAAAACTTCCGGAAAAAGAAGGAATGAGGAAAGCAGAAAAAGAATAAACCGCATAAGAATATCTTTGCTTAGCAAAAGAAAATATTGATAATAGCAAAAATAAAATTCCAATAATAAACTCCATAAATGTAGTATAAATAACCGGAAAATAAGAAAAATTTAAATTCGGAATTATCTTAAAAATATACCGGTAAATTACCTGCGGAAAAAAAACGAGCTTGCTTGATCGTTGCTCTCCGAAAATTGAAACATTGTGTAAAAAATATAAGTAATCACCGGTTCTTAGTTTAAGAAAAATCATATAAGCAATAAGTCCAAAAAGAGAAAAAGATACCAAAACGACAAAGTTCTTCCAATTATTATTCTTTTTAGAAAAAATAAATTCGATTATTAGGCCAGCAAAAAGAGCCATGCCTAAAATTCTTGTTGTGGAAGCTAATCCGGCCAAAAGACCACTTAAAAACCAATTCTCTTTTCTGGCGAAATAGAAACTCCATATTGCCAAGCAAAAAAACAGCGATTCAGAGTAAAAACTACCAAAGAAAAAAGAGGTTGGAAAAAAAAATAGAAGAAGTAAGGCAAACTTGGCAATTTTTTCACTGTAATCAAGTCTGATTATTTTCCAAAATCCATAAATGCCAATTAAAAAGGAAAAATTTGAAATAAATAAACCTGAATAAACATAATTTATGAACTTACCTCCTAAAATAGCGGCAACTAATTTCGTCAGAAGCGGATAAAGCGGAAAGAAAAAATAATTTAAAGGCTGATATCCTAAACGGGCAATAGATAAAAAATGTTCCCCATCAAAATTTAACCAACTGTAAAGATATGGATTTGTTAAATATATTTGCTTTCCTCCTCCGAGATAGTTATTTTGCAATGAAAAAAGATAAGTTCCTATAAAAATAAAAAAAATAAGTACTATTCTCCAAGATAGATAACCAAATATGATTTTTTTAAACTTCTTCATTTTAGAAGCTCTCTGTAAACTATGTATGTTTCTTTAGCGCATCTTTCCCAAGAATAATTCTTTACTATTAAATTGCCCTTTTTAATTAAACTAGCCCTAAGCTCATTGCTATGTAAAAGTAAATTAATCTTTTTAGCCAAGTCGTTAGCATCCCGAGGGTCAAAATAATAAACCGCATCTCCGGCAATTTCAACGATTGAATTAATTTTGGAAGCTATTACTGGACAACCACATGCCATAGATTCTAAAACCGGAAGACCAAATCCCTCATAATAAGAAGGTTGAACATAGAGAGACGCCAAATTATAAATTGCATTAAGGTCATTATCTGAGACAAAACCAAGTCTAACTACCATATCTTTGCCCAGAAAATCTTTAATGACTGGCTTCAAATGTTTTAACTCGGGATGATTCAAATTCTCTCTTTCTATCTTTTTCGCCTGCTTGCCACAAATAACCAAAGGAATATTTACGGCCTTACATGCCTTTATTAAGGTGGGGATATTCTTATTATAATTAACGTCGCCTACATACAACGCAAACTTTTTAGGCAATTTATATTTCGCTATAATACTAGATAGTAATGTAGTATCGGAAATTTGATGAAAGATTTTTCTCGGGGCCAAATAAGTAACGTAAACTTTTTCGGGTCTTAACCCCAAAAAACGACAAATATCTTTTTTTGAAGTTTCACTAATTGTAATAACCGCATCCATCTTTTTAATTAGAATTTTTTGAATTAAATATCTGATTCGTCCTTTTAATCCGGAGGGATAATGTTCGGGATAAATTAAATAGATTAAATCATGAATCGTAATAACACTTTTTGTCTTTTTGAAAAACGGAAAACTAAAAAAGAAAGGGTGAAATTTCTGAAAATGAACTAAATCATATTTGGACAAATCTTCTTTTTGAGAGTCAACCAAGTTAACTTCCAATTCTTTAATTTCTCTTAAACTTTTTATTAAATTTTCCGTATGAAAACCAATTCCTCTAACTTCATCTATTCCTTTTAATGTTTTACTGTCAATTGCAACCGTAATTTTTACCATTATTGTTTTATTTGCCAATATTTAAAGTAAGCAATCGGGTAATGCCAAGATGAAAACATTGACCACAAAAACCCTCTTGTTCCATCAAGAATTCCTTTATGAATAAAAATTAAACTAAAAAATATTTTGGTCGGCATTATAAAAATATAATTTAATAAATTAAATATATTTTTCGAAAGATGATTTTGTTTCATCTCTTCTGCCTGTAAATCGGTATATCTATTTAACCTGGCAAAATATTTACTTAAAGCTGGTGAATCATTATGAATTAAGTCATTACTTAACCAAGCAACTTCCCCGTCAATTATCATCTGCTCATGAACATTTTTACCAGGAAATCTGGCTTTATTTTTCTTTACCAATCTAATTACACCATCTGGATAAAGACCGGCATAGGTTAAAGGTTTTCCGAGAAAAAAATTTCTTCGGGGAATAAAAAAAGCCACAATTTCGCCACTTTTCTTTCCGATTTTTCCGTCTCTCTTTTCTATTGCCATAAAATGTTTTTTAAATAATCGTTCTTTCTTCCGATCAAATTTTCTTGAAACAACTTGGCTGTAATTTAATTTAATAACTTTTTTTATTTCATCTCCCAATTCTTTCCTAACAATTTCGTCAGCATCAAGTTGTAATATCCAATCACCGGAAGCAGCATCTAAAGCTTTCTGTTTGTTAATATGAAAAATCGGTTCATGTTTTACTACAATAACTCTTGCCCCATACTCTTTGACAATTTCTCTTGTCTTATCAGAAGATTCTTCATCAACCACTACAATTTCATCAGCAATATCTTTTATTGATTCAAGACATGAACCAATATTTTGTTCTTCATTTCTAGTTGCTAACGCTACAGACAATTTAGACATTTTTTAATTCGCCACTATTTTAAAAGCTATTTTTCCATTAGGAAAATGTATTTTCTTAACAATATTTGCTTCTTTCGGAATATCTTTATCGGCTCCAATTATTAAACTGTTTGGATTTCCTGGTCGAATTTCATCAAATTTTATCGGTTCAAAATAATACTTGTCAAAATTTTTCACTGTTGAAAAACCAAACTTATCTTTCTCGGTCAAAACGTGACCTTCTTGAAATTTTTTAGGCGGATATTTCAAATAGAAAAGAAAAAGTATATAAGGCTGATCATAACTATCGGTAACAATAATTTTTTTGTAATTTGACTGATTCTCTTTTATAAAATTCACCAATTCGTTCATTCCATATTGAGATGAATAAGGATATTCTTTTGCCATATGTATCCAATATTCATGTTCATAAGAAGCAAACAGCCAGATGATAACTATAAACAATAAGCTGTAAGTAATAAGAGAAATAAACATCTTTTGTTTTTTAAACCAATATAAGGTATTTAATAATCCGTAAGCACTAATAATTACCAAAGGTATAACCATGTTATTTGCCCTAATGGCATGGGGAGCCTGAAAAGTTAAGGCGGCTGCTATCGGGGCAACTATCAACCAGAATAAAATCGGAGCCCAATTTTTGGCGTTTTTGATAATTGCACATAAGCCGATAATTAACCATATAAAATCAAGATAGTACATTTCGCCCGTTTCGGGAACCTTATCCCTTTGAATCTCGTCCCCAGACAGAAAGAGAAATTCCCCATAAAAATGCCTGGACCAGTTACTTAAAAAGGCCAAACCATAGTTTACTGCCTTGTTGTGAATTATTTTAGGAATTATTCCCTGATAATTGGCATGTTCGCCTCGTTGTTCATTGATACGATTTAAAGGACCAGGATCTGTAAAAAGTCCAACTCCAGCGGCTCTTGAAAAAACCGAACCCTTCGCCAAATCTCTGACTAAGGGCAAAAACAATATAATACTTAATATTCCAGCCACCAAAAACCATTTAAAATTGTTTCGGATTCTTTTCCATTGAAAACAAATAAGACTTATACCCAGCAAGGGAACCACCACCCTGGCGGCGTGATAAGTGTAAAAAGAAATTACAAACGACGAAATACTTAATACATAATATTTAGAATTATTTCCAGCTTTTAGAAACAGCCAAAAACCCAAAGTAATAAAAAATGTTGCCGCATTTACCTCCCAGCCGCCACGGGAGAAATGCAAATGCCAAGGGGAAATCGCCAGCATTAATGCCGCTATTTCGGCAAATCCTAAACCGTAAAATTTTATCCTGACATTTTCATCAGAGAATAGTTCCTTGACAAGAAAGTAAACAATCAAAACAGTCATCGCTCCCAAAAAAGCACCGGGAATTCTAACCGCCCATCCATTGAGTCCTAATACTTTTACAAATGGCAAAACCAAATAAAAATAGAGACCAGGTTTATAGTCATTAAATGACTGAAAATGAATTGGCCAGAAATTTCCATGTTCATCCATTCCAGTTTGGATTAAAGAATATGCATTGTAACCTACGGCGGCTTCATCGGCATTAATAGTAGGATAAGAATCCAGTTTATAAAACCTTAAAATAAAAGCTAAAACAATAATTACTGTCAGCCAAATCTTACTTAAATTATCTTTGAGAATTTTCATAAATTATTTAACTTCGATAAGTCTAAAAGCAGTATCCCTACCATTGAGATATTTTATTTCGGCAATCTGATAAAACAAATTTGTATCTTTTGAATCCTCCGGCGGGATTCTAATCGGATCTGCCACAAATAAAACATTGTGTTCGCCACGATTAACTGACCAGTCGATGGGTGAAAAATAAATATTATCTAACTTTTCCACTTGGCCTACATCTCCAAAGCTACTCTCAATTAGTTCTGCTTGTTTTTGGTATTTTGCCGGATCATGCTCTTGAAAGAAAAGGAAAAAAATATACGGCTGTGCATAAGATTGTTGAACTTTAATCATTTTATATTTATTTTGTATGGGGGTTACCTTTTGCACAATTTGTTTATAACCATATTCCCAATATTGAGAATCATGTTTTGGCAAATGAACATAATAAGAATCGAGAAAGTAGATTAGAGATAAAATATAAGAAAAAAGCAATAAGAAATAGCCTGTAACTTTAACAAAAGGCCGGGAGGTCGTATTTAAAAATCTAATTATAGAAAAAAAACCAAAAGATAAAATTATTATTAAAGGTACAGACATATTTAAAGCACGGACAGCATGGACCTGATCACGAGAAAGTGCTGCCGTGAGCGGAGCGAGAATAAGCCATAACCAAATGAATAATGTCTCCTTTTCCCAACCGACTTTTATAAAAGAAACAATACCTAAAATTAATAAAATCAAATCAAAAGTTAACAAAACCCCTGAATTTGGTGCAGTATGTCGTGGATTTTGCCAGTCTCCTTCAAAAAATAAAAATCTGCCCGAAAAATGGTTAAACCACCTCCCCATTACCCACCGGGCAAAATTTACCGTTTCAGAATGAAAAACGTAATAGCTTAAACTACCCATATTTTCATTGCCATGGGCTAATTGTTTTTGCAGATACTCGGCCGGTCTGGGATAAGAAAAAACACTAAAAACGTTTAGCCTGCCGGTTCTTCCTTGAAAAAGACTAAGTATTATCGGTAAAGAAACCATTATGCCGATCAATAAAGAACCAGCCAGAATCTTTTTATTGCTGGAAAAAACATTTTTCCAATATAAAATAACTAAAATTAAAAGAACTATACCGCTGGAAAGTTTTGCTCCTTGATAACAAAGTAGCGTCAAAGCAAAAAAGAAAGCGCTAAATAAAAGAAATTTCGACCTTGTAAGAAATTTCAAGAAAAAATAGGTCCCCGCCAAGGCTAACGTCAAACAAACATTTACTTCCCATGCTCCCCGGGAAAAATAAATAAGCCAGGGATTGGTTGCCGCAACAAATGCAGCAAAAATTCCAATTTTCTTTCCGGGAAACAACTTTTTGGCAATGAGGTAAATTAAGAAAACAGTCAAAACTCCACAAACGGCAGAGGGAAGCCGAACTGCCCATTCGTTTAAACCCAGTAGTCCAACAAAAGGAACAGATAAATATATATATAGCCCTGGCTTATAATCACCAAATGATTTAAAAATTATCGGTAATAATTTTCCATATTCGTCGCGGCCAGTCTTTAAAATCGAGAAGGCATTATAGCCTAGAGATGCCTCATCGGGAGTTAAGTGGGGAGGTACGCTGCTAAGTTTCCACAAACGCAAAAAACCTGCCAATAAAATAATAATAATTAATAACCAGTATTTTCTGATTAACAATTTAATTTTCATACAATTCAAAGGCTGGTTTACCATCTAAATAATTCACTGTTTTAACTTTTTTCCAGCCTTTCGATACATTATCTGGGCTTGTTATTAATAAACATCTGGATTTTAAACAGCTTACCGAACTTCCGCTTTCAAGAATAAATTCCTGAGGATTTTCCTTATTAATAATTTGCCAATCATTAACAAAATAAAATTTATCGAAACTATCTACCCAATACCAATTTAATTGATAAAATCGAACAAGATTTAAATCTTTTTGGTATTCAGCCGGATTCCATGGCCAGAAAAAAAGAAAAAATTCATGAGGCTCTCCATATTTTTTGGTAACAATCACTTTATCATAATTCAAATAATTAGTTTTTGCATAGTTAACAACATCTTGATAGCCGTATTGCCATGCCCAAGAATATTTCTTCGGATACTCATTAATTAATTTCGTTAAATATGTTGTAATTCCAAATAGTAACCCTAATGAATAAATAATTAAGATACCAATCTTCAATGCATTTCTTTTTTTTATCAAATTTAAAAGGAAGAATAAACCCAATACCGTAAGAAATTCGGGAAGTGGGAGTAATGATGTTGAACGAAGAACCGCAAATTTTTCATTGGTAATACTAGCGGGGATTGGCGCCAGTAATAACCAAAATAAAACCAATTGATAGACCTTTTCCTTTTTAATAAAGCCTTTAATAAACAAGATGATTAAGCCAATGTAAAAAAGAGGTAAATTTACCATGTAAAGTAACCCTTTCTCGGGTAGACTAAATTGATACTGTGTTCCCCCTTTTAAAAACAGAAAATCAGGCGAAAAATAACCTAGATAATTACTTATAAACTCTTTAGCAAAAAATGTAGGACGATTATAAATAAATCGTGTAATAATTGGGGATAGCTTAGAATTCTGTCTTTTTTCAATAATTCTATTAACTACCCCCTGATCAATCAAAAACACCCATTGAGATCTGGCTCTCGAAGTAGAATTTAGAAAAATCGGAAAGAGAATAATATAAAATGTTGCTATCAAAAAAATACTTAAACAAGCATGAATTTTCCTTATTTTAAAAAGTCCCCAAAATTCTTTTCTGTATAAAAAGATTAGACAAAGCAAAAATATTGGAGAAAAAATTCTGGTGGTATGGTACGCAAAAAGTGAAAGTGTTAATAATAAAATTGATATTGGTAATAAATATCTATTTTTGTTTCGGTTAACAAATAGCGACATTGCCGTAATCAGTAAAAAAATTGATATATTAGATTGAAGTACTATTCTTGAAGTAAAAAAATACCAAGGACCGACGGCTACCAAAAATGCTGTTAAAAGACCTGCTTCTTTTTTTTGGGTTAAGCCTAAAATTAAATAGTAGGTAGCAATTACCGTTATTACCCCCAAAACCATATGGGGTAAACGAATTGAAAATTCATTCAAGCCAAAAATAGAGATTGCAGGAATGGTTAAATATAAATTTAACGGTAAAGGATAATCTCCATAGGCGCGAAAGTTAACAATAGGAAATCGAAATCCCGATTCATCTGTCCCTGTTTTAAGAATCGAATAAGCATTAAAACCATGACTTACTTCATCCCAATTCACTGCTGGGGGAAAATATGGAATTTTTATAAAACGAAATAAAAATCCAATCAAAATTATTAAGATAAAAAAAATATTTAGTTTAATTTTCATATTTTTCAATTCTTCTAAGAAGTAGAAAATAAATGATTAATGAAACAAAACTAATAACGTTCCCAATTGTTCTAATTCTGGTATTTGAGAATCTAAAAATAACAATTTGTTCCCCCTTTAATAATGATTTAGTTGCTATTAACCCATATCTTCCACTGGGATAAATATCAAGAACTCTTCCCTCCGAGAAAGCCTGCCAGCCAGGAAAATAAGTAATCGGAAAAACTGTTTCGCTTAATTTTTTCTTGGTAACACTATAAATAATTTTATTGCTAGTTTTTTCAATTAATTTTCCTTCTTTAGGGTCAGTTGGTGAATAACTTGTAGGCACATCCGGACCATAACTCGGCCAATAATCCTTAATTGAAGCCGCAGTTTGAACTTTCCATTTTTCTCCTGATGTCAATTCATTATCGGTTACTTTATACCAAATGTCCTCTCTAAAAAAGGAGAAGTTAATTATAATAATTAGAAAAACCATAAAGCTTACAAAAAATATTTGATGTTTTTTAATCAAATTAACAAAACAGCCTCCTGATAAAGCAAAAGCAAAAACGGAAATTCCGATAAACCTCCAAGGAAACTGGATATAAGCCATCGGCTTTACTAATTCCCAAATAAAAGTAGATTGATTGTGAGTTAAGAATATTGTTAACCAACCAATTATGATAAGAATAATTAAATTATTATATTTCCTAAGTTTTTTCTTAATACTAACAATAGCTATCAGCATTATCGGTAATATCCATTGAAAATGTCCAACCGAAAGGCTCATTTCATCTTCGGGCCCAAAAACCGAAGCTCCATATCCCCAAAATCTTGAAATCAATAATTGATAAAAATCGACAAAATGTCCTCTAAAATCAAAGTATTCTCTGATTGTTGCTTGCAAAGTAATAAATTTTGATTCAAAAAATATCGGCAGAATATAAAAAGCAGAAATAGAAATTGGGATCGTCAGTGAAGCTATTAATAACCATACTAATTTAAATTTTTTCGTTAAAATGATTTTATAAATAATCCAGATAACTAAAAATGGAGTAAAAAGCAATAATGATAGGTTGTGAGTCAAAATCAAAATTGCCAATAAACCCCCCAATAAGAGTAAATCTTTTTTCTTTTCCCTTTCTAGAAAATCTTCAAATTTCAATATTATTAAAGGGAAAATAATAAAAGCCAAAGCTTCGGGCAATGCTCCCCTTACCCAAACGTCAACTGCTCGATAAGGAGCATAAACATACAATACGGCAGAAATTAGTGCCCCTAAGGAATTTTTCCAAATTTTTTTTGCTAATAAATACATAGTTATTCCAGAACCAATCAAAGAAAAAGCAAATAATATTTTGAGTGAATCTAAAATTGGTATGCCGATTAAATGAAATATTTCTCCCAAAAAATAAGGTAACTGAGTATAAAAATTAAAAAGAGGCTAACCATAACCGAAACCGCTCTCGGATGACCAACGGCAAGGAATTTGAAAATCGCGAACACATTTATCAAATTCTACAAATCGAAAATAATGAAAATCCTGTGTGGAATACATCCCGTGCTTGAACATTCTAAAGAAAGATGGAACAAGCAATAGAATAAGAAGAAGGAGAAAAAGACTTTCTTTCAGATACTTAATAGGCTTTTGCATATACGTTTTGCAACGGATCGACTACTAACATTGCTTTTTTGCCGTCAGGATAAAATATAGTTTTCAATGGGAATACATTCTCAGGAAATTCTTCAGGTTTTCCAACTAAAAGAGTTGCTTGACTGTTTTTCCGAGATTCATAATTTATATCGGTAAATACATATTTACCTAATTGATATTTGCCTAATTGGTCAACAAAGAACTTACCTTCCTTTTCATAGACCAACCAATCTTGGGATTGTTTCCGATAATCATCAGGATCCCATTTAAAATAAAAAGCAACATGAATATGCGGCTCTGAAAGCGACCGGCTAACTATTATTGTTTGGTAATCTTTTTCAATGTTTTTTATGAATTTGAATGCTTCTTTTCTACCGTACAACATGGGTTCTGCAGCAGAAACCGGAGCCTGGAAAAAATATTCTTCAATAAAACCGATTAGGGAAAAACCAAGACAAAATAAAAATAAGGACACTATGATTTTTTTTCCAACTTTTTTCGATAATTGTTCAAACAAAATACAACCACCGTAAGCAGATAATATCTGAATAGCAGGCATCATAATTGCAGTTCTATTTCCAGCATACCCTACCCCTTTAGTTAACGCAGCAGGAATAACTGATATTAGTATCCAAAAAAGAAGAAAATTAATTGCTCTCAATTTTATTTGTTTTGTCTTGACAATATACCAAATGGCAAACAATATAAAAACCGCTTCAATTAAGTAAAGTGCGCCCCTTCCGGCTATCATGCCATATGTCCACTCGCTTACACCTTGTGTAAATAAATATTGCGGAGAAAAATAGGAAAGATAATTATTTATGAATATCTTAACGCTATAAGTAATCTTATTCGTGAATAATCTTGAAATATAATCGGGTAAACCCATTAAAGTTGCTTTATATCTTTTTTCAGAGACTGAAAACCATTTATCGGTAGGGTTAAAAATAGCGATATCGCCCGTTCGGGCAGAACTTAGCAGAAACCAACCTGCAACAGCTAATGATACTACCAGAATTAGAGTCGAAACGGCCAAAATTAATTTATTATCCTTATGGTTAAATAGAATTTTAAGTCCATCTTTCTTCCAAACAAGCAAATAGATAATAATAAGCGGCGTTATCAATCTGGCCGAATGGTAGGAAAAAAGATTTAAACCAAGAATAAAAACCGACAGTATAAACAACCACGGCTTATTCAAACCTTTAAGAAAAAGGTAAATTCCCAAA
>Ga0233423_10001016_pt1 | contig 14157 bp, 7 predicted proteins | sample Watercolumn_Mata_FD_180713 | JGI IMG/M metagenome (GOLD analysis project Ga0233423, IMG submission 180713) | Freshwater microbial communities from Lake Matano, South Sulawesi, Indonesia - Watercolumn_Matano_2014_112_MG | ecosystem: Environmental > Aquatic > Freshwater > Lake | place: Indonesia...
AACGAAATAAACATAGACGACATAAAATCGTTATTGAATGGTGGAATTTGCCATTTTCGCGGTTTATCAAGTTCATGCGAAGTTGCCCAGAGTGCATCCAATATATAAATGAGATTTTTCTTACCGAGATATTTATGAGTCATTAGATCGACTTGAACACGATACAAGCCGTATCCAGGTCGAGTAACATTCGGTGATTCCGTCGGAGCAATTAGGCCATTATGTAAGTGAGATGCATCTCCACGGGTATGAGATCCGAAATGATTTTTTGCAAACATTGTAATACCGGCACGCCTATGTCCTTTCAACATCGGGATATTGATCATATACTCGGCATTCTCAAAAATCGTGTAGAGCTTATCGTTATATATAGGATTATCACCAGGATACCCACCCGACCAGACATTCGTTTTTAGAATCGTGCCATGATCGGAATAATGGATGGTCGCTGTAGTACTCGCCACAACCCTTTCTCTACCAAGATTGGTAAAACCAGAATAATCCAAATAATGTACATTTGGAAACTCAGCATGCCACACGTCATATAAATGTTTGTAGATATGTTTCAAAGGATCGCCAATGTAAATATCATTCTGTGCAACACCGACCACATTTACCAATTGTCGTAACACAGCCAGAACGGATGCAACGGAAGTTTCTGAAATACCATAATATTGGTTTTGTGTTGGTGATAAATTTGTATTACTGAAATTACCACCCCAACTACTCGTCGCATTGATTTTTATAAAGATCTTTTCACCCTGCGTATAGTTCACGACTCCTTTTCCACGTGTTGTATTATGAAACTCAAATATAGCCTTCCAAGCTGCGCTATCTGTTGTCGTTCCGGTAACACTCTTGAGCCCCGACGAGAGCATTTCATCAATAACTGTCTGGTTCATATTCTCAGCTATAAACCATGCATGTCCAGCTGCATCTACAACACAATTTTCATTCGTTGCGTCTGGATTATGTACCCAAACTACTCTCCCAGGAAGAATTCCCACTGCAGTTCCTATGGGTTGATTCACTGCCTGTACAATTGTTTGAACCTTTGTAGTTTTAATTTCAGTCGCTTCATCCAAAATCATAGATCCACTGAGTCCAGCCATTCCGATTGCCGCTGAATATAGAACTGTTTTTGTAATTGCTTTTTTTCTTAGGTGAACCCATGCAATAGCAGAGATGATTGTAGCTGCAATATATCCTCCCAGACTTGATGCAAATGGGATGGCTACTTGAACACACGGATAACTGAGACGACTTGGTTTTGTTGCTACACGAAAAATAATCCATGCGATTGCAATTATTCCAATAATTGGAGTAAATATCATGAATAATCCTTCTGGAGATCTAAATCCAATAAATTTTCCTGTCCGCGGACAGATGAGAAGAAAATGATTCTTTAATCGATTGAATGCGGATTGTTTCATTGCTTACTTCTTTCCTTTTTATATTATGTATGGTGACAACATCTACTTAAGTACATAATCCTTTTCATGTATGTAGTGTACTATGGAACACATAGTGATACATCTTTTTAATTAAACATATTGTACAACAAATGTGCAACGTTCACCGCCATTTAAAATTGACTCTTCGATTTTTACATTAACGGATTTTCCGATAACTGTCTCATAAATTTGCTTGTTAAATCCTACCGAGCATCTGCAAAAATCTTTTGGTGTAATTGATTTATCTACAAAAGGGCAAAAACACGATTCTTGTTTTTTCCCCACGATGCGAATCGTTTTTAGAGATTTGTCGTGCTCGGTATTTTCTGCCCATTTTTGTTTCAATTCGTCTAATAATCCATCGATATTACCTCGATACTTAGTGAAGAATTGAGAATTTTCCATTGCACAAGTACGACCAACACTTTCAAGAATTTTAATTCTCGTATTTTCATCTACATCTTTACTCATGCCTTCAATCATTTTTGCGAATCGTTTTTGAACAAAACCAATCCGCCAGTCTGTCTCTTTGGTTTTCGTATCATCAGAATTTGTGCAAAAAGTAGTTGAGGAAATAAGTGATACTCCTGCACAAGAGCACATACCTAACGAACATGCTGATCGTAAAAATTCATTCCTTTTCATATCAATTATTCCTTTCCAGATACTTTTTGAATGCTATTACCGATTATATCGTATTTGAGGTCTAAATTAAAACACTTCCGAATTATTTTTGATATAAGCTATCAATTCATCAACCTGTGCGAATGCCATGGCAGTGTACGTATCTGCAGCGCCATAATAAAATGTAATCCTTCCAGTAGGGGCATCAAATATTGTTGCGCATGGGAAGGCGACATTTGGAACAAAACCTGTTGTTTCGTAAGATTTTTCGGGCGTAAGTATATAGTCTCTAGTTCGATATAAAACCTTACTAGGATCGTTAATATCCAATATCGCAGCACCTGTGCTATACACAAAACCATTGCATGTGGTTGAAACTCCATGGTAGAATAATAGCCAACCTTCTTTTGTCTCGATAGGTATTGGACCAGCACCTACCTTCGTACCTTGCCACCAACCTGATCCTCCACTTCCCATCACATATTTATGGTTCCCCCAATGGATCAGATCTGGACTTTCGCTGATATAAATATTTCCAAAAGGAGTATGACCACTATCGCTAGGTCTGCTAAAAATCATATATTTTCCATTAACTTTTCGCGGAAATAAAACACCATTTCTGTTATATGGCATGAACGGATTAGGCATTCTAAAAAAAGTTTTAAAGTCACTTGTTTTACCCAAGCCAATTGAAGCACCATGCATATCGTCGCACCAAACGATATAGAAGGTGTCCTCAATTTTTACAAAACGTGGATCATACCCATAGCTTATGGGATTTGGTTTACCATTTTCATCTACCCAATTAATTGGATCTGGTCCAATATTCCAATGGATACCATCATCACTTTTTCCGAAGAATAGAGTTGCTCTGCCGTTTTTCTGATCGGCACGAAATGCACCAACAAATTTTCCTTGATACGGAAGAACTGCGCTGTTATATATACGTGCAGCTTTAGGAATTGGATTCCAGCCTATTATTGGATTGCCACTATACCTCCACAATACATCAATGCATCCTTTTGGTTTATCTTCCCAAGGAATATTGGGTAGTGCATCTCCAATAATCATATTACTCATTTTATGCTCCTATTCATTTGAAATCGCTCTTTGGAAAATTTTATCCCATTATGACCTGAACATCATTTGTATCATTCATATGAGTCAACGGAATTAAATTTCCAGAAATTTCTTGCCCATTTATGATGATTTTTTGCACACCTTTTTGGACACCATTTTTGTTCTTAATGACAATATTCAGAATCTTATTTCTAAACCGCCTTGCTATCGTGATTTCTTTCCATTTAGACGGAATACATGGATCAATTCGAAGACCAGCATAATCGGGTTGAACTCCAAGGATATACTGCGTTACACTATAATATGCCCATGAAGCACTCCCACTAAGCCAAGGAAGCCGTCCTGCACCGTAGCGTGGACTGTATTTGCTATTAATAAATTGATTATAAACATAAGGCTCAATTTGACGGATTTCTGCCTTTGTATTAAAAGCTGCAGGCATAAACCGACGATATAAATCGTACGCGGCATTCCCCCATCCGAGAATTGCCTGCGCAATTACTGCCCAGCCTTGTGTATGACAAAATACAGATGCATTTTCTTTCATACCGGGATTGAAGAGTCTCGATTTGATAACTCGCGGATCCGTTTTTTTCACAGGAGGATTGTTAATCATTAGACCATAATCCGTTAGGAGGTGCTCATTCATTTTCTTCATTAAATTTTCTGCACGTTCTCTCGGTGTATGCCCACTATAGACTGCCCATGGCTGAGGCTCCATGAACATCGATGCTTCTTCGTTTTCCTTCGAACCGAATTTCAGACCATCTGCTCGATAAGCACGTAGATACCATTCACCATCCCAAGCGTACTTCTCAATATTCTCATCGAGCGTCTGAAGATGTTCTTTCGCCCATTTAACTTCATCATGTTTGGAAAGCATTTCAGCAATCTCTATATATACTTTCAATGCATATCGTAATTGGAAGGCAACAAAAGTAGTCTCGCCGTTATGACCTAATTCGAGGCAATCGTTCCAATCCGCAAACAAACCGCATGGGAGTCCATGTTGACCTGAATGATCCAGATTGAATATTATCGCCTTCCTCATATGACCTAAAACTGTATCTTCACCTTTATCCGCATATGGAAGCACTTTATTGTAGAAAGCAACATCTCCAGTTTCTTTGACATAAGCTGGGATCGTATTAAATAACCACATACAATCGTCTGAACGATAATCCTTCTCTTCCGGTGCTTTCTCACTTCCAGGCTTATGTGCAAACGGTTTCACGACAGGCATCGCACCTCCATTGGATACTTGACCTGTGATCATGAGTTCCAATCGTTCTTTTACTTCATCTGGAATCGTATGCAATACACCTAGCATATCCTGAACTGTATCGCGATACCCTAAACCATCGCGCTCACCTGTATAAATCAGACTAGCAGCTCTAGACCATGCATACGTGATTAATGAGTTGTACGGATTCCACATGTTCAGCATGCTATTCAACTCTTTATCCGGAGTTACAGCAGTCATACCCTGTAACCGCCCATGCCAGAAAGTTTTTAGTTTTTCAAACTCTTCAAGAACATTTTCAGGATTCTCTAATTCTTTTAATGCCTGTTTCCCTTCGATACTTGCTTTACCGATGCCCATGAGCACTACAAACTCTTTCGATTCACCTGGTTTTAGGATTACATCGACTTGAAGCACACCACAAGCATTATCGCCTACTGCAATAGAATTTTTACAGCGACCTTGTTCGACAACAATTGGATTTGCATAAGTACGATATGTACCTAAAAAGGTATTACGATCGGTATCATAGCCTTTTACAGGTGCACCACTAATTGCGAGGAAAGTATGACGGGCTCTCTCAACGCCTTCAATAATCTCCGATCCATAGGGCATTAGAACATTTGTTCCGTGGTCAATCATTTTATCCACGACGTCCATCTTCATAATATATTGTGAATACTGAAGATTGATTTGATCCTGATAAACATTCCAATTGTTTGCGTATTCCACATACGTAAAGAATCTCAAGTTTCTTTTTTTACGTCCTCTATTTTGAACTTTCACCAACCAGCATTCATACTGTTTATCCAAAGGAACAAAATAAAGTGTCTCTGTCTTTATTGCCGAGTATTCGGATAATATTTTAGTATATGCAGTACCATGCCGGCACTCCGATTTGTATTCTTTTAAAGATTTTCCAACAGGCTGCCAAGAGGTAGACCAAAAATCCTTACTATCTTTATCGTGGATATATAAATATCGCCCCGGTTGATCCATCGGAATCGTATTGAATCTGAGCCTTGTAAAACGCCCTTGTGCGGCAGATTGGTAAAAGCTGTAGCCACCAGCATTATTAGTTATGATGGCGCCGTATTGTGTGGATCCTAAATAGTTACTCCAGGATTTCGGAGTATCAGACCGTTTAATAACATATTCTTTATTCTTATCATCAAAAAAACCAAATTGCATTATGGTACTCCTCCTTTAGGATTTCTATCAATAATTTTAAAATGTTTGTATTCGTTTCTAGATATACTTAACCTTTGGATGTATTATGCTGAGATATACGAAAGATATAGTTTATTGTGTGCCTTCACCGCTCTCTTTACGCTTTATATCCAACTCTGCTTTAACTTTTTGCATTGTCGGTTCATCTAATCTATAGAAGAAAACCAGGATGATTAATGCTATTACACCAACAGCCACTGGAATTATACTCATCATTGCTTTGATACCGTTTTGGACATCTATGCTTTGAACAATATTAGCAACAAAGCCAGTTTGGTCAAGAATAAATGCTGCGATCATACTACCGATTGCCCAACCAATTTTGTTAGACATAATGGATGCAGAGAATACCAATCCTGTAGCCCTTCTGCCCGTCTTCCATTCGGAATAGTCTGCTGTATCAGCATATAGAACCCACAGTAAAGCAGAAATTGGCCCACCGGTTAACGAGCCAAATATTTGGAAAATATAAATTAGCATAACGTCGGCTGGTTTTAGGAAATAAAATGCTCCAGTACAAATTAATGCTATAATAAATAAAATTGTTACAGCACTTTTTCTTCCAACAAGTTTTGCAAACCAAGGAACAAGCAGAACACCAACAAGCGATAATCCTTGTCCAATAGTATTAAAGACCGAGGTAAGTACTTCAAATCCGAATTGATGGGTTGGATCTAACAATACAATCTGTTCTTTGTCAAATATTCCATACAGAGGATTGAGAAGAAATTGGATAAAAAAGTTTGATATTTGTACAAGGAGTGGACTTGCTTGTTCACCGACATAATATTTAAAATAGTGTGTAGTGACGCTCAAGCGTATACAAACAAAAAGAATAAAAAGAATTGTCACGGCGAATAACAGCATCCAGGGAATATTCTTAGATAAATCCTTAAGGTCATTTTTTACTGAAGTTTTTTCTTTTGCAATTGGCTGAATACGTTCACGCGTTGCCAAGAAAGTAACCATAAAGAACAAAACAGCTGCAACGCCATATATTCCCATCGTCATTTGCCAACCTTTTGCGGCACTTCCTTCTCCAAAATAGGCGGCTAACGGAAGCACTGTCGCTGACACAATGAAACCACCTAAATAGGCTCCCATAAATTTGAAGGATGATGCACTTGTTCGTTCAACCGGATCATCGCTTATTACACCAAGTAATGCCGTATAGGGTATATTGATCGTTGAATAAAGGAACATAAAAAGGATGAACGTGATATACGCATAAACCAATTTGCCAGTCTCGCTGAATTCAGGTGTTGAAAAAGCTAGAACGGCGGAGACGGCCAATGGTACCGCTCCCCATAGTATATATGGTCTAAATTTTCCCCATCGGCTTTTTGTTCTATCAGCAGTCATACCAATGACCACATCAAAAAACGCATCTAGAATCCTGGAAATAAAGAACATAAGTCCCGCTGCTTTGGCCGTTAGACCAAAAATATCTGTGTAAAAGAAAAGCAGTTGGGACATAATAGTAGCCCAGAATAAGCACGATGCAAGATCTCCAAATCCATATCCGATCTTTTCCCTTAGCGGAAGCTTTAGACCCGTATTTTCCATTGATTTCTCCTGAATAGTTACATGACTATTAATAACTCAACGAATTCATTTCTAAGTAGTTTTCATCTCGAGGAACTGACTTATCAATTGATAAATAAATGAAATTGAAGAAAACATTCCGATAAAATAATAACCTTTTTTTGTTAAATGTCCCATAGGCAGGATGAGCATTATTAATCAATGTTTTTGTGATAATTCTATAGGATTATTTATGATCGGTAGGTTATTATTTTATTAATTGCATCTTTCTCGTTTGCACGAACTGATTTTGACCATCGATTGTGGTTGCGATAAATCTTACAAAATAGATGCCGCTTGATTTGATAGATGGAGAGAATGATAATTCGTATTTCCCTGCATTCTTCATTCCTTGAACTAATACTTCAATTTCTCTACCGAGCATATCGTATACTTTAAGTGATACTATACTTTTAAATGGAATTTTGTATGAAATTATTGTTGACGGATTAAAAGGATTTGGATAATTCTGCTCAAGACCGATTGAGTAAGGAATGGAATTATCTTTTTCAACACCGATAAGATTCGGATTGAATATTTTTATGTTATCGAACCACAACTTTGACGTCGTAAGTGCAGAGTCCTCGGCAACAATTTCGAAACGGTCGATATTCTCCCAGTCAAACAATCCAATAGGATCATACCATGCATTGTCCCACGAACCAAGCTCATAAAAATCTTTTAGTGGTATTCGAAGATTTTGCCATTCATTTGTAAAGACTATTCTGGATCTATTAACCTTACAACCCATTCGCCACGGATGATCACTAGGATCATTCGTTTTTGTATCGATAAATCTTATATCAAATGATGTATATGGAATATTACACTTAACCATGCAATCAAATACATAATCCTCAGTTCTTAATACAGAAAGATCTTTATTTGGTCTGAAGTCAAATGCGATATTATTATACTGCTTTGCGCCATTCCAATAAATACAGTATTTACCATAAAATGGATTTTCTTCATTATAAAAGTCTAATATTCCGGAGTTGTAACTGGCACCTGTAATCTTATTTCCAATAAAATCGTTATAAAAATCAAATCCAACTGTGTCAGGTAGTTGGACATATTCTGACTGAGGAGGTACATTAAATCCTAATGCGTTTAACATCGGAATATTCAAATCATATTGAAACAATTCGTTACTGTTCTTTTCATATACACCAAAACCACCTCGATAATCCCAGATAGTCCATGCCACTTTATTTTGTTCTAAATAACTCCTCACTGAATCATACCAAACGACTCGGTCATTTTCCAGGCTATTAGGAATGAACACACCGAATTCACCGCAATAAATTGGAACATTTCGAGAGTTTCGAAAATTTATCGCAATATCCAACCAGCTATGAACTTTCTGAACGGTACCTTCGTTACGATAGTTATTTAAACTTGATTCTATCCAAGTTCCTTTAAGAGTTGTCGGGCATGAAGGCATTCTACTTGCATCATATGGAAAAGGAACACCACTTAATGGACCCATGGAAGGATCCGTCCAACTTGCACCTTGATGCGTGAATAAAAATGGATCATAAAAATGAAACGTGTAGATAAGATTTGTATCGCTGTATACCGGCATTGCAGCCAAATTGTTATAACTATTCCATCCTGCTGGTCCAATAACAATTGTATGCGATTGATCAACTGTTCGAATTGCCGTTACCACTGACTGTTGAATTTGATTCCATCGTACGTCAGTAATTCCATGCGGCTCATTCAATACTTCATAAAAGATTTTATTGGTTCTATTCTTAAAATGTGTCGCTATTTGAGTCCACACTGGAATTAAGACCTGATCGATATCAGTACTTGTAGATTGTGTAACATCAAATGTATGATTGTCGAGAATTAAGTTCATGTCCAATTCTTCTACCCAATCAACAACTTGGTCTAAGAAGAAAATGAATAGCGGATCGAGTGTATAATTTGGGGCTCCGCTTGTCATAAAATGTAAATTGATAGGAAGACGAACAACGTCGACTCCAAGACTTTTCAATTGCACAAAATCTTCATGTGTATACTTTGTGAATTGAATTTCTTTGGCGCTGTTAGTCTGAAACCATTCTGTTATATTAACACCACGATTAAACGGTAATTTTTGCGATATTAGAATAGGAGTAAATAGAATGAGAACGCTCATCAGTGCAACGAAATTGTGTTTATTCATAATAACAAATCTTCAAATAATTAAAATTGTTAATAATGTTAAATTATATTTTCAAGTTAACAAGGTTTTACCAATATTCACATAGGTTATGATTACTAAAATCCTCATTGAAGTAATAATTTCGAAATTTATCTAGCCACTTTCTTGAGTTCTATCTCCACTTTATTATGTAATCTATTTATACAATTGATTAATGATCTTGATGTATGATAATTCCCTTTCCAGATGGAGCCTTTCGGTGATTTTATAATACTTGGCACAATATCTGCACCACCCCAATACCAACCTCCATACTGGTTATCGATAACATACCTCCTGCAATAATCCCATTGAGCTAAGAATTTTTCATAATATCGTAATATATCTATTGGATAAAGCTCTGCCATAAGTAGAAAGGAATTTAAAGCTTCAGCTTGAGCCCACCATTCTTTTGTGCGACGAATAATTTTACATTTTTCATCACCCGGCATATAATAACCGCCGTCAAATAATCCTCCATGCTCCTTATCCCATCCATTAATTAAAGCATGGTCGACCATTTTCTTCGCAATTCTTAGAGTAATAGTATCATTTCTTATTCCCAAAACATTTAATGCTTCGATCATAAGATATGCAGTCTCGACATCGTGACCAAAAGAGACATGATCATAATAATAATTCTGCACACGGACTTCTGCTGAGGCGTACTTAAACGTGACAGATTTCCAATTTTGTTGAAAGAATAATGTAAGATATCCCTGAGGTGTTGTACATACATCGCGAACGACGTGCAGTATAGAATTTAATCGTTCTCTAACAATGGAATCTGGCCAGATTCGATAAAGTTCTATAAATGCTTCTAATACATGAATGGATGAATTCTGATTTTTCGGTGGTATAGTATTTACTGTTGAATCAAGAATTCCGCCTGAAGAATTTATTATTAATCCGTCATTATATGGACTACCTCCACGTGAAATGTGTTGAATGTAGCCTCCATATTTTGAATCGTAGCTATGCTTTTCTAACCACCAGAAAGCTTTTTGTGCTAATTTCAAAGCGAGTGTATCACCAGAGATTCTGTAATAAGTTGCAAGACCGTATATTGCAAACGCATTTCCATAAGCTGTTTTTGCACCATATTCATTTGTTAATATTGGTGTTCCTTCGCGTGAAACGAGTTCATAAAATCCACCGTAGTCCTTATCCCACATTTTTTCGCTCAAGAAATCAACTCCGTGGTGTGCATATTTTCGAAACATCGTATCGTTTTTAAAAAATAAAGTCGCGTTTGAAGCCGACCATACATGTCGTGCTTGAGTTACAATCATTTTATTTTGTGAACCATTTAATTTCCATTGATAATCGAAATCGCTGAAATATCCTCCATATAATGAATCGATGCAGCGCGGATACCATTGATCTAGCTCTTTTGTTAAAACCGCTTGCATTTCATCAGCAATGATTAATCGCTGGTCTAAGACAGAATCATTTCTAACATGAGTGAATCCAATTAGTTCTCCACATAAAACAATAGAAGCGAGTACTAATATGCTAGCAACATACTTCAATGATCACCTTTGTTGTTTGTTTTTATTTTCATGCGCTTAACCTCTACCACAAAAAATCTGTTTCCACCATAATGTCATCTAATGCTTCCTTTTTTGACGCCATCATAATAATCATGAATAACTTTGATATTCTTTTTAACAATCATATTCTTCATTAACTTCTTCAGTAGATCAGGAATTACTTTTTGCTTTTTATCGTTAAGGAGTAATTTTTGCGCTATAGGACGAATTTGCTCTAAAGTAATCTCCTTATTCTTCCTTTTATACTTTTGATAATACAGTAATATATCCTGTTCGGTCACTTCAACCGATTTTACTTTTTGAATTCTATATGCTAGCTGTAGTAAATAATTTTGGTATATCTTGGTTTTCAGCCTGACTATTAGTGATTTATCCAGATTACGTTCTCGTGCATCAACAGAGAGAAGGAAGTCGCGCAAACATAATTTAAAAGCGTCTAGAAATCCTCGATACGTAGCTTCATATGGAATATATAACAGGTGACCAAGAAAATCTTTTACGGTAAACTTGTGACCATTTATTGTTGCCATAATCTCATTGCGAGCATCCCAAAAAGAAATTTCCGCTTTTTGGAATTCCTCGTCAAATAACTGGATCTCCTGCATCTGATCTGTTTTCTGAGGTTGCCGTGTGAACATATCCTGAAATTTCTTTTCAACGAATGCCATTACCTCCTGGTTATATTCAATTTGGGCTCTTGAAATTAACGAGCGAACAAATTCGAGCGCGTACTTATCGCCTAACTTCGATTCAACCAGTGCCTTTGCTTTTCTTCTATAGGTTATATACTGTTGGCGTGTAATTAGTGGATTCTTTTTATAGTCCATCACTTCAATAATATGATATCCATAAGGCGAACGAACTGGCATTGAATACTTTCCAATTGGTTGCCGAAAAGCATTCATTGCTATATCGTAATCTAATTGATCCCATTGCACCCAACCAAGTTCACCACCGTTCCTCGCAAGAAGTGAGTCATTAAAGCATTCGCGTGCAAGGCAATCAAATAGTCCTCCCCTCTTCAATACATTATAAGCACTATCGGCAGCAGGTTTGTCTTTATAAAAAAGATGCCTAATCCGACGTTGTTCTTGTGTAAATTGATATACTTCTTCAATGTCTGATTCTGAAATTGATAATTGCGGACGGATTACTGTTTCGAAATGTTCGCTGCGTAGCGCTTTATTGTAAAAAGCTTCAACTTTTATCTGGAAAATCTCATCTTTCGAAAAATCCTGACGTTGTGCTTCATGAGCCAGCACAGTCCTGTGGATGAGTTCATCTAGAAACTCTTCGCGATTATTTTTTGAATCGAAGGTGTTTGGTTTTTTAATTACTTCGAGATATGCAATTCGGAATTCTTGAAGTGTAATTTCATTATTTCCAAATTCCGCAACTATTGGATTTGAATCGTTATATTTCTGCGCCCATAGATTACATGCAATACTACATACTACGAAGACGATTTGAAACAATTTCATTTAGCACTCTATCGTCTTGCATATCATAATGGAGTCGAGAAATAAATCACTTAATGAGAAAGATTTTACCTATGTGCTCACCAATTCCCGGTGCATCTACATGATAAATGTACACGCCATATGAGACATTCATTCTTTCTCTGGATTTCAAATCCCAGGTCTCAGCACCATCTCTCATCGTCGATTGATGTTCTAACGTATGCACCAATGAGCCATCAACACTATAAATGCGAATTGTACAACGCTGGGGAAGATGAATGAATTGTATCTGTTCATCACGTGCGGTTGTGTAAGGATTTCGCTGTTCCCATACCGATGTCACAACGTACGGATTTGGTACGACTTTTATATTTGATAATGTTTGCTTTGCCAGTGTCTGGTCAATCGATTCGCCTTTAAGCTTAAATCTGAATCGCACCTGAGAATTGAATGGATTGTCGGTATAAAGATAAAGTGTATCTCCCTCACATAATATGCGTCCATTGGTTTTATAAAATGTAGAATCCTCGAGCGCATTATTAAACACTTGATATGTTATAATAACAGAATCATTCGGTAACTTTTCGTATAAAACGATACGATCCTGCGCAGAATAGAATCCATTAGCAACCAATAAAGGTGTTTTTCGTGCATCGATAAATCCGAATTTTACCGTATCTCCAGTGAGCATGTCAAAAATTTTAAAATTAACCGGAATCCTTGGTATTGGCACCTGGGTTCCTGTAGCTGCGATGGTTAATTTTATTCCTTGGGACGTATCTACAATGCTGTTATGGAATACGATTTTATATTGCCTAGGATATGTTATTCCTGTTCTATATCCTAATACACTAAATGGACCAAAGGTTGTACCATATGACTGTGCAATTGTTAAGCCATTGCCCCATTTTATTCCGTTAATGATTCCTCGTTCTGCGTCGTTGTACACACCTGGAGGTGGATTATACACACTAACTTCTAAACCACGAAGAAATCGAGAAAATGTACGTGGATTGCCATCATTATCGTTATATAAATTTTGGATATTGATAATCGTGTCTTTTACAGTAAGAGAATCAACCTTTTTTGATTCAATACCATAACTATAAATCCATACCGTATCAGATTCGTTTCTGGTTAGGTTTTTAAGTATAAAACCAGATGTAATGATTGGCAACCATTCAGCCGGATCTGTGGTTTCTATCAAACCATTATGATTATTATCAATGCCATCCATTGACTGATCAAGGAATTGGATTTCATACTCGTCACCATTTTTTACCGAATCCGGATTTATTATATTCACACCAACACTTCCATTAGTCAATCCCTCTCCGACAAGTGATGGAATTATTTCAAATCCAGCTCCGGAAAAACCTGCTGAAGGTGCCAGAGGTGTCACCGCGACAACATTTTCTGCAAATAATATATTACCTGATGCATCTACATTAACAAAAATGGATGTCTCTGTTGGTCCAATATTCTTTGCTAAATCTCCACGGTCATACGCCGTCACAGCATAAAAATACCTTTGACCATTGACCACATCTCTATCAACAAATGTATGTGCTAATCCGGCCTCATTCCCCAAATTGAATTTTACACCAGTACGAAAATCATTAGGGAAAAATCCAAAAACGCTATCAATTTTATCGTATATCGCTATTGGTTTTTTATATCTGTCGTAGCCTAATCCATCAGTAATAGTACCGGCATCCGCAAATGTGTAGTCCGTTGA
>Ga0233423_10001017_pt1 | contig 14151 bp, 15 predicted proteins | sample Watercolumn_Mata_FD_180713 | JGI IMG/M metagenome (GOLD analysis project Ga0233423, IMG submission 180713) | Freshwater microbial communities from Lake Matano, South Sulawesi, Indonesia - Watercolumn_Matano_2014_112_MG | ecosystem: Environmental > Aquatic > Freshwater > Lake | place: Indonesia...
TGCCGCGCGCGCATCGTATCAAACACGGCGAGCCAGGAACCGACGGGTAGTTTGGTGTACCAGAGCCATTGCGTTTCGTTGCTGTGGCAATCGTAGCACGCGCGTTGAGCCAACGCTTTAGTTTGCGGGCTGTCCCAGTTCGGTTCTTGTTTAACGGGCGGGTTCGTTTCAAGCAGAATGGCGCCAATCGTCAGCAAGACGACCAACGCGGCAATTCCTCCCAATCCCCACCCGATGAGACGCGGTAATTTGTTCATTGAAATTTCCTTCTGATCATTTATTCCCACAGAAACGCCACATTGCGTTTGCCGAAAATTTGGTCATTGAAAATCACTTGCGCCGATTTGTCGGCGATGCCATAGCAAACGTGCAAGGGCAATAAATGATCTTCGCGTGGATGGCAATACCGCGCATTCGGCGCGTGTTCCCAGTCAAGCAAGCGTTGCTCGCGTTCGGACGGCGACAAGTCACCGGCGCAGGTTTCGATGAGCCAATCTTGAAACGCATCATTCGCGGAATCGCTTGCGCTCCGTTGTTGAAAAGCCGCGCGCAAGTTGTGGAACGATGCGCCCGATCCCAGGATGAGAATATCTTGGCGCGCAAGTTCGCGCAACGCTTTGCCGAGCGTGAGATGCGCGGCAGGACTCAACCCGCGCAAGATCGAAAGTTGGAGCGTCGGAATATCGGCTCGTGGATACATCAATTTCAACGGGATGAAAACACCGTGATCAAATCCGCGCTCGGGATCGATGCGCGCGGAAATATTGTTTTGCTTGAGCAATTCCGAAATTCGGTGCGCCTCGTCGGGACTGCCGGGCGCGGGATAGGTGATGCGGTACGCTTCATCTGGAAAGCCATAGTAATCGTAAAGCATCGGCGGATGTGCCGCGCCCATCAAGGTCGCCACGTTTTCTTCCCAGTGCGCGCAAACGACGAGAATCGCTTTGGGTCTGCGGAGTCGCGTGGCAAGATCGCGCATGAAATCGATCATCGCTTGATGACCGGGATCACCCAGGATGGGCAAGGGACCACCACCGTGACTCAAGTAAACGATTTGCGCTTTTGATTCATTATTAGTTTGATTCATATCGACCTCGCTTTCTCAACCCCCATCACATAGGGGCATAACATCATTTTGCCGCTTGGAATTGTGCTATCGGCGCAAGGCGTTCAACGGTTTCCCATAATTGCTGACGAATCGATTGATCGAGCACGGGCGCAGGCAAATCAATCACTGCGCATTCGGGATTAAAATATTTTCCACTCACGCCGTGCACTTCTGGCGATGAAGCCAAATAGATCGACGCGCGTGATGCTTTTGCCGCCGACTTGCCGCCATCCGAGCGCGTCGCTAACTTGAAAAGCGGATACATCAAGCGCATCGCCCCAGGAAGCATGTCGGGTGTTACGCTTTGCGTCATGTTGGTCGCGGCTTGCCCCGGATAACAAATGTTGAACGTGATGTTAGCGGCGTGATTCCGTTGCGCTAGTTCATCCATCACCGCCATCATGATCAATTTGGAATGCGAGTACGCTTGCAATCCCAGGAAAGATCGCTCGCCCTGCAAATTATCCATTTCGATTTTGGCGGGATGCTCGCCGCCGGTCAACGTGATCACGCGCGCCGACGGACTGGCGCACAAGCAATCCATCAACAAATCGGTCAGCAGATACGGCGCGATGACGTTCACCGCAAAATCGGTTTCGATGTTATCGATTGTCAGTTTGCGTTGCGATTCTGCGACGCCCGCGTTATTGATCAGCACGTCGAGTCGTTCGTATTTTCGCTTGAATTGATCGGCGAGCGCACGAATTTGCGCTTGCGAGGATATATCGGCGACGATGAAATCGATTTTGGAATTGCCGCTCTGTTGTTTCAATTCTTCAACAGCCGTTGCGCCGCTCGTTGGGTTGCGCCCCGTTACGATCACTTGCGCGCCTAGTTTTGCCAAAGCCAGCGCGGTCTGTTTCCCGATGCCACCGGTGCCGCCCGTGATCAAGACGATTTTATCTTTCAACGGTCATGCCTCCATTGTATGATTTGCCATCGTGTTGAGTTTCCAAAACGCCAGGATTTCGGGAATGACAAAGCCGAACAAGAAAACGAAAAACATGACGAACACGCCGCTTGTCAATGGCATAATGAACATGTCTTGCAGTTCGCGCAAACTGTGCATCAGGAACGCAAACGAATAGAAACGCGGTTCCTGGCGCGCAAGCGCAATGATCGAAATGATCGCCATCACCGCATTGCGCCCTGCTAAGGTGTAAATAATTTTCGACGTGTTTTCGTCAACGACGAATCCTGGGTAGAACAACGACGGGTTGATATAGCAGGCATAGGTTTGAAACGCGAGAATTGTCAGGATGACGATTTGCAAAATATTGATCCAAATTGGAATTCTGGTTTTCATGATTTCCTCATCGAGATTGAATGCGTTCAAGTGTGATGGCATGTTCGGGACATGCCTTGATGCACAAGCCGCATGCGTGGCAATTTTCGGGATGAATGAGCAATGCCTGTTGCCATTGATGCCCAGTGCCTTTGAGCTTGCCGATGAAACTCAAGCCCGCGCGTTCTTCAGTCGGCACCGTGCCAACAGTGAAAATAGTGTACGGGCAAACTAGAACGCACGCGGCTTTGCCTTCGCAGCGATTGCGATCAATCACCGGCACAAAGATGCCCGCTTCGGCTTTGCAATCCTGGGTCGAATTATTATTCATCGATTCACCTCTACGCGCCGGTCAGATCGCGGCAAACCGAAATAAACCGCGCGGTTTCGTTAGAATCCAAATTCAACGGCGTGGACTCCAGTTTGCTGACCGTGCCCCAATACGTACCCGATTTCCAGTTATCGTTGACGCAGAGCGCGACGGGAATCACTGCCGATTCAGGAATCGAATTGTTTTGCCGCGAGTTGAGCATTTGATCGCGCACCGCCGCAGGCAGTTCGCGCCAAATCCCAGTATTCGCTAAACCAGCGTTGACCACCGCCGCAAGAATATTTTTCTCCGTGTCGCGCAAATGCGCGGCGTAGTGGAAATTGCCAAACTGAATTTGTGCCGTCATCTTACCAAAATCAAATGGCGCGAACTTTGGAAAATAATCGAAATTGATTTTCGTGTCGAGCGGAACGTACGATGACAACATGATCACGCGCGCCGAATCAGACTGACGCAACACGGGCAAAAGCAACTGCGTCAAATGATAGCGACTGAGATAGTTGACCGCGAAGAATGGATGAAGCCCGTCTGTCGTGCGGACATCATCAAAGCGCAAAACGCCTGTGGTGTGTAGAATGACATCGAAACGATCATACGCGGCGAGAAGCGATTGCGCGGCGGCGCGGACTCCGCTATGCGTGGCGAGATCGGCGGCAATAAATTCTGCCTTGCCCGTGCGATTCAATTCAACCATAGCCGCTTGACCTTTTTGCGCGTCACGTCCCAGCAAAACGACGTGATGCCCTTGCGCGACGAGTTGCTGCGCCGATTCCAACCCAATGCCGCTATTGCCGCCGGCGATTAAAATCTTTTTCATAGTTTATCCTTTTTGATCTGGTGTGCGAATGATCTGGAACAGTTTGACGATACTAGCGATGCCCAACAAACTAATCACGGCTTGAAAGGCAACCAACCCAGCGCCCAGCGATAAAACAATCGCAATGATGAAATCTTGGATCGCCGCAACCACACGCACGATCAACATCAACGCCATTGACTTGGGACGATTGCTCAGGATCGCCAAAAACAATCCAATGCTCAATGCCGAAACTGTCGAGCCAATCGTGTAAAAGGCAAGTCGGTTGCCCACCGTGTTTAGAGTAGCGTCAGGTGCCATTTGCGTAGGATTGAAATAGCCCGCAAACGCAAATAACAAACCGATCATGCCGACAAGCCCCGCATAGATTTTGATGAGGGTAGGAATTGAATCCCGCATTATTCTACTCCAACATGCACATTATCATTTTCGATTTTGACCGGATGCGTTTTAGCATTCTCTGTCGAAATTTTGAACAGCGCGACCTTGGCTTTGCCAACCGCTTCGCCGGTCTTGACATTGAACTGCGCGCCGTGCTTGGGACACGTCACCACCTCGCCGTTCAACGCGCCATCGGCGAGCGAGCCACCCGAATGCGGACACGCATTGCCGAGCGCGCAGTACGCGCCGCCCGCGTTCGCCACGACCACGTCTTTGCCTTTAGCATTGACCTTTTTCATTTTACCAACTGGCACTTGTGCTGTGCTTGCCACACGATGATATTCCATTTTGTTTTCTCCTTGAATTTGGAATTGAATACCTTATGCTGATTTATGATTGTCGGCAAGATAATGCTCGCGCATTGTCTTAGTGGTCAACGCCCAAAGCGCAATGATTTCCAAGATGCTCATCACGACCAATTGCGGAATAACGCCCGAACCACTCATCATTGCTGGGGCAGGTCCCTTACTAGTGAGCGTGACCGTCATCGCATCAATGTGATCGCTGATGGACAGGCAGAAAAAGACGATGGCAGAAACCCAGGGCGCGAGACCTTTGCCGCGCCAAATGCCAAGCGCGACAAATAACGCGCACGCGCCGACAAAGACATCCATCATGGCAGGGAAGGTCCACGATTCCGCAACCTTGCCAGCCAAAGCGTCCTGAATAATGGTAAATGCAAATAGGCGGACGATTTGAAACAACGCTAGCACGCTCAACAAAATGATGGCAACGCGCGGTGTCTTTTTATTCGATTGGGTATTCATTTTGCCCTCCTCAGGGTAATTTGATTTTATATCGCACAACATCATTTTCGATGTTACCATATGAATTTTCTATTCGATCCACGTTTGCTGGATACAACCAGGATTATTTCTCTACATTTGTTTCCTCCAATCGTTTCCAAAATTCTGTCAGTTGTTGCAGTTCTTCTTCCGTGAAATGCGCCAGGAAAATTTTTCGCACCAAGACGATGTGCGCCACCATCGCAGTGTTGAGTCGTTCTAATCCTGCTTCGGTGATCACCGCGTACGCGCCGCGCTTGTCTTCGGTTGCGCCTTCACGAACGACGAGTCCCGCTTTCACAAGACGATCAACCATCCGACTAACGCCACTGCGGGTGAGAATGCTCCGATCCGCCAGGTCTTGAATTCGCAAGCGATGATTCGGTTCCCAATGGAGGCGCAAGAGAACTTCAAACTCGACGTGGCTGATGCGTGAATGCGATTGCAAATCTTCTTCGATTAAACGATTGATCTGTCCATACGCGCCGAGAAATCCACCCCACGCGCCGCGTTCAAGTTCGGTAAAACCATTCTCCATTTTTCACTTCCTCGTGTTTGCTTAACTGAAAATTTGATGAACACAAATTCGTTGGTTGTTTTCGCTAATATGTTTGCTTGCGATAATTATATGATTGCTCACGCAACATTTATTATTATTATACGTGAATAATCACATAAAGTCAATCGAATTGTGTTGGAATTTAGTAAAAAATAGCGGCAAATGGACTGAATCTAACGCATCAACCGATTTTGCATCGGCGCGAAGTGGTGGAGATTACACTACGCGAGTCATTGCACGAAGAAGATCATAAAGCGGCTATAGCGTTTTTTGATCAAGCGGATGGCGTTCATAGAAAAAATCGCAGAGCTAGGAACGGCACGCGGGGTATCGGGCAAATTTCGCCGGGGTGACGCACGGGCACGGCAATTATTCATCGGCGATTGAGCAATTGACCCATGCGAAGGAAATCGCCGATGAGATCGAGCATCAATATTCATCTGCGCGCTATCACTTACGCCACTGGCAGAAATGTTGACCGCGCAAAATCGAATCGCGGAGGCACAAGCCATCGGAAACTTGGAGAACAGATTGCGCGGGAAGGAAATTATCGGGGATATGTTGGAGAAAACCTGAGAAGAAAATTTCACACACCTTTGAACTGTATTCAAAAAGGTCACGCTAGATTTGGAGCGTGACCCTTTGTATTTCTCAGTTCACTGTTGTAGCGACAGCATTCGTGGCGAATGCGTGGCTTGCCATTCCAATCACCAGCCGCGCGGTCAATGTAATGGGGAAACATTGTGTTCCCTTGAGATTACATTGTGAACGCAATATTACTTTTCGCCTCAGCGGTGGCTTTTTGAAGCATTTGTTCGCAATCACCTTTGCAAGGAATTCTTGGCACAATATACCACGCTCGTCTCATAAGACAAAATTAGAAAAAATCAAACGCCGAAATTCTTGACCAGCACAATACCAGCCAGTGCAACAGGGTCTCTCAAAAGTCGCTTGACAAGCCAATTCTGTCATTTCGAGACGCGGTTTTTGTGTCGAGAAATTTCGTTTTTCCGGTGGGCGAGACTTCTCGCTTCGCCTGAAGCGACAACTCGCTGACTTTGACAAAGCCCTGACATGTGAAGCCAAAATGCTTGACTTTTCGCCAGAATTGTGTATAATAAACGTGTTAGCGATTATATATAATCAATTATGCACAATAAGAGGAAGACATGAAGGAGATGGATACAACCCAACTCCGGCAAGTCATCGCCAAACGAATTCGTGGTTCGATTCTCGCGAACGAAATCAAGCCTGGCAACTGGCTGCGCCAAGACCAACTGGCACAAGAATTTGGCGTCAGTCATACGCCGGTACGTGAGGCGCTTCAAGACCTCGTTAGCGAGGGGCTGGTCGAACGTGTGCCCTATCGTGGCGTCCGCGTGCTAGAATTTTCCCTTGCTGATCTCCTCGATCTTTACGCTTGCCGCGCTGTCGCCGAAGGGCTCGCCGCGCGCTACGCGGCGCAAAACATCACCCCGCAAGAATTGCAGGAACTGGAGCACGCCTTCCAGCAATTGAAGAACACTCCGATTAACGTCAATGTTGACGAACACCGCAAATTGCACCGTCAGTTTCATCAATTGATCCACTCGTTGAGCCGCCACGCCTATCTCATCCGTTCGCTGAATCAAATGTGGAATACATTTCCAACGTTGATGCTCTCCAATTTTGAGCAGACGGCGAATCGGCCGATTGGACGCGGTGCGGCGGCGGTGGCTGAGCATCGCGCGATTCTAGACGCGCTACACGCGCACGATGGTGAATCGGCTGAACGTTTGATGCAACAACACATCCAAGCCACTGCGCAGAGCATTGCTGCCGTCGTCGAACACAACCGAAGGAGGGAGACGGAATAAACGACGATTCTTCCGGAAACGCCAATCTTGCGTTGATACGACAATCGAGAAATAATTCCAGGGAGGAAAGAAGATGAACACCAAGTTTTTCACATGGGCACTCCTCATCGTCATGGCGACGATGATTCTGGCTGGATGCGCCGGCGCGACACCGACCGCTGCGCCGGCTTTGCCCACTCAACCTGTGGCGACCAAAGCGCCCGCCACCACCGCTCCAGCCGCGCCGCAACCTGCCGCGACTGCGGCGCCGACCTCTGCCGCCGCGACACCCAAAAAGGGCGGCAAGATCACTGTTGCAGTTTGGCAAGCGCCTACCACGCTCAATCCATTGCTCAACACTCAAACGGTGGAGAACGATGTCAATTCTTTTCAGCTCGAGGGCTTGACGCAAGTTTTGCCGGATGGCACCCGCGTAGGCGTGCTCGCCGTTGAACCGCCGACGACGAAAAATGGCGGCGTTTCGGCGGATGGTAAAACCATCACCTACAAGCTCAAGCCGAACGTCAAGTTTTCGGATGGCAGTCCGTTTAACTGCGAAGATGTCAAATACACTTTCAATGTTCGCATGACCAAAGGCGTCGGCATCGGCAGCACCACCGGCTATTCCCTGATTGACACCGTCGAATGTCCGGATCCGCTCACCGTGGTCGTGAAGTACAAAGAGTACTATGCGGCGTACTATACGCTGTTTGGCGACATCCTGCCGCGTTCCGCAGGCGATCCGAAAGATATCCAGAAATGGGCGTATAACCGCAAGCCCCTCGCCACCGGTCCTTTCAAATTAACCGAATTTGTCGCGGACGATCACATCACGTTGGTTCGCAACGAATATTATCACGAAGCGGGCAAACCCTATTTGGATCAGGTTGTGATTCGCATGGTTCCCTCGGCGGATGTGGCGACACAGTTGCTCCTGAGCGGCGAAGTGGACGTGTTGTGGAATCCCAAACTGGATCAGATGCCGCTCTTTGATAAAACCCCGGGCGTCAAGTACACCGCGCCTCCGCGCGGCGGCGGCGAACACATCTTCTTCAATATGTCGGAAAACAAAGACCCCGCCGATCCGGCGAAGCCGCATCTGATCCTGAACGACCAGCGTGTTCGCATGGCAATCGCCGTCGGCGTCAACTGGCGTCGCATTACCGATGAATTGTACTTTGGCAAAGCCAGAGTCAGCACCAGCGCGCTAGAAGGCGAATGGAAATGCAGCCCCGCCATTCCCGAGTACGAATACAATTCCGAAAAAGCCAAACAATTGTTGACCGATGCGGGCTGGGTGCCCGGACCAGATGGCATCCGGGTTGCCAAAGGTGCAAAAGTTGCGCCAGATGGTACACGCTTGCGCCTGCAGTTCAGCACGACCACCGGCGACGATCCGCGCGAAAAGACGCAATTGATGGTCATCGAGGATATGCGCAAAGCCGGAATGGAAATCTATGTCCAAAATGGTCCTTCGTCGTTTGTCATTGGAAACTGGGATGCCGGCTCGCCGCGCGTACGCGGCAACTTTGACATTCTGATGCATAGCGCGTACACCACGAGCGATCCGCAAGGTTACATGGAACGCTTTTGGGCGTCGTGGCAAATTGCCTCACCGAACAACAAGGGCGGTTTGAACGAGCCCCGCTTTACCGATCCCAAGTATGACGCGATGCTCAAGCAAGCCGCATCCGAAATCGACCAGTCGAAACGCAAGGCGATTTTCTGCGAATTGGCGCAAATCTTGCATGACCAAGTTCCGATGGTCTACACGTACCAAGCCCTGCGCCTCTTTGCCTACCGCGACCGCATTCAAAATTGGGGTCCCGGCAACGCGTGGGAAAGCCTGGGATACAATGCCGCCGATTGGTGGGTTTCCAAATAGTTCAATAGTTGAGTAGTTGGACAGTTGGATGGTTGCATCGTTGTGTCGTATCAACCATCCAACTAACAAACTATCCAACTAGACAACCGATGAAAAATGTCTAGCGCATACATCCTCTCTGATCTGACCTGGCTCGAAGCGAAAGAAGCGTTTGCGAAAGCCGAACTCGCGATCATTCCCATTGGCGCGTTTGAACAGCACGGTCCCTTTATGACTTTTCAAGTAGACACCGCGCGCGCGTACGGATTTGGCAAACTCCTCGCCGAACGGCTCTACCCGCGCGTCATTCTCGCCCCGCCGATCCCGTTCGGCATTTCGCAGCATCACATGAAATTTCCCGGAACGATCACGCTCGAACACGACACGTTTCACGCCGTCATCCGCGATGTCGTCCGCAGTTTGATGGCGCACGGGATGAAACAATTCTTCTTGGTCAACGGGCACGGCGGCAACAACCCATCGCTCGAAGTGATGATCGTCCGCTTGCGCCACGAACTAGGCGTGCAAGTAGCCGTCGCGCATCCTACGACGATGGGGGCTGAAGTAACCAAGGATCGCCCCAAGGCGGCTTTGGGAATTCACTGCGGCGAAGGCGAAACGTCGCAGGCGATGTACCTCGCACCGCACGTCGTCCGCCCGGAACGCATCGTCCAAGGCGCAGTGCGTGGATTTCCGTACAAGAATCTTGGCAAATCTAGCGGCATCGTCTACCCATCCACCTGGGACGAACTCACCGAGAACGGCGCGCTCGGCGATGCGACGGAAGCGAGCGCGGAACTGGGCAAGCAAATTATTGACGCCGCGCTGATCAAAGCGTCCGAGTTCCTCATTGATTTTATGGACAAGAACGCGAAAACCTAGCCACGCAAGAACTCGATATCCAAAACCAATTCAAGGGAACGAAGTAAAATGTATACCCAATTGCTCACTCGGACATTACTGATCGCGATGGCGACGATGATTCTGGCTGGATGCGCTGTATCAACTCCTGCACCCACTCAGCCCACTCAACCTGCGGCGACAACTGCACCAACCGCCGCGTCACCGGCGGCGACGCAACCAGTCGCGACCAAAGCGCCCGAACCGACCAAAACAACGGTTTCAACCAGTGCACCTGCACCTACCACAGCCGCGGCTACGGCAATGCCAGTCAAGATTCTCTTTGTTGGCAATAGCTACACCTATGCGCGGGTCGCTCCGGCGCTGCAATACAACACAGCCAATGTTCAGGATTTGACCAAGTCGTTCAACGATGTCGCGCCAGCCGCGGGAAGTTTTCCCATCGGTTCGGGAACGCTACCTAATCCTTGCGCCACTCCCGATGTGGGATGCTACAACCCCCATCCTTGGGGCGGCGTTCCAGGGATATTCAAAAAAATGACCGATCAGGTTGGGTTGAGATACGAGGTGGCGATCTCGGCGAGGGGTGCGGCAACGCTACGCGGACATTTTTTGAACACGGCGAGTAGTGACTGGAATTTGCGCGGCAACCTCGCCAGTCAAAAGTGGGACGTGGTGGTACTGCAAGGACAAAGCGATGAACCGCTTCCGCCTGCGCGATCAAAAAACGGCAATCCGATAGCGTGGCGTACCTATTTGGACAAGCTTATCGAGTACGTCCATCTGGGAATTGCGTTGACCACGACCGAAACCCAAATTTTTGGCGGACTGGAGCGCTGCACCGCCGCACCGACTGCCGCTACTCCTGGTCCTGGGTTGACGACGACCAGCTGCAACACATCTCGCACCATCCCTGCTAATGCCAACGCAAACCCAGGAGCGAAGATATATCTCTATCAAACCTGGGCGCGCCCCGATATGGTTGAGCCGCACAAATGTATTGATGCGGACAATTCTACAGTGGATGGACGGCCGAAATTAGATCCTACATGCAACAAAGGCGCGGATGGGAATGCCGCCACGGGCGAGAACAATGTCTTTTACACGAGCCGCGCAACCACAGCCGAGAATCTGGCTGACATGACGGCAGACCTCCGCGCCGCCTTCAAAGCCGCCAGCACCGCGAACTCGCGAGTTACCGGTGTCGTGCCGGTAGGAGACGCCTTTCAGTTGGCGGTTGATCAAAAAGTCGTCAAGACCTCCAATTTCTATAACGCGGCAGGCGTCTATGACAATAGCGGGACACTGATGGATCTCTGGTGGCTGGATCGCACCCACGCGAGCGTTCATGGATCGTATTTGGCGGCGCTAACGATGTTTGCCAAGATCACGGGCATCGATCCGACTACCCTGGGCGGCGATGAAGTAGCAGCCAAAGAATTGGGAATCTCGAAGAATGACGCCATCCCGTTACAGCGCATTGCCCGCGATGCAGTACTTGCCAAGTAAGACCAAAGAAGATGAACACCCAGTTTCTCACTTGGACACTCCGACTAACAAAAACCAACCGGACAACTGATGAAAAATGCCTAATGCACACATCCTTTCCGATATGACCTGGCTCGAAGCGAAAGAGGCATTTGCCCAAGCCGAACTCGCCATCATTCCCATCGGCTCGTTCGAACAACACGCACCGTATATGACGTTTGAAGTTGATTCGGCGCGCGCGTACGGTTTTGCCAAATTGCTTGGCGAGCGGCTATATCCGCGCGTGATTGTCGCCCCACCGATTACGTTCGGCATTTCGCACCATCACATGAAATTTCCCGGAACGATCACGCTGGAACACGATACTTTTTTCGCGGTGATTCGCGATGTCGTGCGCGGGTTGATGGCGCACGGCATCAAGCAATTTTTCCTGGCAAACGGTCACGGCGGCAACAACCCATCGCTCGAAGTGATGATCGTGCGTTTGCGCCACGAGCTGGGGATCAAGATCGCCTATGCCTTTATTTCGGCAACGGGCAGTGAGGTCACCCGGAATCGTTCCAAGACGGTAGCCCTAGATGGACATTGCGGCGAAGGCGAAACGTCGCAAGCGATGTATCTTGCACCGCACGTAGTTCGCCCAGAACGAATCGTGCGCGGCACGGTCAAAGGTCATCCATACAAGCATCTCGGCAGATCGACCGGCATCGTCTATCCATCGAACTGGGAAGAACTCACGGAGAATGGCGCGCTGGGTGACGCGACGAATGCCAGCGCGGAACTCGGCAAGCAAATCATTGATGCCGCGCTGATCAAAACGTCCGAATTCCTGAGTGATTTTATTGACAAGAACGCGAAAGAATAGTTTCGCTGGGCAATGAGGAGGGCGAACAGTTATGAACCGATACATTTTACGAAGAATCCTACAAGCGATTCCGCTGCTCCTGTTGATCAGCATCGCCGTTTTCGCGTTGATGCAATTCATTCCCGGCGGTCCGCTTGCGGTGTACGCCGACAATCCCGATGTCAGCGCCGAAGACCTGGAGCGTTTGCGAGAAGAACTAGGACTCGACGTGCCCAAGTATCAACAATACCTGAACTGGCTCGGCGCGATCCTGCGCGGCGATTGGGGCTTGTCCCTGGTCTCGCGCCGCCCCGCGCTCACGGAAATCACCGAGCGTCTGCCCAACACGTTGTACCTTTCGCTGACCGCGTTCTTCATCGCGCTCTGTATCTCGATTCCTATCGGCATCATCTCGGCGGTCAAGCAATACTCCTGGTTCGATCACGTCATGACGACGATTGCGTTCCTGGGACATTCCGTTCCCGTTTTTTGGTTTGGCTTGATTCTCATCATCGTCTTTAACGTCACGATCAAGAATCCATTCACCGGTGGACCGCTGTTGCCCGGCGGCGGAATGTACACCATCGGCGAAGCATTCTCGATTGAGGATCGGTTGCTCCATTTGATTATGCCCGCCAGCGTGCTGATTCTAAATCGCCTGAGCGCGCAGGTACGCTACACGCGGGCGGGGATGCTCGACGTTTTGCATCAAGACTATGTGCGCACGGCGCGCGCCAAAGGTTTGAACGAGCGCCGCGTGGTTCTGCGCCACGCGGTAAAAAATGGCATCCTGCCGTTGGTGACGCTGATCGGCTTGGAAATTCCCAGTCTGTTCGACGGCGCGCTCTTGACCGAAACCGTCTTCTCCTGGCCCGGAATGGGGCGCCTCTTCTTTACCTCGATTGAACGCGCGGATTATTCGGTGATGATGGGCGTGTTTATGATGAGCGCAACGCTCGTGCTCCTCTTTGGCTTGCTCACCGATATTGTCTACGCTTTTCTCGATCCACGCATTCGGTTCGACTAGGGAGACCCTATGACCACTACCACAACTACGATTGGGCAAATTGATTGGGACGCGCGCCGCGGTAAACAAGAATCAATGCTTGTAATGACGTGGCGGCGCTTTCGGCGGCACAAACCCGCGATGATGGGTCTGGGCATTATTTCGATCATCATCCTGGGCTGTGTGTGCGTGCCATTGATTATCGGATTTGATCAATACAACCTGCCGCTCGCGCTCCGTCGTCAGCCGCCGTCCCTCGCGCACCCTTTCGGCACGGATGAACTCGGACGCGACTTGTTGATGCGGATCTGGGTTGGCGGACGCGTGTCCCTCTCGATTGGTGTTTCGGCAATGCTCGTTTCGATTTTGCTCGGAACCATTGTCGGTTCGACGGCGGGATTTTACGGGGGCTGGACGGATAATGTGTTGATGCGTTTCGCCGATTTCCTGCTTTCGATTCCCCACCTGTTCGCGCTGTTGCTCGCCGCGCAAATCGTGCGCACGATGAACATTCCCGAAATTAGCGGCGGACCTTTGCCGATTGTCCTCATCATCGGCGTGCTGTCCTGGATGGGCACGTCGCGGATGGTGCGCGGACAATTTCTCGCGCTCAAGGTCAAGGAATTTATTGACGCCGCCCGCGTCTCGGGGGCGCGAAATTCGCGCATTATGTTTCGCCACATCTTGCCCAACGCGGTCAGTCCCATCATCGTCTCGGCAACTCTGCATATCGGCAATGCGATCATCACCGAATCAACGCTCAGTTTCCTCGGCTTTGGCGTGCAGCCACCGATGCCGTCCTGGGGCAATATGCTAAAGACCGCGCAATCGCAAATGACCTATGCGCCTTGGGTGGCGATCTTTCCAGGCTTGATGATTTTGCTCACCGTGATTTCAATCAACTACATCGGCGACGGCTTGCGGGAC
>Ga0233423_10001022_pt1 | contig 14107 bp, 11 predicted proteins | sample Watercolumn_Mata_FD_180713 | JGI IMG/M metagenome (GOLD analysis project Ga0233423, IMG submission 180713) | Freshwater microbial communities from Lake Matano, South Sulawesi, Indonesia - Watercolumn_Matano_2014_112_MG | ecosystem: Environmental > Aquatic > Freshwater > Lake | place: Indonesia...
TTTTGTTTCATTATTTGGGTTGGTTGGCGCCGGCGGAAAGCTGGCTGGTTAAAGCCATCGCTCCGGTGAGTTGGTCGATTCACAATTTTTCTGGGGGTGTAAAAAGTTTTCGCAATTTTTGGCTGGCTCAAAACAGCCTGTTGACTGAAAATAATAATCTACAAGCTCAGTTGGTTCAATGTCAAACCAATCAAGCGCAGCTTAATAATCTAACGGCGGAAAACGACTTATTAAAGCGGGAATTGAATTTTGTCCGAGAAAAGCCCTGGCGCTATGTTTCGGCCAAAATTATCACCGGTGTTTCCGACCCGCTTTCTCAATCGGTGGTTATCAATCGGGGTCGCCACGACGGCCTAATCCCCGGTCTGGCGGTGATTGCCGCCAGCGGCGTCTTGGTGGGAAAAATTTCGGAAGTTGGCGACGCTCACAGCAAGGTATTGCTATTGACCGATAATAAAAGCCGGGTGGCGGCGACAGTGCAGAATTTTGGTCAGACCGTTGGTTTGGTCGAGGGTCAGTTTGGTTTGAGTTTATCAATGACCAACATCCCTCAAAATCAAGAGCTTAGAGAAGGCGATTTAGTGGTTACTTCCGGCTTGGAAGGCCAGATTCCTCGCAATTTAATTATTGCCAAAATTGACAGTGTTAACCAAGTGGCCAGCGAAATTTTTAAAACCGCTATTTTAAGCCCCATAGTTTCTTTCGATAATTTGAGTTATGTGGCAGTGATTATTCCTTAATTTATGTGGCGCCGAAATTTATTTATTATTTTTTTGCTTTATCTTTCAGCCGGTTTGCAGCTGGGATTATTTAATAATTTTTTTTGGCTTTCGCAGTTTAATCTGTTTTTGGTTGTTTTAGTATTTTTTGTGAATTTAAGCAGTTTTTCCGCGGCTTTAATTTTTGCTTTCGGCAGCGGCCTGCTTTTAGATATTTTTTCCAGTTTGCCCTTTGGCACCTATCTGACAACTTTGGGATTAACGGCCTTGGTTTTGGAGTTTTTATTTTTTAATTTTTTTACCAACCGCTCTTTTTATTCATTATTGATGTTGGCGGTTTTGGCGGTGGTTGCTTATCAAGTTGTTTTTTTGGCCGTGGCCGGAGTGCTTTATTTTGCCGGTTGGAGCGATTTTTTTGTCCATCACAACTACTGGCTGCCGGCCACCGGCCAGCTGTTTATTACTCTGATGGCGGTGACTTTGATATTTTGGTTTATTAATCGCCAGTCCAAATCCTTTAAGCCAACTTTTTTAAGACCATGAAAAAGTCAGACCAATTTTTTTTAGTGGAAAATATTGATACTGGCCAAAAAAAAATTTCTCGCTGGGTCGAAGACAGTTACAATCCAAACTTTTCTTGCGCTAATGAATTTTTAAGTTTATCTTTGTCGGCCAGCCAAATCCGGTTTTTTTTGTCGCTGGTTCTGTTGGGTCTGTTGCTGCTTTTGGGCCGCGGTTTTTATCTGCAAGTCATTCGCGGTGATTATTATTTTGCCCAGGCCGAGGATAATCGCGTTCGAGTTAAGTATAGCCGGGCCCAGCGCGGCGTTATTTATGACCGGCAGGGCCAAATTTTGGTGCAGAATGTTTTTGGCTTCTCTTTGTTTATTACTCAAGCGGCATTGCCAGTAGACAAAAGTCAAAGGCAGACGGTTTTAAACAACATCGCCCAAATCGCCGGGTTGAATTTAGCGGAGTTGGAAGCTAAGTTAGCGGAAAGCAAAGATTATTTTTGGCAGCCGGTAGCTGTCAAGACCGGCATTGGTTATGAACAGGCGATGTTTTTGAAAATTAAAAGTTCGGAATTGCCGGGCATAAGCTTGGAAGAGGATAGTTGGCGTCATTATTTACACAGCGAGAGTTTGGCCCATGTCTTGGGCTATGTCGGCAAACTTAATGCCCAGGAATATCAAAAAAATAAAGGCCAATATCTTTTAAGCGACAATATCGGCAAAACCGGACTGGAAAGGTATTATGAAAGTCGTTTACGCGGCCAGCACGGTGAGAAGCGCGTGGAAGTCGATTCGTTCGGCCGGGAAAAAAAAATTATTTCCCAGCAGCCGGCTATCAGCGGCCAGAGTTTAATTTTATCCTTGGACGCCGCCTTGCAGGATAAGATTTACCAGATTTTAGACGGTCGGTTGCGGCGGCAACTGTCGGCGGCCGTGGTGGTTTCCAATCCGCAGAATGGGGAAATTATCGCTCTAGTTGATTATCCCAGCTACGACGATAACCTCTTTGCTGAAGGCATCAGCCAGACCGATTATCAAAAATTATTAGACGATGAAATGAAGCCGTTGTTTTTTCGCTCAATCTCCGGTGAGTATCCTTCTGGTTCAACTATCAAACCGGTTTTAGCCAGCGCCGCTTTGGAGGAAAAAATCATTGATCGCCATACCAGCTTTAACAGTGTTGGCGGTTTGTGGGTCGGCGGCCGATGGTTTTTTCCCGACTGGAAAGCCGGCGGCCACGGCCTGACCAATGTGATTAAAGCCATTGCTTGGTCGGTTAATACTTATTTTTATTATATTGGCGGCGGTTACGGCGACTTTCAAGGCCTAGGAGTGGAACGGATCGGCAAATATCTGAAGCTGTTCGGTCTGGGAGAGACGTTGGGCCTTGATTTGCCCGGCGAGAGCGCCGGCTTTGTGCCCACGGCCGAGTGGAAGAAAAAAGAAAAAAACGAAGCTTGGTATATTGGCGACACCTATCACTTATCTATTGGCCAGGGCGATCTTTTGGTAACGCCCTTGCAAGTCAATAGTTACACTGCCACTATTGCCAATGGTGGCAGAATTTATCGACCTCATCTGGTCAAGGGCATTATCGCCGCCGCCGGCCAGGGCGAGCCGCTGGCATCGCAGGTTATCAGAGAAAAGTTTATCTCTTCCCAGAATTTGGAAATTGTCCGCCAGGGCATGCGTCAGACAGTGGTGGCCGGTTCGGCCGCCAGTTTGAATGGTTTATCAGTGCCGGCTGCCGGCAAAACCGGCACGGCCCAGTGGAATAGCAATAAAAAAAACCACGCCTGGTTTACTGGCTTTGCTCCTTTTGACCAGCCGGATTTTTGCCTTACTGTTTTAGTAGAGGAAGGCGGTGAGGGTAGCAGTCTGGCTGTGCCCATTGCTCGCGAAATTATGCAGTATTGGTTTGGTCGGCCGGCCAGTTGATTTTTTGTGGGAAAATCCTCTTGACAACTTTTTTAAAGGCGAGTACCCTATACTTTATATCTAAATTTTTTCAATAATAAAAAAGGATAATTATCATGGCGGAAAGTTATATTTCTCCCGAGGGTTTGGAGAAAGTAAAAAAAGAATTAGAACAGCTAATTAGCATTGAACGGCCGGAAGTGATAGAAAGAATCGCTCGCGCCAGAGAGCTTGGTGATTTATCGGAAAACGCTGAATACCACGAAGCGCGGGAAAAGCAGAGTTTTATTGAAGGCCGGATTCAGGAATTGCAGGCCATTATTAAAAATTCAGTGCTTATTTCCGGGCATAAAAAATCCAAAAACGTTGGTTTGGGCTCGACTGTCCACGCCACTTGCGATAATGGCATGAAATTCAAATATACTATCGTTGGTCACAGCGAAGCCGATCCCTCCAGCGGCAAAATTTCCCATGAGTCGCCGCTAGGCCGGGCTTTTATCGGCAAAAGTTTGGGTGATGAATTTGAACTCACAGTTCCGGCTGGTAAAATTAAGTGCAAGATTGACCAAATTGAATAAAATTTAGGTTTTTATAGCTTTTAAAACGGGCCTGATAAACGTGTCGGGGCCGTTTGATTTTTTATTGGTTTTTGCTATATTTAGTGGTAGTGTACCTTGATAACCAGGGTCAAAAATTAAAGAAAGGAAATTGCCCATGAAACAACTAGTCGGTTAGTGTTTAGTTTGAGTGAATCGTAACGAAAAGGAGGCCAAAGTCATGAGTAAGAGGCAAAAGAAAGGCCTAGATGAACTCAAGACCAGGGCCAGACTGGCGTTGGACTCCCCGGCGCTGGTTGGGATAGCAAGCTCGGCTAACAGCCCCAGTGCGGCTTATAGCCGGGCCTATCTCGAAACGGGCGATGTTAAAGCGTCAAGGTCTTGTCAGTGTCTCGCGGCTATTAAGCGGGATTACGGCAAGAAGCCCTTTGACGACACAGTGTCGTCCGTGGTCTCTAACCGCCCACAGCCAAAGGCACAGGGCAAGAGCAAAGGAGTATGGACGATGAGTACGAGAGCTAAGATTCGTAAGAAGCCTTCCAAAGTTGGCGTAGCAGCGCCAGCAGAGGTCAAGACGCCGCAATTGCCGCTTCGTCAGATTGAGTATCGGGCAGCGGTCGTCGGTCTCATGGCCGAAGTTCGCTGTTTGCAAGAGTACGAGAACGACGCCGACCATCCGGTGGAGGCCGTGTATGTGTTTCCTTTGCCGGAAGAAGCGTCAGTTACTGGTTGTGTCATGCAGATCGGCAAGCGTCGGGTACAGGCCACGCTGAAGAAGCGCGAAGAGGCGCGGCAAGAGTACGACGCCGCCGTGGCGGCCGGACATCACGGAGCATTGCTTGAACAAGAGCGCTCCAACATCTTCACTATGAACGTCGGCGGGATTGAGCCCGGCGAGAAGATCACGGTGCAGTTCGACTATGTTCAGCGCGTCGCTTGGCAAGACAGTGGCGGCCGCTTTCGCGTCCCTCTGGTGGTAGCGCCGCGGTTTATTCCGGGCGAGCCCACCAAAAAGGGCAGTGGCTGGTCGCCGGATACTGATCAAGTGCCGGATGCCTCGCGTATCACACCCAAAGTGGCCAAGCAGGGCGTGCCCTACACGGCCAGTGTCAAGGTGTCGCTCTCGGTCGGTTTCCGCTGTTTACTGGAAAGCCCCTCGCATTCGGGTTGTGTTGGTGCCAGCGCCACGGTGGCCAAGGCCGAAACCAGGGAAATTAAGACTGGTAAGATCGCTACGGACCGGGATTTCATCCTAACGTATCGGTCGCTGTCCAAGGTAACCGAAGTGGCGCTTCACAGTCAACAGACGGCTGATGAGTCATTTCTGTTGGCCACCGTTGTTCCACCGCTTATGGCAACGCCAGTGGCAAGGGATGTGGTTTTGCTGCTGGATATCTCCGGTAGTATGTATGGCGCCAAGTTGGCCGGACTTAAGGTGCTGGTCAACAAGGTGCTGGGCAAGCTGCGGGAGCAGGACGCCGGTCAGCGCGTGGCCGTGATCGCCTTTGAGAGTCAGCCGCATTTGATTTGGCCTATGGGCCAAATCACGGATGAGCTTTTGGGGCGCATTAGGCAGTTGGATGACCGAGGTGGCACGGAATTGGGACCGGCTTTAACCGTTGCCGCGCAGCAGTTCGGCGACAGCGGCCGGCCCAAATTCATCCTCTTGGTCACCGACGGCCAGACCGAGAGTATGCGCTATACCATGAGTGGCGTGCGCATCATCGCGGCTGGCATTGACACGGCGGTTAACGACGACTCGCTCAAGTCCCTGGCGCGGCGGACCGGCGGCACCTGCCTCTGGTTCTATCCGGGCGAGGATTTTGACCGGGCGGCCAACTCGCTTTTTGGTTATCTGTCGGGTCCGGTTTTGACCGAGCTCAAAGTAACCGGCGGCGAAGCGGTCGGCGTTCAAGACGTGTTCCAGGGCCAGCCGGCGGCAATTGCCGTGCGTTTGGCAGACAAGTCGGAAATCGTGTTGCATGGCAAGGACGCAAGTGGCGCCGATCAGGAATGGCGTTTGAAGCCGACCAATGCCAGTAACTGTGATTTCGCCGCTCAGGTCTGGGCGCGGGAGTTCCTACGGGAACATCAAGGCCAAGATGAGCAAGTGGCGGTGAGCCTGAAATACGGCGTCATCTGCCGGCACACTTCGTTTGTGGCCATCTCCCAGAAAGAGGTCCCGGGTCAGCAGCCGATGCGCGTGGAGATCTCCGTCAACCTGCCTCACGGCTGGGATTATGACAAGATCTTCGGTCGGCCGGCAACTGGTGTGGCCAGGCACAGCCTATTGTCTACTGCTTGTGGCGCTGTTTCTAGCGGCGGTCGTCGTTTTGCTGCTTCCTCGCATGCGTCGGGTTTGGGCCACAGCGGCGGCGGCCGGCGGATGGTTACCGCCAGTGTTGGCTCCGACTTTGATGGCATAAGGATCGGTTCGCTAGGCGCTATGGACGATGACGGCGCTCTTCTGTGTGGCTCGGCTGGCGGTCCGGACGATCCAGATGAGTTTTTGCCGGATATCGTTCCGCCGGATTTTACACCTGATCTCGATCCTCAAGCGCAGCAGGCAGTTGTCCGCTTCACGCTGGACGCGGCCGACCCAGTGGACCGGCTCATCGGCATCCTAATTGTCGCCGACTGCGGTGACTTTGAAGCGGCCGAACAGGTGTTTAAGAAGCTGAAGCTCACGTTGGCTTTGGTCAAATCCTGGACTCCGGAAAAGCGCAGTATGGCCGGTTACTTCTTGTGGCGGCTCAAAGCGTATGGCCTGTCGGTCAGTAGCGACGTACTAGCCATTTGTTCGGCAACCAGCACTGTGGAGGTGGGCAACTTGCCATATCTCATCAGGAAAGAACGCGGCCTTTCCTATAGCGTCCAGGTGATTGCTGGCGTTGACGGCGCCGAGTATATCCGCTGGAAACTCGGCCTGGATGAGCGCCCCACAGCCGAACCTTGGTCTCTCGTTCCCTAAATTCATCTACTACTGCCGTTCGTGGCAAGAATAGATGAGTGCGACAAAAAGAGCTCCGAAGGAGAAATCCCTCGGAGCTCTATTAAATTTAAATGACTAATTAAAAATTACAAAATTAATTTTAAATATCCAAGTTCTTCACGCTCTTGGCATGGGTTTGAATGAAGCGTTTTCTGGGCACTACATCATCGCCCATTAGGATATCAAAAATTTCATCAGCCTTTTCTGCGTCCTCAACGGTAATTTTTTTCATTTTTCTTTGGGCCGGGTCCATAGTGGTGTTCCACAACTGTTCTGGATTCATTTCACCCAAACCTTTGTAGCGTTGGATATTAAGCTTTACTCCGCCTAAATCTTCGGTTTCTCCCACTCCCGATAGTTCCTCGGCTTCATCGGCTATATTTTCTTCCGTTGGTTTCTTAATTTCTTTAATTTTTAATCCCGCCAGCTCGGCTTTTACTTTAACCAATTCTTCATCGCTGTACACCCAGCGCACTTCTTTGCCCAGTTGCACGCGATACAGAGGTGGTTGGGCAATATAAATATGGCCCTGCAAAATCAAATCAGGAAAGTGGCGATAGAATAAAGTCAGCAGTAAGGTGCGGATATGACTGCCGTCAACATCAGCATCAGTCATAATGACGATTTTATCATAACGCAAACTGCTGATATCAAATTGTTCGCCAATATTAGTACCCAAAGCAATAATCAGAGACTTGATTTCATTATTAGCTAACATTTTATCCAGACGGGATTTTTCCACATTTAGAATTTTGCCGCGCAAAGGCAGTATAGCTTGATTGTGACGATTACGGCCCTGTTTGGCGCTGCCGCCGGCCGAGTCGCCTTCAACAATAAACAACTCCGACTCTTTCGGGTCGCGGGAAGAGCAGTCGGCTAGTTTGCCTGGCAAAGCAAAACCGTCTAAGGCGCCTTTGCGCAGCACGGTTTCTCGGGCGGCTCTGGCCGCCACCCTGGCTCGAGCGGCTAAAATACATTTGCCGATAATGCCCTCGGCATCGCGTGGATTTTCTTCTAAAAACGTTTCCAGCGCGTCGGCCATCACTTTTTCTACTGCCGGCCTGGCCTCCACATTGCCCAGCTTAGCTTTGGTTTGGCCTTCAAATTGCGGTTCGGGAATTTTGATGGAAACAATCGCCGCCAACCCTTCGCGCACATCCTCGGCCGTCAGATTAGCGTCTTTTTCTTTGAGGTAATTTTTTTTGCGGGCAAAATTATTAAGGGTCCTGGTTAGGGCCGCGCGAAAGCCGACTACATGCATGCCGCCTTCCGGATTGTAGATGTTATTGGCAAAGGGCAGCACGATTTCATTATACTGAGTGTTGTATTGCAGAGCCACTTCCACATTAATGTTGTCCACCGCTTTTTCAACGTAAAAAATATTCTCATGTTTGACTTCGTTATGATAATTGATGTGTTTGATATATGATTTGATGCCGCCTTCAAAGTAAAAACTATAACAAAGATGTCTGGTTGGGTCGCTGTCGCGCTCGTCGCAGACAATAATTTTTACGCCCTTGGTCAGGTAGGCCTGCTGGCGCAAATGGTCCAGCACGGTTTTTAAATTAAATTCGGTTACTGAAAAAATAGAGGCGTCTGGCTGGAAAGTGATTTTAGTGCCCGTGCCCTTGGCTTTGCCCGCGGCCTTGATTTGTTTGCTGGGCTTGCCAAATTTATATTCCTGCAGCCACAACAAGCCGTCGCGCTTAACTTCGGCTTTCAGGTATTGTGACAAAGCATTGACCACCGAGACACCCACGCCGTGCAAACCGCCTGAAACCTTGTAGCCGCCATCGCCAAATTTGCCGCCGGCGTGTAATTTGGTGAGGACAGTCTCCAGTGTTGAGACCTTGGTAGCTTTATGTTTTTCCACCGGAATACCGCGGCCATTATCTTCCACCGACACCATGCCTTCTGGTAGCAGTTTAACTTTGATAGTATCGCAAAAATCAGCCATGGACTCGTCAATACTGTTATCAACCACTTCCCAAATCAGATGATGCAGTCCGGCTTCGGCCGTATTGCCAATATACATGCCCGGTCTTTTGCGCACCGGCTCCAGACCTTCCAAAACTTGGATTTGGTCGGCGCCATAGGCGTTGTTTTTTTTGCTGTTTTTTGCGGTTTTTGCCATAGGGGATAACTTTAAATAGATGTTTGTTTTATTGATTAATTTTAACATATTTTTTGCTTTAAGACAATACGATTTTGAGCGGTTTTGGGATGATGTGGGTAGTCTGTATACTTAGTTTATGGTATAATATTAATATGGTTGAAAATCCCGTCAATAATTTAAGCAATTCACAGTTGAGATTCAGCTATTGGTACATTAGTCACAAGCTGGAATTAAAGCGTTGGCTGGCTGTTGGTCTGGCCGTGGTGGCGGCCTTGTTTTGGTTTTATGTAATTTGGCAGGTGGTTTTTGGGGCGATAAATTTTCAGCGCGATGACGTTCGGTTACGCCAACTGATTTATGGCGGGAATAGCGTTTTACCGGCGATGGAAAATTCTAAGCCGCAGTCGCTGCAACTTTCACCCATCAAAGTTTTTTCCCAAGCCGACGGCCGTTACGACTTTTTGGCTCAGGTTGCCAATCCCAATGCCGCCTGGCTGGCCACTTTTGATTATCAATTCAAAACGCCGCCGGGTAATAGTTTGATTCGCCAAGGTTTTGCCTTACCCGGTGAGACAAAAAATTTAATGGACTTGGGTATTAAAGGTTCATCGGTGCAGTTGGAAATTACCAACCAGAAATGGATTAAGTATGGTAATTTTTCCGACCTCAAAGATGTCCGCCATAATTTTGTGTTTGATAAGGCGGAGTTTATTGCCGGCGCCGGACTGGGCGAGCCAGATCGTTTAGTTTTTGAGCTGGCCAATAAATCGCCGTTCGGCTACTGGCAGTTTGGGGTCCAGGCGTTGCTATATAGCGGTTCGCAGCTGGTTTCTATTAACTATCTTAATTTGGAGCAATTAAAATCCGGTGAAAGCCGGCGAGTGGAACTGTTCTGGCATGAATCCTTGCCGGCCATTAACAATTTTGAAATTAAACCCGATGTGAATATTTTGGATGAGGATAACATTATGCCGCCCGTCAGCCAGTAGGGGGAAGGCATACAGTTATCAATACCCTGCCTCTTGACAGGGTTTTTTTATTGGTTTATATTAATAATTAGCACTCTAATAATGAGAGTGCTAACAATAAAAAAGCGTTAATTTTAAAGAAAAATGGCTGACCGCAAAAACAATTTACTGAAGATGATTATTGAAGAATACATTAGGTCTGCCATGCCTGTTAGCTCTGGTTTGATTAACGAAAAATATTTACCCCGGGTCAGCTCGGCCACCATTAGAAATGACATGGCCGAATTAGAAGAGGCCGGCCTGATTTATCAGCCCCATACCTCGGCCGGCCGCGTGCCAACGTTGGCTGGTTATCAGTATTATTTGGATAATTTTGTTTTTGATTCGGAAATCCACGGCCCGGCCAAAGAAGAATTAGAGAAGCTGTCCGGTAAAATTTTCAACAACCGCTTGGGCGCGAAAGATTTGGCCAAAACTTTGGCGGAAATTTCTTCGGCCACGGTTTTGGTGGGCTTTTCGCCGCGTGACGTTTATTACACTGGCATTTCCAATTTGTTCAGGCAGCCGGAATTTTCCCAATATAACTTTGTTTATTCCATGTCGCAGATTATCGACCATTTAGACGAGGTGATGAGCCGGATTTTTGACCAAATAGATAAAGAGATTAAAATTTGGCTTGGTTCGGATAATCCTTTTGGCGAAATGTCCTCAGTTATTTTATCCAAAATAACTTTGGACAAGCAAAAAATTTTACTTGGCATTCTAGGGCCAAATCGTATGGATTATCAAAAGAACATTGGTTTGATTAGATATAGCCAGCAGTTGTTTAAGTAGTAATTCAAAAATAAGATAAAAACGCATGACCAAAAATAATTTATCGGATGCCAACGATCAAGAGTTAGAAAAACTGAAGTTAGAACTGGCAGCCGCGAGCCAGCAAGCCGCTGGCAATTTGGCCGGCTGGCAACGCGCCCAAGCCGATTACGCCAATTTAAAGAAGGAAACGGAGAGCAAACTGGCCAATATCGTGGAATTTGCCAATGCGGCTTTTATGGCCGAGACATTGCCGGTTTACAGCCATTTCAAGTTGGCCATGAGCCACGTGCCCGAGAATCAAAAAGATCAGGATTGGGTCAGAGGAATCATGCAGATTCAAAAACAATTTCAAGATTTTTTTAAAAAGTATCAAATCACGGAAATTAAAACCGTCGGCGAAAAATTTGACCATAATGTTCATGAGGCGACAGTGCACGAGGCGGCCGACGGCTTTGAGTCAGATGTGGTTTTTGCCGAAGTTCAGCCCGGCTATTTATTGAGAGATAAGGTGCTCATTCCGGCCAAAGTAAAAGTAGCTAAATAATTATTAAATTAACCGCTGACCATTAACTGTTGGCGGTTAAATAAGAAAAAAACATATGTCACTAATTAAATGGACCCCATTCATTGAGCCGTCTTGGCTCGAAGATTTTGATCGCACTTTGGATTGGCCTGCCTTTAGGCATGGCTTCACTTTGGCCCTTGATGTCTATCAAGATAAAGACAACGTGGTCGTGGAAGCTCCGCTCGCTGGCATTGACCCGGAAAAAGTGGAAATTGCCATTGAAAACGACGTCTTGACCATCAAAGGAGAAAGCGAGAACAAATCAGAAGTGGAGGATAAAAATTATTACCGCAAAGAAGTGCGCAGCGGCAGTTTCTATCGCGCCGTGCAATTGCCCACCCGCGTCAGCGGCGAGGCGGCGCAGGCCACTTATGACCAAGGAATCTTGACCATCAAGATTCCCAAAGCCCCAGAAGCCAAACCTAAGACGATTAAAGTCAATGTCAGTAAATAAATTTAATAAAAAATTATGAGTAAAATTTTGGGTATTGATTTAGGTACCACCAATTCCTGCTTGGCCATCATTGAAGGCGGCCAGCCCAAGGTATTGGAAAACAAGGAAGGCGCCCGCACCACACCTTCAATCGTGGCCGTGACCAAAAACAACGAAAGATTAATTGGTATCGCGGCCAAGCGTCAAGCTGTCACTAATCCGGCCAATACGTTATTTTCCATCAAACGACTCATCGGCCGCAAATGGAACGACCCCGAGGTTCAGCGCGATTTAAAATTGATGCCTTATGAAATTAAGCAAGCCGGTAGCGGCGTCAAAATCGCGATGAGCGGCAAGGAATACAGCCCGCAGGAAATCTCGGCTATGGTGCTTACCAAGCTCAAAGAAGACGCCGAGGCCAAATTGGGCGAAAAAATCACCGAAGCCGTAATTACGGTGCCGGCCTATTTTGACGATAGCCAGCGTCAAGCCACCAAAGACGCCGGAGAAATCGCTGGTCTAAGCGTTAAAAGAATCATTAATGAGCCCACGGCCGCGGCCTTGGCTTATGGCTTTGAAAAAAAACAAGGCCAGCAAATCGCGGTTTATGATTTGGGTGGCGGTACTTTTGATATTTCCATTTTAGATGTGGCGGCCGACACTGTAGAGGTTAAATCCACCAACGGCGACACTCATCTGGGCGGTGATGATTTTGATCAAAAAATAATGAGTTGGATTTTGGATGAGTTTAAAAAACAAGAAGGCATTGATCTGTCTAAAGATGTTACGGCTTTACAGCGCGTCAAAGAGGCGGCCGAGAAAGCCAAAATTGAATTGTCCACCCAAATGGAGACTGAAATCAACCAACCGTTTATTACCCAAGGTTCTGACGGCAGTCCTAAACACTTGACTATGAGGGTTACCAGAGCGCAATTGGAATCTTTGGTGATGGATTTGGTGGATAAAACTTTTGAGCCGGTCAAAAAAGCTTTGAGCGATGCTAGTATGACCATTAAAAATATTGAAGAAGTGGTTTTGGTCGGCGGCATGACCAGAATGCCTTTGGTGCAGAAAAAAGTGGCAGAATTTTTTGGCAGAAAACCCAACATCAGTGTTAATCCCGACGAAGTGGTGGCCTTGGGCGCGGCGGTGCAGGCCGGAGTCCTGCAGGGAGATGTTAAAGATGTTTTACTTTTAGATGTCACGCCTTTGACTTTGGGCATTGAGACTTTAGGTAGTGTGATGACGCCACTCATAGAAAGAAATACCACTATTCCGACCTCCAAATCCCAAGTTTTTTCCACGGCCGCCGATAATCAGCCCAGCGTGGAAATCCACGTGCTTCAGGGTGAACGCCCCATGGCCGGTGATAATAAAACACTGGGCCGTTTCATTCTTGACGGCATTCCGCCGGCGCCGCGCGGCCTTCCGCAGATTGAAGTCACATTTGATATTGATGCCAATGGTATTTTAAACGTCAAAGCCAAGGATAAGGCCACCAGCCGCGAGCAACACATTACTATCACGGCATCTTCCGGTTTGTCTAAAGAGGAGATAGAACGTATGAAGCAGGAAGCCGAAGTGCACGCCGAAGAAGATAAAAAGAAGCGCGAAATCATTGATTTGAAAAATCAGGCCGAGAGTTTGATTTTTACCACCGAGAAAACCCTTAAAGACGCTGGCGACAAAGTCGCCGCCGACCAGCGCAAAGAAATTATGGACAAAGTTGAAGATTTAAAAAAAGTCAAAGAAGGGGAGGATAAGGATTTGATCAAGCGCAACTATGATGCTTTAAGCGAAGCGATTCAAAAGGTTGGCGCCGCTATGTACCAGCACCAGCAGCCGGCCGGTTCAGCCGAAACCAAAGAGTCAAATCAAGAGTCAGGACCGGTAGAAGGGCAATATGAGGAGGTAAAAAAATAAAACTATGCCCGAACAAAACCAACCGCAGGAAATAAAAATCGCTGATAATTTTGCCGGCGGCGAATATGCCAATGCTATGCAAGTTATTCATGGCCAGGAAGAATTTATAATTTCCTTTTTTAATATCATTCCGCCCAGCGGCCGAGTTTGTGGTAAAATTATTACTAGTCCTGGCCACCTCAAGAGGATGGTGGCGGCGCTAAGTGATAATTTGAAAAAGTACGAAGAAAAATTTGGAGCGGTCAAAGAGGCCGTGGCGCCGAAAGAGGAAATCGGTTTTAAGATTTAAGACGGCTTACTAATGGTCGTCGATTGTCAATTATTGGCAACGGGGGGGGGTAATCGGTTATCACAAAATAATGTCCAAGAATTATTACGACGTTTTAGGCGTGTCCAAATCAGCCGGTCAAGAGGAGATTAAAAAAGCTTTTCGTCAGCTGGCTCACGAGCATCATCCTGACAAATCTGGCGGTAATGCCGACAAATTCAAGGAAATTAACGAGGCCTATCAAGTTTTAGGCAACGAAGACAAACGCCGGCAATACGATCAATTTGGCACAACTGGCAATGCCGGCGGCTTTTCTTATTC
>Ga0233423_10001023_pt1 | contig 14100 bp, 21 predicted proteins | sample Watercolumn_Mata_FD_180713 | JGI IMG/M metagenome (GOLD analysis project Ga0233423, IMG submission 180713) | Freshwater microbial communities from Lake Matano, South Sulawesi, Indonesia - Watercolumn_Matano_2014_112_MG | ecosystem: Environmental > Aquatic > Freshwater > Lake | place: Indonesia...
TCATTTTATACTTCAAATATTGCTCCTTATTGGAATCAATCAATTGGGCTTCAGCAAGGATATTTAGGTGGTTACGGCATGTTGCTTCCACAAACAAATTATGATATGTTTGGAGCAGGATTTTCAAGACTTCCAGCAGAATTAGGGGGAAGTGTTAAGACAGGAGGAGCAGGCGGGAGAATGGGTGGGGGCAGAGAGTAAGTAAATTTAAAAACTAAAAAAATTTATAATAATATAAAAGATGGTTGAGAAAAAAGAAATTTCTAAAAAGAGCGAAGATAAAAAGAATTCAAAAATAAATATTCCGACGCTTCAGTTAAAATCAGAACACGAGATTGCAATGGATTTTGCAGTAAAAGCTTACAAAAAATTTGATAAAATAATAAAATCAATTGCTTTGTTTGGCTCACTAACTAAAAAGAAAATTGAAGCTGGCTCTGATATTGACATAATAATTTTAATCGACGATGCTTCAATAAGATGGGACCAAGAATTGATCGCATGGTATAGGGAAGAACTTGAAAAACTTATTAAGGCAAATCCTTATCAAGGGGTTTTGCATATTAATACAATAAAATTAACAACCTGGTGGGAAGATTTAATTCGTGGTGACCCCCTTGTTATGAATATTCTTAGAAATGGTGAGACATTAGTTGACATGGCGGGATTCTTTGAACCATTAAAATATCTATTGCTCGACGGAAAAATAAAAGCAACACCAGAAGCAGTTTATAGTTGTCTTCAAAGAGCACCTATGCATATCTCACGAGGCAAATCATTTGAATTAAGTGCTGTCGACGGTTTTTATTGGTCTATGGTTGATTCAGCGCACGCTGCTTTAATTGCAGCACAAGTTAATCCCCCTTCACCAGAACACATTGCACGAGATTTAAAAGAAACTTTTGTTGATACAGGAAAATTAAAAATGAAATATGTTTTATGGTTTAAAGATTTTCATTTCTTGCACAAACAAATTTCTCACGGACACATCAAAGATTTAAAAGCAGTTGAAATTGACATTTGGCAGCAACGAGCAGAAGAATTTTTAGAAATTATGGCAAGATTAGTTAATGATGTTGTTGCTTAATTTCCTAAAGAATAAATATTAGTAAAAATTCTTTCATTGTTTTCTTTGTAGATTTCATTTACAGATGTTGCATGCTCTTTAGATGAAAATTTATAAATTCCAAGAGGCAGAGAAACTATTAATCCAAATGTTATAGCGCTTCTTAATCCAAATTTAAATTGTTGCCACGGATCATATAAATCTAAATCATTTCTCGTAAAATCATGAATTGTCCAACCAATTGGGATATATTTCCAGCTTTTTTTTGCAATTTTTCCGATGGTGTTTAATATTTTTTTCATTTTAATTTTGCCTCTCCAAACAAATTATTGGAAACTCTTTTTCACTAATTGTTTCTTCAGGAAACCTTGATTTCATTTTGTCGTATGTATTTTGATAACGAGATTTTATATAACCAAAGTCCATTAATAAATTTCCAATATGCTCGCAAAAAAGAAAATTATCGCAAAAATAATCTTTCTTTAATTCTGGAAATTTTTTAGAAAGACCTGATTCTTTTGACATTTCTTCATTAAATTCCCTAAAAAATTTTTCATACCAATATTTTAAAACTTCTAACTTTGCTAAATAGTCATAAATTGTCTTGTTTTCTTTGTCTGACATTTTAATTAGCAACCTCTCTAAATCTTAAAATTCCATCAATTATCTTAACAGAAAAATCTCCCCTTGAAATTCCGTTTTCCAAGTCTGCTTGAGAATATTTTTTTTTGAATAGATTATTAATTTCTTCATTAGTAATTATCTTGTTTTTATCTTGGTCAGATAATTCAAAATCTTTATTAATAAAACCAAAAGAATATAATAATCGTCTATTAAAATCTTCTTTGTCCATTGCTATTTGTTGGTCTTTACTAAAACCACTAGTAAAATAATCTGTTTCAGGAACAATTCTAAAATATCCATAAACTTCTGTTTTATCGTCGTAAGTCCATGCACTTTTTTTATTTTCTAATGTTTCTGGTTTTGGAAAAATTTGGGCATAAGAGCTTATTCCAGCACTTGCTAATCCAAATATTAATATTGTTCCAACCAAGTTTTTTAGTGTTTTCATTTTCTTCTATTTTAATTTAATTTTTCATTGAAATAAAATAAAAAATAAAAAATAAAAATTTATTTCTTCGGAGTTTCTTCTTTGGGTGTAGGATTGTATTTTTCCCAAACTGCTTTAAGCGACGAATTCATATCTTGATAAGCAAATTTGTTAATTGTGCTTCCTTTGCAAGTGTTTCTATAAAATTCTGCAAATTCATTATACATCGAAAGTCCTATTTTTTCATCTTCACTTAATTTTTTCTCGTCAAATTTACCTGTTTTCTCATCAGTTCCTTTCTTAAAAATAGAATCAAAAGATAAATTCTTTATTTGTTCAGGTAACTTGGATTCAAATGATTTCCCCATTTTTTGCATAATGTCATAAAGTTCTCCAAATTTAGCCATTCTCATTTGAACATCTATTTGTTTTAATACTAATTCAGATAAATCAGTATCTTGCATATAAGATGGATTTCCAGCAACACCTAAATGTTTATATTCTTGAAGTTTTTTTTGATAATCTTCTTCACGAAGTTCCATTATTTCTGGGTTTTTCATAACAAGATTGTAAATTGGATCACTTACTCCCAAAGCATTAGCTCCAACTACTCCTTGAAAACTTCCTCTTAAAAGAGTTTTTTCAAGAAAAGAGGGCTCTTTTTTTTCTTCACTCATTTTTTTGACCTCCTTTTAAATTTTTTAGATAATTAATTTGCTGGAGATAAAAACCATTTAATTCTGCTTGGGAATTAATCAATAGATTTTGCTGTTCAACAAGTCCCTTATATAATTTTTCTCTTGCTTTTGGTCCTTTTTCTGGATCATTTACATTAGTATATAAAATACCAATTACCTTTTTATGAAATCTAATTTTTCTTCTTAATTTTCTTTCAAGTTGATTTTGTTTGTCTTTTTCCATAAAAATCTGTAGTATCAAGACTTTATAAATCTTTCGGTTATGTTACTATTAACTAAAAGTAACAGATTAGTAAAGTTTAAATATCCCACTCTTTTAGGGGATATTATGAAAATAACAAAAATGGATTTAGAAAATTGGAGAAAGAACACTCTGAATTTAGCAAGAACCCACATGTATCTTGATGAAGATATCCTAAAAAATTTAGAAATTACTCCTCTCAAAATAATTCAAAAGGATAGTGGAAGAATGTTCTATGGTTATGTTGATTTATTTTTTGACAATAAATCCATAAATGTTTATTTCTCAAATCCTTCAAAATATCTACCCAAAAAATTAAGAGAAATGTGGAATCAAAGTGGAATGGACCACGAATTAATAGGGCATTTATGTAATTATCTAACAAATCAAAAATATCATGAAAACTCGGCGAGAAAAACCCAATTAGAGATGATTAAGTTAAGAGCAAGTAAAAGTTTGATTTGGAAACTAGCTGAAATTAGTTTAAACCCAATCCTTAAATTTAAAGATTACATTAATAAAAATTAAATTTTCTTAGAATCATCTCTAAAGTCAACTCGTGTTTTGCACGGAAGCTTTGGCTTAATCTGATTAAGCAGTTTTCTTGTCAATAAAACACCTTTTTCGCCAGCAACACAAATTGTAAAAATTTTCGTGCCTTTTTTAACAAGTGCTGCTTTCGCGATCGCTTTTCCAAATGATAATTGCATCCCTGTTTGCATCCTATCTGCACCTGCGCCAGTCAGCATTTTATTCTCTCTTTGAACATGATGAGGATAAATAATAACTTTGTAATAATACTGCCCTGCAAGATTCTCGTCGAGTTTTTTATTAATATATTGTCTGCACGCCTCAAGTGCATTATTTCGTATCTGCGCTCTTTCAACAGCAACTAAATCCAGTGCCAAAGGAAATTTCCCAAGATGAAAATCATTTAAATTCCCCATTTCAAACTTCACAATTTTACTCGGTGGAACTGCTTTAATAAATGCCTTGCTCTTCTTTTTGCTGGTCCTCGTATAAGGAACAACTTTCATTTTTGAATATGAGCCAGATTTTCTAATTGCCATTTATTTTATTTCAACCTCAGTTGTAACTGCTTGTCCTGGAAGTCCTTTCTCAAATATAACTCTAACAACACCTTTGTTTCCGTGAGTAGATGCAACTTTTCCCTCGATGATTTTTCCAGCAGGTGACTTCCAAATTACATTTTTATTCACGAATTTTTCAGCATCTTTTTTTGAATTCACGCCTGAAATTTCCACTAAAAAATGTTTTTCATGAATCGTGTGTCTCCCTCTCCGAAACTGAACAACTTTTCCTTTTACCATATTCAATATCAAGAAAATTAGTTTATAAAACTTGCTTTTAGGATTTTTAGAAATTATTCAATTTATTTAGATAGATTTTTATAATGACTTTCATTAAAAATCTAATGATAAAAGAGGAAAACTTAAAAGAAATTGCCAATCTCTTGAAAAAGATCCCTACTCGTTGGGATGGAAAAGAATCTATTTTAGAGATGAAGAACAATAATGGAAAAAATTGGAAACAAATGGAATGGATTGGATTTTATTTTGAATATCTCTGTCAAAAATATTTAAAAGAAATTATGGAATTTCATAAGATAAAATATGGTAGAACTTCATTTGATGGGTTTTTAGATGTTCCATTTGATTTCAAGACACATATTCTAAACTCAATATCAAAAACCAAGGATTCTGTTATTAATGATACTGAAGCAATTTTAAATGCATTACAAGATTATAGATATATGGTAATTATTATGGTTTTGGGAAATGCTGAATATAATGATATTAATAGAACATTCCAAAATTGGCACGAAGAAATTAAAGGGGGAAAATCAAAATATGAGTTAGATAGAATAAAACGAAAAGCACCATCAAGATTGAGAAAAATAAGATTTGATGTTAAAGAGATAATTATTTTCAAATTTGATAAAAACATTTTAGAAAGATGTAAGGGTTTTCAAAAAGGATTTAGAAACTCAAATGGAAAACCAAGGCGACCTAAAGTCTCTTTAAATCCTAACGATTTATTAGAAAATGAAATTATTGGGAGAATTAAATTCTAATAACCATTTTTTTCTTTCCAAAAATCAATTATTTTTTTATCTTGTATTAATCCATTTTTATTAAAATAATAATCTAAAAGATGTTCGAATACTACTTTTCCGTTTTTATTCAAATCTCCAATTAAAAAATCTCGATTTAATAATGAAGATACGACCCCAACCATTCCACTTCCACCAAGGGGGTCAAAAATTAAATCTTTTTCATTAGAAAAATGCTCTAACAAGCATTGAATTAACTTAAAAGGTAGTCTTGTTGGATATTTTGGCATATTCATTTTATAATCTCTGACAAATTTCAGTGTTGTTAAATTTGGCTCTCCGTTTTTACAATGGGAAGTAAAACAACGATGATTGTAATGCCACCCCCCATCTTTTGTAACCCAAAAAATCTCATAAATATTGTGCGCGGGTCTTAACCTACAGGCTGGAGCAAAATTATAAGTCCAATACATCTTTCCTCTTAAAATTAGTCCGTCAAATTTCTTAATTTCATTATGAATTAAGTTACTATTATTCCATCCTGAAAAAATTAATGCTTGTCCGCTGGATTTCAAATTAGACTTAATACATTCCAGTAATTGTTTTATTTGATCGGAATATTCTTTAACTTTCCACTCAACATAACCCCCAACAACATTATTAGAATTCCTGTGGTAGTTTCCATTTTTTCCACTAAATTCAATACCAAAAGGAGGATCTGTAATAATTAAATCAGCATTAACTCTCTTCCAATCTCTCATGTCTTTTATTTCATACTTTTTTAACAACTCTAATTTTTTCTTTTTTTTATTTTCCATCTTATTTGTATTTATTTTAAAGAGATAAAATTTCAGAACGAGCACCGCCACTTATAACTTTGATAATTTTTCTTTTTTTAAGATTGTCGATATCTCTACTTATAACTTGATAAGATGTTTCTTTATCAAATTTTTTCTTTTGTTTTTTCATGACTTCTTTATAAAGATCTCCTCGTCTTATTTTTTTATTCTCTTCTAGGACCTCAAGAATTAACGGAATATTCTTAAGATTTTTTAAACTCGATTTCATATAAACACCTCTTTAAATTAGAATATTAGCTTTATTATAAAGCTTTCGTTTTTTATTTTCCTCAAACAAAATCCAAAAATCTCAGTGCGAACATTAAAGCCACGCCAAGCAAAAATATTACTAAATTTATTAAAGATTTTTTTATTGAATTTTCTTTTCTCATTTCAGGAATTAAATCAGAAGCAGAAATATAAATAAAGCATCCGGCAGTTATGCTCAACAAAAAAGCAAGATTCAAATTTGTTAAAGAAAGGGCAACATATCCTGCAACTCCCCCGATTATTGCAATTATTCCTGAAGCAAAATTAAATAGCAACGCCTTTTTCTTATTAAATCCTCCATGCAGTAAAACCCCAAAATCACCTGTTTCTTGAGGAATTTCATGCATAATAATTGCAAAAGTAGTTATCCAGCCAAGAGAATTATTAATTAAAAAACTCGAGGCAATCACGAATCCGTCAATAAAATTATGAATTCCGTCGCCAAAAAGATTTAATTTCGCAAAACTATGCACTTCGCATTCTCCCTTGTGGCAATGTCTCCAATGAAAAATTTTTTCAATTATAAAGAATAAAATAAATCCCACGATAATAAAAAGAGCAACATTTTCAATTTTTAAATATTCAGAAGATTCAGGAATTAAATGAAAAAATGCCCCTCCTATCATAGTTCCTGCTGATAATGAAACAAGAAAAATTAATTTTCTATGCGAATTTTCTTTATTAAAAAACAATGTAAAAATTCCTATAAATGACAATAAACTAACAGAAAAAGTTGCAATCAATATAAGTATTAATTTTTCCATATCTAAAAACCCAATCAATTATTTATAAATTATTCTAATGCAAAAATTTTTCTCCCGACAATTTGTTCTGGTCTATATTCTTCAAATTGACCGAGAATTAAATTTGTTTTTGTGCATTTGCAAATTTTTTCAATATTGCAGCAAATTCTTTCCTTACCAATTAAAATAAAAGGTGAACTAAAAATAATTTTTCCAGAAATATATTTTTTTAAATTATTAATTGTATCAATCATAAGATTTTCAAATTTTGTTAAGATCTTTCTTGCATCTTCTCTCGACGGGATTTTTTTTAAAATGCTCCCTAAATCAGGCTCGCATACAATAGCTTCAGATTCTGAGATTTTTGCAAATCTTGAGTCCAGATTAAATAATTGATAATTTTCTTTTGCAAAGCCAAACCATCTTAAATTCTTTTTAGCTCCTTCAACAGCAGATTTATCATTATCAATCCCAATAACTTTAATATTCTTCAACAAAGCTTCTTGCAAAATTGTCCCAACACCACAAAAAGGATCTAATAAAGTTTGCCCTTCTTTTACTCCAGATAAATTTATCATTATTTTTGCTAACCGAGGAGAAATAGCTAATTCTTGTCTTCTCACAGGTTTTTTGATATCTCTCTCCTCAATTTTTTTATAATCGCATTTTTGAATTATTTTTCCAAAATAAATTTCTTCATTTTTTTCAAAAATAAAATATTCTTCATCTATAAATTTTGAAGAAGGCTTATAAAAAGATTCTCCTGATTGAAGCAAAACTTCACTATCTAATTGCTTAATGCTTGCTTTTAATTTTTCTTTTTTAAATCTACTTTTTAAATAATCTCTAATCATTTGAAATTCTCCAGAAAGTTCCCACAAACAATAATTAATATTATTTTTTTCTCCAGAATAAATTTCTATTTTGTCTAATTTATTTAAAATATTTTCTCTTTTATCTTTAGTTAAAACAACCCCAATTGCAATTGTTCCGCCAAGTTCGTCGACAAAACTTTTTTTCAACTCATCGTTTACTTCAATAAAAATTGAATTTTCAATTCCAAATTCCTTTTTAATTGGAACATTCTGTGATTTAAGAAAACACTTTAATTCTGCAATAGATAATTCTTTGTTTCTACCTAAAATAAAAAGATATTCCATGAACAATCTAAATAATAATTATTTTTATTCTTTTTGGGGGTCATCAAAATTTTGTAGGGGGTAAAAATTTAATGTGACTTTCAAATCTCCCCCACTCAAATTAATTAAAACTCTTTTAATTGGGTTTTTAAATGATTTATTGACAACATTTGTTCTGCAGATATCCTCTAAATACCTCATATTCAAAATTCCTTGTGGGATGTTCTTAGATTCTAGATATTTTATCGGTGATGCGAGAATTTCAGAACTGACAAAAGAGTCATAAACAATTGAAATATAATCTGTGCCATCCAACTCTTTTTCTGAAATAATTGGTCCTGATAAATTTAATTCAGCAATTAACTCTAATCTTTTTATAATTTTATTATCCCTTATTTTTCGCACATCAATAACTGCGGAAGATTCCTCTTCAGGCTCTTCAATTATTCTTCTTAATTTAAAATAACCCATGATAACTATTTAGATAAATCATCATTTATAAATATTTATATTCTATAATACAACTTCAAAATTTCCAAATTCTTTTCTCAAGATGTCAAAAACTTTAGAACTTATTTCAACATTTTTCTTATCTTTTTGACCTTTTATTGCTTCTTCAACTTCCTCTAATGTTGCATCCTCAATTTTATCACTGACTTTTTTAACAATTCCTTTATCAAATAAAAAGCTAACTCCTTCGCAATTCATTAATTCAAGAGTTTTATCCTTTAATTTTAATTTCATTTTTCCTTTTTCTAAATTAATTAATTCGCATCTCTGGGAATATTCAATTAGATCATTAAATAAAATTCCTGCCTCTTTCCTCGCGTGATCAACTTTATGTGAGTCTAATTTTCCTTTTTTAAATTCTGTCCTTGCACTTATAATATTTCTTAAAATCCTTAAATGCTGTGGAGTAAATTTGCCTTTTTTAACAAAATCTTTTTCAAAACATTTCAAAAGCTCCTCTTTGTTTGTCTTTTTACCGACGATACTTTTTAATAATTCAATACTATCATTGTAAATCTTGTTTATTGTTTGTTCTTGAGATTTTTTATCAATTTGCTTTCTAAGTTCTTTCAATCTTTTTAAAAAATCTTCTGTTTCCTTTAAAAGAGCATCAATTTCTTTTCCAGAAATTTCTTTAATCTTCTCGTGTTCATAATCTCTCCATGTTGCAATAACTTTTTCAAGAAAATCTAAATATTTTTTTTCAATCATTTTTGTATCAACAAATTCTTTTTTAAAATCTCGCACAAGCTCTTTTTTTGCATTTGGGGGAGGACAACCTGCAAGCATTAACATGGCTTGCGCAGGGGTTGTAATTCCCCAAAAAATATTTGTAAAAATTTCAGTTAATAAAGTTCTTTTGCTCCTTGGAATAACTCCGTCACCCATAGACATGAACATATCAATTGCTTCAGGAGAAGGTTTCAATTTACCCATTCTTAAAAGCGATTTCCAAGGCATGAAAGTTCCCCTGTCATAAATTGGAACACCGTCCCTGATAAAAGTAAACATAACTGGATGCGCGTCTTTCACAGCTTCCCAAAATTCAGTCAATAAATAAATTTGCGGTTCTAATTTATTCTGAACTCCTGCCAGCGACGATGCTTCTGCAACATATTGATAGATAATTCCACGCAATCTTTCTTTTAATTCCAATCTTGACATTCTTTTAACATCAGTATCATTGATTATAACAAAAACATCCACATCAGAAGTTTTCACTGCTTCCCCGCGAATCAAGCTTCCACCGAGGACATAACTTACAACATATCTCTCAAATTTTTGCAAAACAAGTGATTTGTGAATTTCGGCGACACGCATTGCACCCAAAAGTCCTTTATCGTAAAGCGGGAAAGACATATTTATTGCACCTGTAATTTCAAATTTCTGGTCCATACAAATTTCCCAAATTTCAGAAACACTTCTTATATGCAACCAAACTTTTTCTTTTGAATTTTCAATTTCCTTTAAAATTTCTTTTTTAATTTTAGGAATTTCTTTTTCTTTGTCGTCGGGAACAATAATATTTAAATGAACATGTTTTTCAGATTCTTTTGGGGCCTCTTCTTCTTCAATAAAAAATTTAATTGATTGTGGGGGCAAAACACTTATTGCTTGAATAAATTTGTATTTTTTAATTATGAAATTTTTTAACTTTTCAAGTTCTTTTTTTGTTTTTTCAAATTCTTTTTTCAATTTTTCCTGCTCTTGTGGAAGATTAATATTAGAATAATTAGCATTTACAGGACCTTCTTGCATTTCTGGAATTTCGTCAGAATTTTTGTCTGCCATATCAAAGAGATAATTTTTTAATTTATAAAGGTTGCGAATAAAATTAAATGGGCCTAAGCAGGATCGAACTGCTGACTACTCGGTGTAAACGAGTCGTTTTGCCACTAGACTATAGGCCCTTAAAATTCAATAGTATCTTTGTTTTAAAAGGTTTTTGATATTAAAAAATAAAAAAGAAATATTCAATTTATTCATTTGAAGAACTAGAAATTAGATATAAAGATTATTGTAACGGCGTCAGCCCGAAGGCAGTGCTTAATCCTTAACTGAATATATAGAAATATTCCCAAACCATTCTTTATTCAATAGATTAACATTCAAAGTTGAAACAAAATTTAAGCCAAAGTTTAATTTTCCGCTTCTTATCTCGATACATTTTTTTCCACTTGGAAGATTTACTATCTTGATTTGCTTAAATTTCTTAATAAATTCTGTAAATGGAATCTGGTTACCATTATCATAAATTTTCAGAAGTTGCTTAAATTCTTCAGATAATTTGTCATTATAATCCGGAAATGTAATTCTTGCAATTCCCTGTTTTGATAAAATACGGGCAACTTCTTCAAAAAAATGCATCTTATCTTCATACAAATATGCAGAAGTTTGGCTATAAACCAAGTCAATAGAACCTGTCTTGAATGGCAATTTCTTTCCAGCATCACCAAAAATCATTTTAATAGATTGTAATCTGTTTACTTCATCTTTTGTGATAATTCCTTCTTCGATTGCAAAAGAAATTACTTTTTTCTTATCACCATGACTTGGTTTGAAATTTAGTCCAGTGATCTCTACTCTGTCACCAAACTTCTTCTTTAATTGAGACATAACTTTTCCATATCCGCAACCAGATTCAAATATTCTAACTTTCTTTTTCTTCTTTAAGAAATTTAAGACTATCTCTTCTAAATTTCCTAACTTAACTTTGGCTTCTTCTAAACCTCTTGTTTTGACCATTAACAAGATAAAGAATTATTATTTAATAGTTTATCGCTCTGCCGTCCCACACCCCAAAATTTATCTAAAATTAATCTCGCTCGCCACATTACATTCTCAAAACCTTTCAGGTCTTTTAATCGTGATGTTATATTCAATCTAAAGAAAGGCCTAAAATAGTAGATTCTTTTACCTTTGGCAATCTGCTTTGTGCAGACCAGAAATTAACCCAAATTTTGCCCCATCTCTGTTCGCAAAACATCATTAAATCGCGGGTTATGTGCGATAGCGATTGTAATTGATAAGCCCACCCAAAGACCCGTTATTTTAGATATATTAATAAAACACTCAATTCTTATTTATGAAAGATGTCAAAATGAAAGATTACGATTATTCTGTCCAAGCCAAAATATTACGATGTTTTGGAAGAAAATCCGAGCGTTGAAGCTTTTAACAAGGTTTTTGATAAATTATTCAAAATAAAATTTAGATCCCCGAATTGTAAAATCAGGACAAGTATAATAAAGAGAAACAAATCTCTCTTTTGATAAAATTAGTGCTAACTTCAAATCGAGTTCTCCAATAAAATCTCTTCCAAAATGAAATTCATTTAGAAGACGATTATAATTAAAAAGACCATCTTCTGTTTTTTTAAAATCAAATTTTTTCAAAAAATCCTCTTTTAAATTCAATAAAAATTTATCTGTGTCTTTATTTGTATCTCTTAAATATTCTAAATAATAATAAATACTAGTAAATCTTTCTTTTCCCATAAAATCAACTAACTTAAAATTATAACCATCTACAAAAAATCTCTCAAGATTATTTGTTATTTTTTCATTAGCAACACTCAGCAAAAGATAATAAGGGGTAGTAGATACATTCAAATGTGTTTCTATATGTCTAAGATTTTCAATACTCTTTTCACTTAAATCTGGATATAAAAATTTTCCTTTCATAAATTATCTCAGTTTTATGGTTTTTTAAAGGTTTCTATATTAATAAAAATTAAAAGAATTTGAAGTAGCTATTTTTAACATTTCAATTAGATTAATTTCTCGCATATTGCTTCCTAATTAAGATTGCTCAGCTTATTTTATTTTAAGTTCTTCAAAATTTATTTCAAGAGGTTTTGTTTCTCTTTTGTAAGCATTTCTTTCACATAAGCTCTAAGTTTCTCTAAAGACTTTACCCCAAAAGTACCATGGTGTCCTTTAAGACGCATTTCTCTATAAAAGTTATTCAAGTCTAAATCACTAAGTTCTTCATATGTTTGGATGTTCATTGTTCTAAGAGCATTTCCAACCCTGATGTTTCCGGTATATCTATCAATTTCATCAAAGTCCAACCTGGAAGAGGTTTCTTCTAGAGTCTTAACTAATCCTTCTAAGAGGTTCTCTTTCACTTTTTCATTCCCAAAAAGAGGGGTTAAACATGTTTTATCATAATGTTCAACTTTCCTTTGGATGTATGTTTTATTTTTGTTTTCCATAAATTCTTTACAATCAAAACATTTATAAAAATAAACCCCCTACTAAGGGGGGATGGATATAGAGAAACTAGAGCAATTAGGTTTAACAAGTGGAGAAGCAAGAGTTTACTTAGCTTTACTTAAACTCAAGAATTCAACTGTTGGGCCAATAGTAAAGCAATCAAATGTAGCTAATTCTAAGATTTATGAGGTTTTGGATAGATTAGCAGAAAAAGGGTTAGTTAGTTTTACGATTAAAGAAAAAACAAGATATTTTCAAGCATTTCCACCAAGAAGGTTAAAAGATTACTTGGAAAAAAAAGAAAAAGAGATAAAATATAACCAGATAATTCTCAATTCAATGTTGCCTCAGCTTGAGAATTTATCAGATCAAAACATTGAGGAAAGTGCCCAAATATTTAAAGGAAAAAAAGGAATTCTTACTGCATATGAAATTATCTTAGATTCTTTAAGTAAAAATGAAGAAATCAAATACTTTTTTTCAAATAAAAAAGAAGATTCAAAAGCTTTAGAAGAATTTTATATTGAATATCCTCAATTTAAAGCAAAAATAGAATATCATTTCAAAAGAAAGAATATTATTTGGAAAGGAATTGGTCCAAAAGAAGGTGCAAAAGATCCAAAGTGGAAATTTATGAAAATCAAACACACACATCTCCCTGTTCCTGGAAACTTTGATATTACAAAGAATTTTGTTTTAATTGTATCGTGGAGGGGCAATCCAACAGCTATCTTAATTAAATCTCAGGAAATTGCAAAATATTTATTAAGTTATTTTGATGCTATTTGGAATATGAAATGAAGAGGATAATCATTTTAAGATGGGCCTATTTTAGGCAAATTCGCAGCATTTCACAATTTGAAAAAAAGAAAAGAGATAAAATGCACTTTATTTATTGATCATTGTTCTATAAAAATAATAAAAAAACAAAAAAGATTAACAAAATTATTTCTTTTTAGTTTTGCAACATTTACAATTAACCATAGCCCAAGATATTACAATTATTAATGCTGCAAGAACAATTATAACCCACTTTGTTGCAGAACCAATAAGAGCTGGCCAAATAGTAAAAACCAAAATTGCAGCTGCAAAGATTGTCAATATTGAATTAGCGCAAGTCATTTTTCACCTCCTTTTTTCACAATGCGCGAGCCGAGATTCGAACTCGGGTCTACTCGTTGGCAACGAGAAATTCTAACCACTGAACTACTCACGCACATAGTTTAGAATTTCTCGTTGCCAACGAGGAGAC